>Ga0209641_10000214_pt1 | contig 49137 bp, 37 predicted proteins | sample RifCSP16_1_FD_184022 | JGI IMG/M metagenome (GOLD analysis project Ga0209641, IMG submission 184022) | Soil microbial communities from Rifle, Colorado - Rifle CSP2_sed 16_1 (SPAdes) (version 2) | ecosystem: Environmental > Terrestrial > Deep subsurface > Rock core/Sediment | place: Rifle... | reverse complement strand
ATGGGGAAACGAATAAACGAATGACCTATGACCGCTGGCGTTATTCGTTTATTCGTTGGACATTCGTTGACAGAGTTACTTGCCATTTCGAACATCCAAAATAGCTCACAGGGAAATCAGTGTGTCAGGAAACGCCGTAGAACGGCATCCCCATGCCGTTCGGATAAGGCTGGCATAGGGATGCCAGCCTACTTTCCCGACAAGAACAAGCTAGCCGCACATTGAACCCATCCGTGCAGCGCCCAAGGGTCCAACTGCGGGGGTTGGTACGCTTGAAAGCAGGGTGCTGGATGCCCGGGCCGTATAATTCGTGCAGTGAATATGCGTTGACCAACGACAAGCGCTCGACCTGTGTGGCTCCTCTGATCGCCGATTACGGTACGCCCTAACCCCTCCGCCGGTCATCCCGAACTGACGGTAGACAAAAAACTCGCTCGCGACTCGCTGGCCATGTCCTTGCGGCGGGAAACGCCTGCATGGATGGCGACAACCCGTTTTAAGTCAGGATCAGACTGTATCAGGCCACACAGACTGGCCGATGTCCGGGCACTCGTTCGGAGTGACTCAAGCCGCTCTAACAGATTCTAACCGTTTTCATAACTAATTCTATAACCTGAAGTCAATCTTATATACTATACTACATGCAAACTGAGTCATCAACACCTCCCACTGTTTCCACACTCGACGAATATCTGCTATGATAAGCGTCCGGCCGCGTGTGCAGGGCAAATTCATCTTCCTAGGCGATGAGAAGCTGTACATTCGCGGCGTCACGTATGGGACGTTTCGCCCTCACGCGGACGGCCACGAGTATCCCGACCCGGGGGTCGTCGAGCAGGACTTCGCGCTGATGGCAGCCAATGGCCTGAATGCGGTGCGCACGTACACGCTGCCGCCGCGCTGGCTTCTTGACGCTGCGCAGAGGCATGGCCTGCGCGTCATGGTCGGCCTGCCATTGGAGCGGTATGTCGGGTTCCTCACTGACAAGAAAGGGGCGCCCGATATGGAGGCATTGGTGCGCACGGGGGTTCGGAGCTGTGCCGGCCACCCGGCTGTTTTATGCTACGCGATCGGCAACGAGATCCCGGCATCCATCGTGCGCTGGCATGGTCCTCGTCGCATCGAACATTTCCTTGAGCGTCTCTACCGGGCCGCGAAAGCCGAGGATCCTCATGGCCTCGTCACCTACGTGAACTATCCCTCGACTGAATATCTGCAGTTGCCCTTCCTCGACTTAGCGTGCTTCAACGTCTACCTAGAATCGCAGGAGAGCTTCGAAGCCTATCTCGCGCGCCTTCAGAACATTGCGGGCGATCGCCCTCTGATCATGACTGAGATCGGGTTGGACAGCCTTCGAAACGGCGAGGAGACCCAGGCGCGCGCGCTGGACTGGCAGATTCGAGCCGCATTCGCAGGCGGCTGCGCCGGCGCCTTCGCCTATGCCTGGACCGACGAGTGGCACCGGTCGGGCGAGGATGTCGACGACTGGGAGTTCGGCCTCACGCGCCGCGATCGGCAACCGAAGCCGGCGCTGGCGACCGTCCGGGATGCATATGCCGAGGCGCCCTTCCCGCCAGACCTGCCCTGGCCCTCCATCTCCGTCGTGGTCTGTTCCTACAACGGCGCGCGCACACTCCGCGACTGCCTGGAGGGCCTGCGGAAGCTGGAATATCCGAGCTTCGAAGTGATCGTCGTCGACGATGGATCGACCGACGGGACGGCGGCTATGGCGAATGAATACGGCTTCCGCGTGATCAGCACGGCACAGCGTGGTCTTAGCAACGCGCGTAATACCGGCATGGAAGCTGCGACGGGCGAGATCGTTGCCTACATCGACGACGATGCCCGCCCTGACCCGCACTGGCTCACCTACCTGGCAGCGACTTTTCTGAATACGGCGCACGCCGGCGTCGGCGGTCCCAATCTCGCATCCCTCGACGACGGGCTGGTCGCCGAATGTATCGCCAATGTACCGGGCAATCCCGTCCACATCCTCCTCAGCGATCGCGAGGCAGAGCACATTCCAGGCTGCAACATGGCCGTGCGCAAAGCCTGCCTCGAAGCGATAGGCGGCTTCGATCCCCAGTACCGCGTGGCCGGCGACGACGTCGACGTGTGTTGGCGGTTGCAGCAGCGAGGCTGGACATTAGGATTCAGCCCTGCCGCGGTCGTCTGGCACCATCGACGGAACTCGGCGCGCGCGTACTGGAAGCAGCAATATGGCTACGGCAGAGCCGAAGCGCTTCTGGAAGCAAAGTGGCCGGAGAAGTACAACGACGCAGGCCATCTGACTTGGGCCGGACGTGTCTACAGCAAGGGACTCGCGCTGATGCTGGGCCGGGCCGGGCGCATCTATCACGGCGTCTGGGGCAGCGCGCCATTTCAGTCGTTGTACCGACCGGCGTCGAGCGTGCTGGCGTCGCTGCCTTTGATGCCTGAGTGGTATCTCGTTAGCGCCGTCCTTTTCGTGATGTCTGCTCTGGGCATCCTGTGGACGCCGCTGCTTTTCGTAGCTCTGCCTCCTCTCGTGCTTGCCATGGGCGCGTCCCTCGTCCAGGCCGGCCTGGGTGCAGCACGGGCGTCCTTCGCCAGCGCACCGCAGTCTCGCATCACCCGGTTGCGGCTACGCATTCTGACGGCATGTCTATATCTGATCCAACCCCTGGCGCGGCTGCGGGGGCGTTTACGATTCGGCCTCACGCCCTGGCGCCAGCATCGCGTGCTCGGCGCCTCGTTACCCTGGCCTCGGACATCGGCCAAGTGGACGGAGCATGGGCAGGCTTCCGACAAATGGCTCCGGACCATCGAAACGACTCTCCGGGCAGACGGCGCTGTCGTCCTTCGGGGAGGCAGCTACGATCGCTGGGACCTGGAGGTCAAGAGCGGCGTGTTGGGCGCTGTGCGCCTGCTCATGGCTGTGGAGGAACATGGCTCAGGCAGGCAGTTGGTACGTTTCCGTTCGTGGCCCCGGGTCTCCCCCGGCGGATTCGCGCTGACTCTTCTGTGCTCCAGCCTCGCGTTTGGGGCGGGACTTGACCGGGTTCAGATTGTTGCCGCAGTTTTCGGGCTGGTTTCCGCCACGCTCGCGCTGCGCACACTTCAGGAGTGTGCTGCCGCCACGGCTGCCGTTCTGCGAGCGCTCGGCGCGCGCGCCGGCCCGCTCCGCGTCGTCGTCGACCCCGCTGGGCGCCCCGCTGGGCGGGGGGCAAGCACGGGGGCAGGCACGGGCGCAAGCAGCATTCGCACACCTGAGCGGTCAGAGCCGCGAGAGGCATGACGGCTATGGCCGGCTATTCCGATCTGACCCTGTACCAGCGGCTGCTGCGCCAGGCGCGGCCCTATTGGCTCCATACTGCAGGCATCTTCCTGATCAGCCTGCTCGCAACCCCGCTTGCGCTTCTGACCCCTGTGCCGTTGAAGATCGTCGTCGACAACGTGATCGGCTCTCATCCGCTTCCCAGTTTCCTGGATGCGCTGCTGCCGGCGGCCATCGCTCAATCCGACGTCGCCCTGCTCATACTCGCAGCCGTGCTCCAGGTGGGTATCACGCTACTGAGTCAGCTCCAGGAGCTGGCGGCCTCCTTGTTGCGCACCTTCACAGGGGAGAAACTGGTGCTGGAGTTCCGGGCCCAGTTGTTCCGGCACGTCCAGCGTCTCTCGCTCACGTACGGCGACTCGAAAGGCACAGCAGACTCCACATACCGCATTCAATATGACGCGCCCGCCATCCAGAGTATCGCGATCGACGGCGTCATCCCCTTCATCGCGGCGGGTTTGACGATCGCCGGGATGATCTACGTCACGGCCCGCATGGACTGGGAATTGGCCCTGATCGCGCTGGCGGTGACACCCATCCTTTTCTTGCTCACACGCTTCTATCGGAAACGCCTGCGCCAGCAGTCACGTGAGGTGAAGCGACTCGAAAGCTCCGCCGTGTCGGTCGTGCAGGAGGTGCTGTCCGCCCTGCGTGTTGTGAAAGCGTTCGGACAGGAGGATCGCGAGGAGGAGCGCTTCGTGCGCCGCTCCAGTGAAGGCATGCGCGCCCGTATCCACCTCACTTTCGTGGAGGGGGGCTTCGGCCTCCTCGTCGGGCTGACCAGCGCGATCGGGATTTCGGCCGTCCTCTTCATCGGTGCGCTCCACGTCTCGGAGGGCATCCTGACCCTGGGCGAACTCCTCCTGGTGATGAGCTACCTGTCACAGTTGTACGCGCCCTTGAAGACGATGAGCAAAAAGGCAGCCAGCCTGCAGTCACACCTGGCCGGCGCCGAGCGGGCATTCTCTCTTCTCGACGAAGCGCCGGATGTGCCGGAACGGCCGAACGCCCGGCCACTCGTGCGCGCCTCCGGCGACGTTGTTTTCTGCGACGTCTCTTTCGCCTACCCCGCTGGGCACGAAACGGATTCGGGCGCGGATGCACGGATGAACCATCCCATCTTGCGGGATATATCCTTCGAGATCCCTGCCGGGACACGATGCGGTATCGCCGGCGCGACGGGCGCGGGCAAGACCACGCTCGTAAGCCTCCTGACCCGTTTCTACGATCCCACGCTGGGCTACATCCTGCTCGACGGCGTCGATCTGCGCGACTACAAGCTGGCCGACCTGCGCAACCAGTTCGCCATTGTTCTCCAGGAACCCGTGCTCTTCTCGACCAGCGTTGCGGAGAACATCGCTTACGCACGCCCGGGCGCCGGCGAGCGTGACATCGTCGCGGCCGCGAAGGCGGCCGGCGCGCACGATTTCATCCTCGACCTGCCTCAGGGCTATGAGACGCCGGTCGGCGAGCGCGGCATGCGCCTTTCGGGCGGCGAGCGCCAGCGCATCGCACTGGCCCGTGCCTTCCTCAAGGACGCTCCCATCCTGATTCTCGACGAGCCAACCAGCTCCGTCGACATGAAGACGGAGGCCGCGATCATGGAAGCCATGGAACGCCTCATGCGCGGCCGCACCACTTTTATGATCGCCCACCGGCTGAGCACGCTGGGTATCTGCGACGCACGAATCGAGATCGAACAAGGTCGAATCGTCGCCATCTCAGAACACGCCACGTCGACCCCGCTGGGCGGGGCGCAAGCAGCGCCAGTGGAGCGCATTGAGCCGATCGCACTGATGCAGCCGCGAGGATAGGGGGACCGCGAACGTGCCAACCACCGCCGGGATCACATACACCGACCTGCGTGAACACCCCGCCGTGCGGGCGTGGCGTGAACTCCGGCCACGGTGGGCCGGGCCGGAGCGCATCGAAATCCTGCAAGAGGTCAAGAAGTCGGCGGTATACCGACTCGAGGGTGTCGGGCTTGGAGGGACGGCGATCATCGCCAAGCGCTGCCGGATGGGAATCGCATCGACCGAACGCATAATCTATGAGTCCGTTCTCCCAGTCCTGCCCATCACCGCACTCCACTACTATGGGTTCGTGGAGGAGGATGATCAATTCTGTTGGCTCTTCCTGGAGGACGCGGGGCGAGAGCGCTTTTCGCCCCTGATCGAGGAGCATCGCGCGCTCGCGGCGCGTTGGCTGGCCCTGATGCACATCTCCGCCGAGCGCGTCTCTTCGGCGGCCCAGCTACCAAACGAGGGACCCGATCGCTACCTTGAACACTTGCACTCAGGACGCGACATGATCCGACGCCATCTCAGTCATCCCGCCTTGAGTGCGGACGACTTAGCAGTGCTTGAGGCAGTAATCTGTCAGTGCGATTTTCTGGAATCGCGCTGGGATAAGATAGAGAAGGAGTGCGAAGGGATACCCACCACGCTTGTGCACGGTGATTTCCAGCCGAAGAATATGCATGTCCGAACCGGCCCGGTCGGGATGAGCCTATTCCCTGTGGACTGGGAAATGGCCGGCTGGGGAGTTCCGGCTGCCGACCTCGCGCCCGCCGCCGGTCTCGCGCTGGCTCCCCAAGTGGACATCATCACCTACTGGACCATCGTACACGCGTGCTGGCCTGGGTTAAATATCCAGGCCATTCAGCGGCTGGTCAACGTGGGGCAGGTGTTCCGGCAGCTGGCGGCCATTCATTGGGCAAGCCTGAGCCTCGCCTGCGACTACATAGAGAGGCCCATGGCACGCCTGAGGTCCTACCAAGCCGCGCTCGCCGAAATCATCCGTTCCACCCAATGATGGATGATCTAAATTGAAATCGCGGGTTTATCGCTTGCGTTTTGAAGCTGCCCATGCACACATCATCTTCTCACTTTCCCGATCACCAAACCCTGTCGGCCCGCCTCACGTCTGTCTTGAGCATCAAAGGGTATACCGCTGGTCAGGTAACCATCCTGGACCGGCAGCCTAATATCGATCTCAGTACCTTCCCCAGCGAGATCGTGACGTGTCAACTTGATGAGGGGGGCGAACTGCGGCTGTTGTGTAAGTACGAGGCCGGCCACAGTCATACGGTCTATGGTCACCGGGGCAATGTCGCGTACGAGGCGGAAGTCTATCGCCACGTACTGCAGCCACTTCGGACCTCTACGCCCACGTTTTATGGCGCCCATACAGACATGACGAAGGGTGAGACTTTGCTGATCCTCGAATATTTGGACAACAGCCTGCATGTGCACCGAACGCCTGAGCCGGCAGTCGCCATGAGCCAGGCTGCTCGCTGGATTGGACGGTTTCATGCCGAGAATGAGGCGCGCCTCTCAAGCGCCTTGCCGATGTTTCTGAATACCTACGATGCAGAATATTACCTGGGATGGGTACGCCGGGCGTTGCTGTTCGCCGAGCCGTGGCACACATGCTTTCCATGGCTGGCGTCTCTTTGCGAACGCTCCGAGGAGTTCGTGGCTGCTCTGCTGGCGCCGCCGCCGACTGTCATCCATAGCGAGTATTACCCGCTAAATATCCTCTTTCGCAACGGGATTGTTCACCCCGTGGACTGGGAGTCCGCCGCAATTGCCGCAGGTGAAATAGACCTGGCCAGCCTGACCGAACGATGGCCTGCGGAGATCGCGCGGGAATGTGAGCTTGAATACCAGTTGGCTCGCTGGCCCGCGGGCGCGCCCGCCAATTTCGAGCGGACGCTTGGCGCAGCGCAGCTTTACTGGTCTTTCCGCTGGCTGGGCGATCAGCCAGACTGGACCACCTCCGAAAGTAACCGATGGCGCTTCGAGCGACTGCGTTCTGTGGGCGAACGATTGCGACTGATCTAGGCGGAGTCGCGCTATGAAATGGGGAGCCTGGATTCACGACGACGACGATATTCCACTGAGCGAGCAGATCGCGCGGGCGGCTGAAAACGGGCTGCAAGCGGCGCGCTCCTATCACATTGGCTACGCGGAGAAGGCCGCGCCCGCGCTCAGAGAGGCCGGCATGAGCTTGCTGGCCGATATGTACGTTGATGCGCAGGCATTGGTTGACGATTGGCGCTCGCAGGTGCGGCTGGACGAACTGGCCCGCTACCACGAATTGGGCATACCCCTCGAAGCGGTATGTGTGGGCAATGAACTGCGCGAAGGGGGCGACGAGCCGGGCCAAAAGCGCTTCACCGCCCGGCTCTCATTCGGCCTGGCGAACCTCCTCGCCGCCTACCGGGACTGGCTGGATCGGCAGGGCTACGCCACTCCGCTCACTTACGCCATGGAGGGGATCGTCTTCGATCGCGAGGGCCTCTTCAACGAATGGCTGTGGCCTCTGGTCGACGCCTGCGACGTCGTCTCGGTCAACAGCTATCCCATGAGCGATCGCGACTGGTTCACGTTCGATGCTTTCGAAGAAAGCCGGCGCTTTCTACACGAGTCACGCGTGCGCAACGATCGCCTGGTGGTGTTCGAGTTTCACCTGCGCCGCATCCTTCAGGAACTGGAGCGCGCCGGCAAGCCGCTGATCTTAAGCGAGACCGGTTTTCCTTCCGCCGTGGGCTATCACGTCGCAGGCGAGCGCCTGGTCGTGCCGGAGAGCGATCACGCGCGCTACGGCGCGGTGATGCACGAGTTCGCCGGCCTGATCCACCGGGCGAACGCCGATTACCCGGATCGCATTCGGGCGCTCTACTTCTACGAGTGGCGCGACAACCTCTACCACCGCAAGATAGGGGACGTAGAGCAGAGTCCCATTCACGTCGCCTTTGGATTGTGCGATCGCTTCGGTATGCCAAAATTCGATATCAAGGAACTCGTCGGTCGTGGCGGCGACTGACCATGGCCGGCCACGATCGCAAAGATGGCGACGTGCTCGTTGCCTCCCTCGCTTTGTTCTCTATTCCCCGACGATACAAGATTAAGTGAAACTTCATATTCACTTCATGCTGTCTTCATGTTCATTTTGGTACACTTAATCTGGTTTCTGGAGTCTCGGTGGACCACGATTCCGTAGTAACGACTTCAGTCGTTCCAGCCGCCGCAGTCCAATTGCGGCGGGAACTGCGGAAAATAGACTTAGCAGGCTAAAGCCTGCACTCCAATGGCTGGATATTGACTGGATATGGCAGTCGCCAGACTCTAGTCGGTTTAGGAAATCACGATTACAATGACGTATAACATAACCAGGAGAACTAGGATAATGAGTACGGTTCGACATGTTGTACAAAACTTCAGAGCCATCGCCGCGAGGCTCCACAGCAGTCGAGTGAGTCTCCTGGCTCTTTGGCTCGTCATGGGCATCCTCGTGGCCGCCTGTAGCAGCGGCTCGCAGTCACCCACTCCATCGGCTAATACGCCGGCGGCGAGCCAGGCCACCGCGAGCGCTACGGGTCAAAACCGTCTGCCGGGTCCGGAGGAATTCGGCATGACCACAGAGGAGCTCGTCAAGAGCGCCGAGGCTGTAGAATCGCTAATCTCCAAATGCATGAGTGATGCCGGGTTCGAGTACATCGCCGTCGATTACGGGACCGTACGCAAAGGAATGGTCGCCGACAAATCGCTTCCTGGAGTCAGCGACGAAGACTACATCGCCCAGTACGGGTATGGCATTTCGACGCTGTATACCGGTCTGCCCCCGCAACTGGCTGATGTGGCCACCCCGGCCCAAGTAGGCCTGGGTGAACAGAACGTTCGAATCTTCAACAGCCTGCCGCCTGCCGATCAGGTGGCCTACAACCGCACGCTCTTCGGTGAGAATATCGACGCGACATTCGCGATTTCGCTCGAGGCCGAGGATTTCTCGCGGACCGGCGGATGCACCCGCGCCGCCATCGAGCAGGTTTTCGCTCGGGAGCAGTTAAGCGCAACCTATCTCAACCCACTGGATGCCCTCATCGAGCAGGATCCGCGCATGATCGCCGCCCTTGAGGAATTTGCCAGTTGCGTTCGCGAGGAGGGTTTCAACTACAGTCATCCGAATGAGATCGAGCCTGATATTAAGAGCCGTCTCGATGCCATCACAAAAGGCGTCCCTCTCGAGGCGTTGTCGGCTGAGGCCCAGGCCGCCCTCACAGAACTCCAAGGCTATGAGCGAACGGTTGCCGCACTTGCCATTTCGTGCGAGGAGGATATCCTCGAGCCGGTTCAGGCCCAGATTGAGAGAGAATTGTACGGTGGCCAACAGCCATGAGTGAAACAGGCCGCGCGAGTTGGGGCCGCCGACAAGGATTCACCGCCGATCAGTCAAGCATCCGGAACGGATAAGGGTCATCATGAGCAGAAAACGGAACTTAACACTCTTCATTGTCCTGGCGCTGGTGGTTCTTGTGGCGGCAGGAAGTTGGATTGCCGGGTCAAATCTCATGACTCCAGCAGAGGCGGCCGCGCGAACGGCGCCGCCGGCGCCATCGCCCATTCTGGTCCCGGTCGAGGAGCGCGTGCTGACATCCGACATCGTGACGCGCGGCACGGCCCGGTATGGACGGCCACAATCCATCTCGATTGTTCCGTCTGCCTTGAAACCTGGCGCAGGGATCATCACCACGCTGCCTGTGCGGAACACCCAGTTGAATGAAGGTGATGTGATGCTCACCGCTTCAGGGCGCCCGGTATTCATTCTCCAGGGTGAGATCCCGGCCTATCGGGACCTCGTCCCCGGCATTTCTGGCGATGATGTTCGCCAGTTGGAGAATGCACTCCAGCGGTCGGGGTTTGATCCCGGTCCTGTTGATGGAACTTTCGATGAGCAGACCGGCGCAGCCGTGGCCGATTGGTATGCCTCGGCGGGATGGGAGCCGTTTGGGCCAACCCCCGATCAACTTGCCAATATCCGTGCCCTCGAACAGGAATTGGCCGTAGCGATAAACAACAGATCGGCGGCCTACGCCGCCGCCGCGGCCGCCCCCCTGGCGGTGGAAGCCGCACGCGCCAACGCCGAGAGCGCCAATAAGGCGGCCGCCGCCGATGTTGCCGATAAGGCCAGGCTCCGGGATTGGGCCACCGATGAAGACCGGGTTAAGGCCAATGCGGATCTCGAAGTGGCTCGCGCCGCCGCGACGGCCACTCGATTGGCAGGTGAAGTGGCCGTTCAGGCCGCCGTTGACGCTCAGAAGGCCGCCGAACGTGAGGCCAGGCTGGCCGCCGATTCAGTCGTTCGGCTCGCGGCTGACCTCGAGATTGCTCGACGCAAGGCGGGTGTGCAGGTGCCGGCCGACGAGATCGTCTTTATTCCCGCTGTTCCTGTCCGTGTCGAGCAGATCAACGTCGTGGTGGGTGAAGCGCCGAGCGGACCGGTGATGACGGTGACGAATTATCAATTAGCGATCGACTCGTCGCTCGCCCTCGACGAAGCGCCGCTCGTCAAGCCAGGCGTGCCGGTCACTATTGATGAACCGGACCTCGGCATCAAAGCCACGGGTGTCGTGGGCAGGGTAGCCGATACCCCCGGCACCTTCGGGGTCGACGGGTTCCACATCTACTTAGAGGTTCTTGTCGACGAGACCCCCGTTGCGCTCGAGGGCTTCTCGCTGCGCCTCACGATTCCGGTCAAATCCACCGGGGGGATGGTCACTGTCGTTCCGGTCAGCGCGTTGTCGCTCGCCGCCGACGGGACTTCAAGAGTGCAGGTAGACCGCAATGGCTCGCTTGAGTTCATCGCGGTCGAGCCGGGACTGTCGGCCGACGGCCTCGTCGAAGTGACCCCTGTTAATGGAACACTGGCGCCGGGCCAGCTCGTGGTGATCGGGTTTGAGCAGAAATGATGACGACGACTCAGCCCAACACGACGAAATACGTCCTCGAGCTCCATAAGGTCAGCCGGACATTTGGAAGCGAACCTGCCGTCCACGCGCTCGTGGATGTCGATCTATGGTTAGAGCATGGCGAGTGGCTGGCGATTACTGGCCCCTCTGGCGCCGGAAAGTCAACCCTGCTTCACATCATCGGCTGCCTGGACCGTCCGACCAGCGGCAGCTACAACCTGGATGGCATCAACACCGCCACGTTGAGCGACAAAGAACGCGCCGGACTACGGAGTCGGCGCATCGGGTTCGTGTTCCAATCCTTCCACCTGCTGCCCCACCGGTCTGTGCTGGAGAACGTGATGCTGGCAGAGGTGTACCGCAAGCAATCTCACCGTGGTCGACGAGAGCGCGCGCTGGCGGCGATCGAGCGGGTCGGGCTTAGTCACCGCGCCGATTTCTTACCGACGAAGCTGTCCGGCGGTGAGAAGCAGCGCGTCGCCATCGCCCGCGCCCTCGTCGGTTCTCCCAGCCTGCTGTTGTGTGACGAACCGACCGGAAATCTGGATTCGAAATCGAGCGCCGACCTCCTCGACCTCTTTGAGTCCTTAAACCGGCAAGGTCTCACGCTGGTCGTCGTGACTCACGACGAAAAGATCGCCAATCGGGCCGGCCGCCGCGTGCACATCATCGATGGCTCACTGACGGACGTCACCAATGGAGAAAATAGCAGGAAGCTATCGCCCTCCCCAAGCACAGGCGTGAAGTCGCGGTCCGTTTCGCGGTCGGGCATCACGATCCGTGACCTCCTCGAGGAAGCGATTGCGGGGATGTTCGCTCGACCGTTTCGTATGGTGCTGACCATGTTGGGCATCGTCATTGGGCTGACAGCCCTCGTGGCGACGCTCGGCCTGTCGGCCACCGCCAACAACCGCATCATCAGTCAATTCGATGAGCTGGCCGCGACCGGGATCGTGGTCACCGCGCGGCGCGGCCCGGCGGGCGTCGATTCCAAGGCTCTGCCCTGGGACGCGCCTGCCCGTCTTGGCCGATTGAACGGCGTCGTTGCCGCCGGAACGCTGAGTGAGGTGAATATCGGAGACACGCTGGTTAGCTCGTCACCCGTGAGAGACCCTCGCAGCCAGACGGCTTTCAAGCTTTCGGTCAAGGCTGCCTCTCCTGACTTGTTTACAGCCGTCAGAGCCGATCTGGAGACCGGACGTTTTCCAGATGGGGGACATTCGGATCGGGTGGACCGGGTCGCCGTTCTCGGCCCGGGGGCCGCACTCCGGCTCGGTATCGTGGGCCTCGAGCAGCTCCCGGCCATCGCCATCGGCGATAAGCTCTACCTGGTCATTGGCATCCTGCGCGGCGTCGCTCGCCAGCCCGAGCTCCTTGGCTCGGTGATCATCCCTGAAGGCACGGCACGCCACGATTTCGGCCTGGCCGGTCCTGGCTCGGTGATCGTCGAGACCCGGATTGGCGCGGCATCTCTCATCGTCCGGCAAACACCCCTGGCGCTGCGGCCCGACAACCCACGTATCATTAGAGTTGAGCTTCCCCCAGAACCCCAGCGTGTGCGCGAGGCGGTGCAGGGTGACTTGAATATCACGTTCCTCTTGCTGGGCGGCTTATCCCTGATTGTAGGCGCGATTGGCATCGCCAACATTATGCTCGTGTCGGTGATGGAGCGGATCGGCGAGATCGGCCTGCGCCGGGCCATCGGAGCCACTCGCGGGCACATCGCCGCGCAGTTCTTACTCGAGAGCGCCTCTCTGGGCGCTCTCGGAGGCATCCTCGGCGCCAGCCTCGGAGTTCTCGTCGTGGTTGCTGTCTCCGCCTTCCAGGCCTGGGCTCCGGTGCTAGACCCGGCGGCGCCCGTCCTCGCCCCACTTGTCGGTGGCGGGATCGGCTTGGTGTCGGGCACCTATCCGGCCTTGCGCGCTGCACGTATGGAACCGGTTGAGGCGTTTCGAAATTGAACCTGACCGAGCCCACAACATCCCAGGTAGATATACTCGCCGACAAGCGCTACGTCACGGTGATCTTGCGCCTGCGGATCGACCGGCGGGAACGGCTGGTTCATGGCGAGGTTGTGGATACGGAGGGCAAATCGCAAGGCCGGTTTGCCGGGTGGCGGGAACTGACCCGCATGGTGCGTGAGTATCTGATGAGCCATTAGCCGCTCGAATTTTGCGCTATTTTCTTTGACTTGTCGTACTTGAAAAAGTATAATCCTGGCATCCATCAGAAAACAGTTGGAGTCTGGCGAATTCCCGGAGTGCAGCCCTTCGGCAGGCTCAGGGCAGGCTCTCACTTGCCCCCGCAGCGAAGCGGAGTGGGGTCAGGCTGCCATATCTGGGCGCTTCGCAGGCTGAAGCCTGCACTCCAATCGCCAGATATGGCTGTCGCCAAACCTCATTAAACAGGATGTTTGGAATGCGCGTTTTAGTCGTCGAGGACCAACCCAACGTCTCAAACTACGTCAAACGGGCATTAGAGGAACAGGGATACGCTGTCGACTTAGCGCGCACCGGGCGGGAAGCCTTGGATTGGGCCGAAGTCGTCGAATATGACCTGATCGTGCTGGACATTATGCTGCCGGAGATGGATGGCATCGCGGTGTGCCGTCGCTTGCGGAGTCAGGGTCATCCGGCTGCGATCCTGATGTTGACTGCCCGTGATACCGTCGACGACCGCGTGACTGGGCTGGATGCCGGCGCCGATGATTATCTGGTCAAACCGTTTAGCTTGAAAGAACTGCTGGCTCGACTCCGGGCGCTGGCCCGTCGTCGCACGGCCAACACCTCAACCTTGCAAGTCGCAAACCTTAGCCTGGATACCCGTACACGCGTGGTAACGCGCAGCAACACATTCATCAAACTAACGGCCAAAGAATACGCCATACTGGAATGTTTGATGCGCGAACCCGGCCGGGTTTTGACCCGCACCGAAATTGCCGAGTCGGTTTGGAATTATGATGCCTACAACCAATCCAACGTGGTGGACGTCTACATTCGCAACTTGCGGCGCAAAATTGATGACCCTTTCGACGTGAAACTCATTCACACGATACGGGGGGCTGGCTATTGCCTGTCGGACCAGGATAGCGATGCATGACACGCTTGAAAACGCTTCGGGTGCGCTTTGCCCTGTGGACGGCGGGGTTACTGTTTGCCGCTTTAGTGCTGTTTGGCCTTTTTGTGTACGCAAATATGTCACGCAGTTTAGCCGCGACAGTTGATGAAACGTTGCGGTTAGTTGTGATTCAACTGATAGCGGAAGTTGATATGGAGGGAGGTGAACCGGTCATCAGTGAAAACCCGATCGAGGATCCGGAATATGCCCAACTCCGTGAACAGGGCTTGAGTATGCGGTTATTGGACCTGACCGGACAGGTGGTGCAAGAATATGGCCCGTATAGAGATCTGCCGCAACCTCAATTAAACTTTATTGTCCCCAATCAGCCCGGCGAGTTCACTACCCTTATCGACCCCGGCACTCAAGACCCGGTTCGCGTCTATACCATTCCGATTGTTATTGAGAAAGAGTTAGTCGGCACACTGCAAGTTGCCCAAAATCTAAAGGATGTGAGGCGCACCCTCGATTTGTTACTCATAACCCTGCTCCTAGGCGGACCGCTGATCGTGATCCTAGCCGGTGGCAGCGGGTATTTCTTGGCGGCGCGGGCCTTAGCCCCGATAGACAAAATAACCCGTACAGCCCGCCACATCTCCGCCGAAGATTTGTCGGCCCGCCTGAACCTGCCCGAGACCGATGATGAGGTAGGGCGGCTGGCCGCCACCTTTGACTCGATGTTGGCCCGGCTGGACGATGCCTTCCGGCGGGAACGTCAATTCACCGCCGACGCGTCCCATGAATTACGGACCCCTCTGTCCGCCATGCACACGATTATCGCCAGCACATTAGCGCGGCGGCGCGCCCCGGCAGAGTATGAACAGGCATTGATTGACCTGAGCCACGAAGCCGAGCGCATGAGAACCTTGACCGAAGCACTCCTCGATCTGGCGCGTCATGATGCGACCCGGCAGCCCGCGAAATTTGAACACGTCAATTTGTCAAACCTGCTGAAAGACGTTGTTGACTCTCTCCGTCCACTGGCCGAAGATAAAGGACTGAAGCTCATTGACCATGTGTCGGATGATGGTCTAACCTTAATGGGAGATAGTGATGGACTGATCCGGTTATTTGTGAACCTGTTAGACAATGCCATCAAATACACCGAACAAGGTTTCATCACTATTTCAGCCCATCCGACAAGTGATCAATTGCTGGAAGTCACCATCCGTGATACCGGCGTTGGCATTACGCCTGAGCATCTGCCTCACATATTTGACCGCTTTTATCGCGTGGATGCATCCCGTAGCAAGGATGGCATCGGTTTGGGATTGGCCATTGTCAAAAATGCAGCCCGCGCTCACGGCGGAAAAGTATCTGTAGAAAGCAAGTTTGGAGAAGGAACAACATTTATCGTGCAATTACCAACACAGTAATGGTGTTGAGGTAGGCAGTGGCTAACAACAGGCCCAGCATCTGACCGATGCCGGGCCTGTGATTATTGAATATCAGTAGATCATGGATTCGACTCGTAGTAGCAACTTCAGTCGCTTCTTTGCTGGAATGACTGACCCCGCTCCGCTGCGCTTCGGGGGCAGGCGAGTCGTCACTACGGAATCGTGACTCGTAGTAGCGACTTTAGTCGCTTCTTGCTGGAACGACTGAAGTCGTCACTACTGAATATGGGGACTGTCCCCCGGAGGGTGTGCTATTCCGCCGGTGAAGTGCGAGCGTACACGTCCGTGCTGATCTCGTAGGCGTGCGCCTCCAATTCCAGCGCCTGCGCCCGAATCTCCGCCAGGGCTTCCGGATCAAGCTGCACGTACTCGACCAGCTCTAGCTCCTCCTGCGATGCATCGTCTCCTCTCCAGCCGACTCGAACCTCGCCCACGCCGCGCGCGTAGTACTTGAGCTGGAAGGCGCCCTGCTCGTCCAGGCTGGATTCGGCGATCACGAGAACGTCCTCGTAGCAGTCGACAGGGACACACGTCTCCTGGCCCATCTGGTCTATCTGCGCAAAGTCCGTCCACTCGACCGTGGGTCCCCACCCTTGAAAGTAACTGGGCGTCCCCGGCTGCGGCTCTGCCCACATCTTGATTCCCGCCCGTGCGTCTTCGAGGCCGGCGATCCAGGTCGGCGCCTTGACGAATTCACCACCCTCGTATTCCTCGGGGTACTCACCCAGGTACCAGACGTTGCCGTCGTCGTCCTGGGCGTAGAAGGCGATCTCCTTCTCCACCACCTCGCCATCGCTGTAGTCCACAACCCAGGCGACGACCGTGCGCACACCCTCGATCTCCTTGGTGAGGTCTGTGACAGTGAACTCAAGGCGACGAGCTAACGTCTCACCACGTTCGGTGGTCGTCCCCTCATAGGCCCAGTGCAAGCCCGGTTGCAGGGGTAACCATTCGTTGTCGATGTTCGTCGACCGGTCGTCGAAATTGTTAGGATCGAAGTCTACGAACTCTGGCTCTGGGCTCTCGCTAGCGGTGGTCGCTTCCGGCGCTTGAGTAGGCTCAGGTGCCTGCGTCGGCCGTGGCGCCGTGGTCGGCTGGGCTACCGGGACTTGCGTCGGCTGGGGCGGAGCTGTCGGCCCACTGCAGGCCGAAGCCGAAATCGTCAGAAGCAACACCACAACCACAGAGGTGACGTGAACACGTCGCATCTCAACCTCCTTTCCTTGATCGTGAGCTAGTTGCCGTCGGAAAATGTGCCGTAGCATCACCGCTTGTCGGTGTCTGCTCGCAGATTCCGAACGCCCGCAAGGGGCTAAACTACATTTTCAGTCGTTGTCCAAGCGACTAACCCCACTCCGCTTCGCTACGGGGGCAAGTGAGTCCCAACTACGAACCCCTCAAAACTACTCTGGCCGACTAATAGCTACGTGCGACGCACTCGCGCCCTCGCAGCAAAGCGGAGAGGGTTGAAAGTGCGTCGCACGTGATAGTCCCCGACGAATGCTGTTCTTCAGCATTCGAACCCGTTCAGGCTGCTTGAGGCGCGCCGCCAGCGCTGCCGCTCCAATTCCTGGGCTTCCCAAAACGCAAGTACAGGGAGGGCACCACGAACAGGTTGAGCACCGTCGAAGTGACCAGGCCACCCAGAATGACGATGGCCATCGGGTGCTCTATCTCGTGACCGGGAATACTGCCGGCGATCGCCAGCGGCACCAGGGCCAGGCCGGTGGTGAGCGCCGTCATCATGATCGGCGCAATCCGTTCGCGCGCTCCGCGCAAGACCAGCGCCGGCCCAAAGGACATGCCTTCCTCCTCCTCCAGATGCTGGAAGTGACTGATCATCATAATCCCGTTGCGCGTCGCAATCCCCAGGATTGTGAGCAGTCCGACGAGCGAACCGAGCGAGAGGACGCCGGCAGTCAAAAACGCCGCCAGGATGCCGCCCACTAACGCCCAGGGCAAGGTGAAGAACGTCAGCGTCGCCAGGCGGAAATTCCCGAAGGTCGTATACAGGAGGAAGAAAATCGCGGTCACGGCGACCAGCCCGGCAAGCGTCAAGTTCTGCGCCGCCGCCTGCCGCTCCGCGAACTCGCCGATCACCTCCGCGCGGTACTCCAGCGGGAACTCGACACTCTGGAGAGCCTTGTGGACGTCCTGAGCCACGGAGCCGAGATCCCGTCCCCGCACGTTGGCCGAAACGTCAGTTTTACGCGACTGGCCCTCGCGCTCGACGACGTTTGGAGCCGGCACGATGCGCACATCGGCCACGTCCGCCAGACGCACGTGGCCGCCGTCGGGCGTGTCGATCAGTAGCTCGCTAATACTGTCTACGTTGTTGCGCGTTTCGGGCGTGCTCCATACATTCACATCGTACGTCTTCCCACCCTGGAAAATGTCGCCGACTTCTTCGCCTTGCAACAAGAAGGCTGCCGCCCGGCGGACATCGCCAGGTGTGAGCCCGTAGCGTTGGGCCGCGGCCAGGTCGACCGTGACATCCACCTGGGGCACGTCTACGTGGGCTTCCTTCTTCAAATCCACGATCCCCGGGATCCCCTCCAGGGCAGCCCGCACTTCTTCCTGCTTTTCACGCAGCACCTCCAGATCGGGGCCGTAGATGCGCACGACCACAGTGTCGCTGGCTCCCGTCAGGACCTCTCGGATTCGCTCTTTCAGATAGGTCTGCACATCGCGAATCAGCCCGGGGTAGCCGTCCACCGCCTCCTGAACCTTGGCCAGCGTCGCGTCGTAGTCGACCGACGGATCGACGCTGATCCAGTTCTCGGTGAAATAGATACCGTACGGTTCATCGGCATTCATGGCCTGCCCGATATGGGAGCCGCAGTTGCGCACCCCGTCAATGGTCAGCAGCTCACGACAGGCCTGAGCCGTGATCCGCCACATTTCCGGGTGGGACGTGCCGGGCTTGGTGATCCAGTGCATCAGGAAGTCCCGCTCCTTGAACGACGGCAGCAGTTCCTGCCCGAGCGCCGGCCACACCCCCACGCCGGCCAACACGAGGACCGCGACGGTGGCATACGCCCAGCGCGGTGCGCGAACGATCGGCGCAAGAAGCCTGTCGTAGACACGGTGCAGCCACGGTATGATCGGCGACTGGCGGTGCTCGATCGGCGCGTTGGACAAGAGAATGTAGACCATCGCCGGCGTGACGGTCAGGGCGACGAACGGGGAGACCAGCCCCGCCACCACGTAGGCAGTGGCCAGCGGCTGAAAGAACGCGCCCGATAAGCCTTGCAGGAAGAAGACGGGCAGCAGCGCCGAGATTTCGATCAGCGACGCGTAGACGATGGCGCCGCGCACTTCGAGCGAGGCCTCCAGCACAATCCTCCAGGTCGGCTGGGTGCTCCCCTCCTTGCGCAGTAGTCGGAGCCGCCGCACGATGTTTTCGACGTCGACGATCGCGTCGTCGACGACGGCGCCGATGGCGATCGCCAGCCCCGCCAGGGTCATCACGTTGATCGTCACACCACGCAGGTTGAGCACGAGCAGCGAGGCCATCAGAGACAACGGGATGATCGTGGCGCTGATCAACGCCACGCGCCACTCGAAAAGAAAGAAGAGGAGAACGATCACCACGAGAACGCCGCCGACGAGCAGTGACTCGGTGAGATTGTCGATCGACTGCTCGACGAACGTCGCCGGCCGGAAGATGGTGGTGTCGATGTCAATGTCGGGCAGACCGGGCCGCATTTCGTCGATCGCGGCTTCCACCCCCCGCGTCACGTCCAGGGTGTTGGCCCACGGCAGCTTTTCGACGATCATCATCAAGCCGGGACCCTCGTTAATGACCGCGTCCCCGAAGAGCGGCCAGGTATCCCACACCACATCGCCCACGTCGCCCAGGAGCAGCGGCGTCCCGTCGGGCTTCTTTCGATCATAGATGGGCACCTGAGCCAGCGTTTCCGGCGTCAGGACCGGCAAGACGGAGCGGATGCCGATCCGCTGATTGGGGGTGTCGATGAACCCCCCGGTGCCGATGACCGATCCCTCTGAAAACTGCAATAACCCGACGTCCAGGGCGTTCGTGGTGACGTCCATGACCTCTTCAAGCGAAACGTCGTGCTCGCGCATCTTTTCCAGATCGACCTGCACCTGCGGCATCTTGATCCGCTCGCCCCAGATGGGCGCATTGGCCACGCCGGGCACGTCCAGCAGGCGCGCCCGGATCTTCCAATAAGCGATCATCGACAGATCCATCAGGTCATACTTGTCCGAGGAAATCCCGATCTTCATGGCCCGGCTGGTCGACGACAGGGGTTGGATCATAACCGGCGGGGCGGCCCAGGTGGGCAACGTCACCGCGGCAACGCGCTCCTGAACCAACTGCCGGGCCAGGATGAGGTCGGTGCCGGGCTTGAAGATGAGAACGATATCCGACAGGTCGGGGACCGATCTGGAGCGCATCACGTCCAGCCCCGGCACCCCGTTGAGCGCCTGCTCCAGCGGAACGGTGACCAATTCCTCCACAGCGGCCGCCGAAAGTCCCTGGCTTAGGGTCTGGATCTCCACCTTGGGCGGCGCGAACTCGGGAAAGACGTCCACCGACGAGTTGCTCAATCGGGCGATGCCAAAGACCATCATCACCGCCGCGAAAAAAACCACCAGATATCGAAACCGTAGACTTGTTTGAACGATCCAACGCATGTGATCACCTCCCGGCGCAGTTAGAGCAAATTCCAAACGGATTTAGGGTTCCGCATCCTTCGCCCTTCGACTCCGCCGCCATGCAGCTCCGCTCAGGGTGCACGCCGCGCCGCTCAGGATGCCTCGCTCCTCGACCGCGTCCCTTCGGCTTCCCCTTCGACTGCGCTCAGGGCAGGGCTCAGGGCAGGCCTCGCGGTCGAATCGTAGGGGGCAGAGCCGCGTGGCGGCCCGGCAGTCGGGGTGGACACGCAAGTGCGCCCCTACGCAATTCCGTCGGATCCGGTCAATCCGTTATTTTGAAACTCCGGTCTCGGCGCCATACAGCAACGCCCCTCCGACCGTCACAACCGCAATGCCGGCGGGTGGCCCCTCCAACAGAACCGCCACGTCCCCCTCTATGTAGTCGACACTGATCGGTTGTCGAACGAAGACCAGCGGTTCGGGGTTTGTGTACGCCCAGGTCTCGCCCTTCAGGCCGTATATCACCGCAGCGTAGGGGACGACCAGTCGCTGCGCCCCGTCCACCTCCTCGTCACGAACCGGGACCGTCTGGATGTCGAGCCGTTCGGCCGCCTTCTGGGTCAACACCACACGCTTGAACTCAGACCCCTCAATTTCCTCGACGATGGAGGGTTTCTCGGTTGACGCGCTTGCTAACGGCCGAGCGCACGCCGCAAGTGGTAGAGCGGCTATGATCAGTGCCACAATCATCCATCGATTACGGTGTTGCATGGCTTCCTCCTATGCATTTAACTTCGTCGTATTGAGAGCGCATCCGAAAACCACCGGAGTGCGGGCTTTAGCCCGCGTCGGATAATGCAGGCTGAAGCCTGCACTCCAACCTGCACTTTCCCATTCGATCCCATGAAGCGCTTTATCCATGTTTCGAGCTAGGTCGCCGGGACAGGTTCACGGCCGAACCTCATGACCGGTTCACGGCTATACCCAAAACGCAAGTACAGGATGGGCAGCACGAACAGGTCGAGCAAGGTCGAAGTGACCAGCCCCCCCAGAATGACGATGGCCATCGGGCGCACGATCTCGAAACCGGGACTGTCGCCGAAAAGCACGAAGGGGACGAGGGCCAGGGCTGTAGTGAGCGCCGTCGTCAAGATGGGCCCCAGCCGTTCGCGCGCCCCGCGCAGGACAAGCTCTGGCCCGAAGGTTTCGCCTTCGCGCTGCTCGAGATACTGAAAGTGGCTGGTCATCACAATGCCGTTGCGCACGGCAATCCCCAGCACCGTCAGTAAACCAAAGAGCGAAGCGAGCGAAAGCGCGCCGCCGCCGAGAAGCGCCGCCAGCACACCGCCCACCAGGGCCACGGGCAACGTCAAGATGGCGACAACCGCCAGGCGCCAACTCCCGTAGGCCGCCTGCAAGAGGAGGAAAATCCCGATCACCGCGACCGCTCCGGTGAGGAGCATGCGCTGTTGGGCAGCCTGCCCCGCCGCGTAGTCGCCGAGCACCTCCGCGTGGTACTCCAGCGCGAACGGGAAGTTCTGCAGGGCCGTTTGGACGTCGCGCGTCACGGCAGGGGCATCACGTCCCCCCACGTCGAAAGCGACGTCAAGGTAAGGCGAGACGCCGTACCGGTTTATGACGATCGGCGCCGATGTGAGGCGCACGTCGGCCACATCTCCCAAACGCACCGGCTCGCCGCCGGGCGTCTCGATCAGCAGCTCGCGAACGTCGGTCACGCTGTTGCGTATTTCGGGCACGCCCCACACCACCACGTCGAACACCTTCTGTTCTTCGAACAGGCTGCCGACCTGAAGGCCCGATAACAAGATGGCCGCCGCTCGGCGCACATCGCCCGGTTTGATGCCATGCGTTTGGGCCGAGGCAAGGTCGACTTCGATTTCCAGAGTGGCCTCCTCAGCGGGAAGCACCACACGCGGATCGACGACGCCGGGGATCCCCGAAATGGCCTGCCGCACTTTTTCCGCCTCGCTGCGCAGGACATCGTGGTCTTCGCCAAAGACGCGCACGGTGATGCCGTCGCCGGCGCTCGCCTGTGGCTGGCTGAGCGTCTGCTGCACATAGGTCGTCACTTCACGACCCAGCCCGGCGTAGCCGTCCACCGTCTCCTGAACGGCGGCCACCGTCGCATCATAGTTGGCCGCAGGATCGATGCTGACCCATAGCTGGGCAGAATTGATACCGACCACTTGATCCCCAAACACGGCGCGCCCCACGTGGCCCCCGACGTTGCGGACGCCTGGGATGGCCCGCAGCTCTTGACTGGCCCGAGCCACGATCCGATCCATTTCCGGGCGGGACGTGCCAGGCGCGCCCTCCCACTGGATCGTGAGGTACGGCTCTTTGAACGCTGGCAGCAGTGACGGCTGCCCGAGAAATGGCAAGGCCGCCACGCCGGCCACCACGATTACCGCGACGGCGATGTACACCAGGCGCGGTATTTGCACGATGCGCGCAAGAACCCGGCCGTAGCCACGCTGTAGCCCGCCTAGGAGAGGCGACTGGCGGCGCTCGAGCGCCCCATTGGACATGCTTGACATGCTGCTTTGCAGCAAGATCAGGCTCAACGCGGGCGTGACGATCAGTGCGACCACCATCGAGACCAGCACCGCCAGCACGTAGGAGGTGACCAGCGACTGGAACAATGCGCCGGAGGCGCCCTCCATAAAGAAGACCGGCAGCACAGCCAGCACCGTGATCGCCGTCGCGAAGAGGATGCTCCTGCGCATCTCGGCCGAGGCCCTGAGGACAATCATTACCGGCGACTTATCACTCCCCTCCTTGCGCAACTGGCGGAGACGCCGCGCGATGCTGTCTACGTCGACGATCGCGTCGTCGATGATGGCGCCGAGGGCTACCACCAGCCCCGCCAGAACCATCGCGTTGAGGGACGCTCCACGCTGGTAGAGCACGAGCACGGATGCCATCAGAGACAATGGGATGACCGCGGCGCTGATCAACGCGACCCGCCAGTTCCACAGAAAAGCGAACAGAGCCACAACCACGAGAACAGCGCCGACGAGCAGCGCATTGGCGAGGGTGGCGATCGCCATCTCGATGTAGGTCGCCGGCCGGAACAGAGTGGCGTCGAACTCGATCCCTTTCATACCGGGCCGTAACGCATCGATCGCTTCCTCCACCCCCCGAGTCACCTCCAGGGTATTGATGCCGGGCAGTTTCTCGACGACGAGCAGGAGGCTGGGACTGTCGTTAATGATCGCGTCCCCAATCAGCGGTTGATGATCTTCCACCACCTGGGCTACATCACCCAGGCGCAGCGACGCCGCGTCCTCGACGGGCACCTGGGCCAGGTCCTCCGGCGAAGAGATGGGCAAGTTGTGCCAGACCAAGAGCCGTTGATTGGGGGTGTCGATGAACCCGCCGGTGCCGGGCGTCGACGCCTCCAAATAGGTCAACGGCGACACCCATAGCGCGTTCCCCGTGGTCTCGACGACTTGCTGCAGCGAAACCCCCTGCGCTCCCAGCCGTTCCGGATCGACCAGCACCTGGAGCTGCCGATCCCGATTGCCCCAGATGGCCACGTTAGAGACGCCGGGGACGCCCAGCAGGCGAGGACCAATCACCCAACGGGCGAGCACCGACATTTCGATCAGGGATATGTCCTTCGAGGACAGCCCGACGATCATGAACCGGCTGGCCGACGACAGGGGCTGGATCATCGTCGGCGGTTTCGAAACGTGTGGAATCCCGACCGCCGCCTGTGCCAGGCGCTCTGACACCATCTGCCGCGCACGGAATACGTCGGTGCCAGGCTCGAAGAAGATGACGACCGACGACAGCCCGGGAACGGACTCGGAGCGAATGACGTCGAGCCATGCCACCCCGGCCATCAAGTCCTGCTCCATCGGAACAGTGATCATCTGCTCCACTTCCTCGGCGGAAAGCCCGAGGGCTTCGGTCTGAATCTCCACGTACGGCGGCGAGAACTCGGGCAAGACGTCCACCGGCATGTTGCGAAGTTGCCCGACGCCAATGGCTATCAGCGCCCCGGCGAGAACTACCACCAGGAATCGAAACTGCAAGGCCCATCCGACAATTCCACGTATCATGGCTGAAGACCTCCTCTCGCGGTCATTTTTGAATCTCGAACTCGGAAAACTTCATCTTCGCTTCATGTTGCCTTCATGTTCATCTGGTATGATGAGTACGAAGACGAGCGCATCTGCTGCGCTTACCTTCATCCCAGGCCAGCCGAGGAACGTTGCGAGCGGAACTCGGCTGGTTTTGTTATTCTTGCAAGTCTCGCCTAGGGGCAATCCTGTTTGGTTAGCGGGCCAGGCTCCCACGCCCTAAACAGTATTGCGCCTAGGGGTTGCCCTCAACACTGCCGGTGCGTCAGGTAGCCGCGCACCGTGTGGATCATCTCTCGCCATCCGTCAAACCGGCCTTGTGCTTTGCCGTCCACATCCACTACCTCGCCGTGAACCAGCCGTTCTCGGCGGTCGATCACCATGCGCACGATCACCGTAACGTAGCGCTTGTCTGACAAATGATTCTCTTGCGGCGTTATAATGTGCCTGACCTTCACCCGAGATTAGAGCGTCGACGTAATTCAAGATAGCACGCGATCCTGAAGTCCGGCTCAATTCAGGCTGAGTCGAGGCTGAATTATGCATGAAGTTCCTATGAGGTGTTCGTGAGTGAGCGTCAAACGCTGTCTGGATGCAGGCGCACCGTGTCGAATAATGTCGTCGTCGCAGGCTCTGGCACGGCGTCGAACTCGGCGCGCAGGATGTCCTGGCACAAGCGATACTGGCGCAGGGCCTGGGCGCGTTCACCCCGCCGTACGAAGCAGCGCATGATCAAGCGGTGGGCATCCTCGCGGCAAGGATCCTTGTCCAGCAGGCGCTGGGCGTAATCCAGGCAGGCCGCGTAGTTGCCTTCACTGAAGTGATAATCCGCCAGATGCGTCAGCAAGGCCAGATAGCGAGCGCGCAGCCGCTCCCGCTCAAGGACGGCATGCAAGTCGCTGCCGGCGCACACATCGCCTCGATACCAGTGTAAAGCACGGTCGTAGGCTGCTACGGCCGCACTCTGGTTGCCTGCGCCGGCGTGCTGATCGCCCATTTGCGCCAGGACGTCAAAACACGCCACGTCCACGCCGACGCCCGCCTCGACGTTGAGCAGGTAGTAGCCGTCCGCGTGCAACACCGGCGCGGCGCCGCCGATCGCATCGCCGAGCCGCTTGTGCAAGGTGTAAACCAGGCTGTTCAACGACTGGACAGCCAACTCAGAATGGGTGTTGGGCCAAAGAATGCCCAACAGTCCATCGCGCGAGACACAATAATCGCTCTGAAGTGCGAGAGCACTCAGCAAAGCTTCGGCCTTCCCCCCGTTGCTGACCCTCACAGGTTGGCCCCTCTTCAGCACGTAGAAGTTACCCAGCAAGCAGATCAGGATAGGCAGGTTGATTTCGGCCGTGGCTAGATGTAACGAATTTGCGCCGTTGCCTTGTCCTGGATAATCATCACCCACTCGCGTCATGGCACGCATGTCTCCTCTCCCTCTCCTAAACGCATCGTGCTGCAGACCGCCACGATAGCTGACAAGCATGACAAATCCCCCGCAGGCCAACGCCCAGGCGCTGTCGGCTGGGTGAAATATGTAGCAAAGCTGCATCAAGGCTCTGAGCCTTGCTCTGATACTGTTACTTTTATACCACACAACAGGCACATTTCCATAGGTTGTCGGTTAGTCTTAGGTTAGAAATGATTAGAACCTGTGCACCCAACTTCACAATGCCAGATTCGGCTCGCCGCGCTGTCCCTTCGACAAGCTCAGGACAGGCCCCGGCGCAGTCAACGCGGCCGGGGACGGCGGCTTGAGTGCATCTAAGTCGAACTGCAATCAGGCACAAACGGAATCAAAACTGATTTAGGGCACGCCGGGTACTTGGGAAACGAAGACCGCCGGGCCATTCGAAATCCGAAGGCCCGGCGGCCAAGATACGAACGTGAGGCCAAGCCTCACGAATCACGTATCACGCTTCACGTTCATTCACGCCCACACCGTCGGCGAATTGACGACCACTGGATTCGCCGTCGTCGGGTTAGCCGCCAGCGCCGCGCCCATCGCGCCCGGTATTTCGGTCACCCGCCACTTACCCGCCTCGTTGACGAACACCCAGCCCTCGCGGTTCGGATCACTCGCCCAGAAGATAGCGTATCCAAATGCTGCGCCGATCGACTTCTCGCGGCGCAGGAGCGAGATGTATTTCGCGTACTGCCGTCCCTTGTCGGCGTACGGGATCGCCCCGCCGTTGTTGGAGAATTCGGTGATGAACAGCAGCTTGCCGGGGAACCTGGCCTTATAACGCTGCCAGTACATGCCCCCCGAATCGGGGTTCTCGATCCCGTACAGCCCGCCGCCGTCAAACTGCCAGTAGCAGTGGGCGCCGACCCAATCCGCCTTGGCCAGGATGACCGGCTTGCAGACGGACAGCCACTGGTCGGTGTTCCACACGAGCTTCTGGCCATTGACCAGTATCAGCCCGCCGCCGAAGTCGGCGAACTGTGAGCCGCGCGGCGCAAGGCCGGGGAAGCCATAGTATGCATTGGAGCGAATCTTGCGCAGCTCCTCGACGACACGGCCGAACCAGTCTGCGAACTCCTCCGGCCCCATCCACGCCGTGCCCAGCCCGTCGCCGACCGGATCAGTCGGGTTCGCCGGGATGTTCGGCTCGTTGTGGACTTCGAAGTAGCGCACGCCGTTGGCATGCGCGAACTCGAGCTGGCCGCGCGTCGCCTGCACGAACGAATTGACCGCCGCCGTGATGCGCGCTGCCGCCGGGAGATTGGCCCAGGCCGGATCGGGCTTCCAGGTCAGGCGCACCATGATAAAAGCGATGCCCTGCGAGCGGAACCACTCATACACCCGGTTCATCTGGTCGAGATCGTTCAGCGGAACGATCTTGACCGCTTCGACGCGCGCCGACTTGATGGAGTCCGGAAACGTGGGCACCTGCCACACGTTCTGATCGGCGTTGCCGACGCCGGCCAGGCATACCCCAAACTTCCACGCCGGCGACGGCCGGCCAGGGGCCGGCTGAGGCGGCGTTGGCTGAGGCGGCGTTGGCCGAGGCGGCGTTGGCTGAGGCGGCGTCGGCCGAGGCGGCGTTGGCCGAGGCGGCGTCGGCCGAGGTTGCACACCCGTCGGCTCGCCCAGAAAGCGGGAGTAGGCGTAGCCGCGTCGCCCCTGATACTCGACGACGTACCACCATTTGCCGCTCTTGGGGTCAAAGTTCTCCCAGGCGCCGCCGGCCACGGGCACGGTCGATCCGCTCTGCATCGTGACGATTTTGTTGTTGACCGCCGGATCGAACACCGGCGAAGAGCGCAGGTTGAGGCCATCCTCGGGCAGCACCCGCTGCGCGCGCGGCAGCGGGTCGGGCTTGGGGTTGACGAAGGCGCTGCTGCAAAAGCCGAGCGTCTTCTTGCCGGTCGACGCGTCGGTGGATTCGATATGAACCCATAGCACATCCGATTGCTCGTCGTAGTCTTCGCGAGCCACGCCGACGACCGACCAGGTCGAGCCGTCGGCCAGGCGGCCGACGACGTTGCCGGGCCGGGCGGCAGGCTCGCGGCGCAGGTTGAGATACGGCTGAGCGTTGACCCGAATTTGGGCAGGCGGAGTATAGGCCATGTCTCTCTCTCCACTCGGAAAGGATTGGGGCAAGCCGACACTCTCATTTTAGCCCAGAGGCGGCGAAAGTCAATATGTGCGAGATTGCGGCCCTCGACCTCCCGGCCGCCGGATGATACACCCGGCGGGAGCAATCCATGTGCATTTGGCAGGCGGTACGCCCGATCGCCTTCCGGCGTCTTAAGCGTGATCGTGTCGCCGACCTGGAGGCCGCTGCGAGACGCGGAAATGCCGTTGACGACGATGGCCCGGCCCGCGCCGATTTCGGCGTACGCCTGCGCCTCGTCGCCCGACGTGAACTCCAGCCCGGCCACGCTCGGGTACGTCGCCGGATCGATGCCGACGATTTGCACCGTTTTATTTTTTGTCAATAGGGGCGCAGCAAACAAAAAAGCGCAAGACGAATGTCTTGCGCCTTCGGTTGTGAACGGTGAAGTGGTCTTACACCATAATGACGTTACTGGCCTGCAGTCCCTTCGGGCCGCGCTCGATCGTGAACTCGACGCGCTGCCCTTCGTTCAGCGTGCGGTAACCCTGGCTCTGGATCGCGGAGAAGTGGACGAAAACGTCTTCGCCCCCCTCGCGCGAAATGAATCCATAGCCCTTCGTGGCGTTGAACCACTTGACGGTTCCCTGGACTCGCTCTACCATGTTGCTGTTTCTCCTTGCTGATGTGTTTCGGGTGTCAACGAGGTTCGCTGCCAGTGAATCACAAGACCCGCCGGCCTTGCCGCGCCTGCGGGTGCTTTAGTTCCCCAACACGAACTTCACTTCCCCCTAACCTAACTTTAGCACACTACGGAATTTCCGTCAACTCCACAGCATCTGGCCCATCTGGCCCCCGCGGTGCCATCAGTAGCCGACATGGTTTCAATGTGAAGGCGCACAGGGCGCAAAGGTTCGTCAACTTTGTTGGCGGCCTGGTGTGCACGCAAAACATGTCAGGTGGCTCACCGCCCGCGTCCCCGCGGGCGGCCAACCGCGAGGACGCGGTTTGGCGAGCACTGTAACGACTGACAACATTTGCGTGCACACGCAGCCTGAGGACGCTTGCAAGACTGGGCGTTTGCTGTTACATTGAATACTGGCTATCGCAGTGAAAACCTATACGCGCGCCTCCCAAATCGCTCTGCCCACTTTCCATATGACCACGTCCCCTGCCGACGAAACCAGAGTCCGCCAAGCATATGCCAATGACGGCGCAACGTCCTGCGAAGCGCGCGTGGCTCTCGAACTGAAATACGCTACATTATTGACACCCACAGATGAGTTTAGCCGGAGACTCGTTAGCTATCAAGCCAACAAGCAAGCTAGGCTTCACAGCTGGCTGAAGTACAAGGAAGGGTTTTCGGCGCAACTTGTCGAGAACCTCCTTGTGAAGTTTGGAGTTCAACCAGGAAAACGAGTGTTAGATCCATTTGCCGGATCGGGGACAACGTTGCTCGTCGCACAGGAACTCGGTATCGACGCCGTTGGAATCGAAATCCTGCCTGTGTGCCACTTAGCCTGGGAGGTCAAGTCGCGCTATCGAGAATACGACCTGGCCGAATTGCGGCAAGTGAAAGAGTGGTTGCAGGAAACTTCACCCGGACTGAGTAGCACGGGCTTTCCGCATATCACAATCACCCGGTCTGCGTTTCCCCTCGATCAAGAAGCCAGGCTTATGTGGTACGCGGAGCAGTTTAGCGCACTGGCTGTCGGCGATCTGACCAAGTCATTGCTTCGCTTTGTGCTGATGTCCATTCTTGAGGATATCAGCTTCACGCGGAAGGATGGTCAATACCTGCGTTGGGACACGCGATCGGCAAAGGCGCAGAGGAGAGCGGCCCAACGACTTGACCGGGGCAAGCAGCCATTCAAGATGTTCGACAAAGGCAGAATACTTGACACTAAGGAGGCGCTCCTCACGGGTCTGGGTCAGGTTATTCGTGATCTTGAATCGATGCAAAGAAACGGCGAGCTGTACGGCAGCCAAGAGTTGATCAAGGGCACAGTCCTGGAAGTGCTCCCTCGGTTACCTGGTGAGCAATTCGATGCGGTCATCACTTCGCCGCCGTACTGTAATCGATACGACTACACGCGAACCTATGCATTGGAGCTAGCCTTCTCAGGTGTAGATGAACAGGCCATCAAAGATCTGCGACAAGAACTGCTAAGTTGCACTGTGGAGAACCGTTCGAAACTAGAACGGCTGCAAGCCTTCTACTCCGGCCTCGGCCGCCAGGCCGATGTCCAGCAAGTGATACAAGTAGTCGCCGCAAATGCTGCGCTTCAAGAAGTCTTCGCTGCAGTGCGAATGCGCGGAATGAGAGGCGAACTGAACAACAAGGGCGTCATTCAAATGGTGGAAGGCTACTTCACTGAGCTGGCGCATGTGATTTTTGAGTTATTCCGAGTTTGCCGCACTGGAGCACACGTCGCCATTGTTAACGACAATGTGAGATATGGAGGCGAAATCATTCCGGTGGATCTCCTGACGACTGACATCGCGGCCAGCTTTGGTTTCGAGCCGGAGTCGATCTTCGTGCTGCCGCAGCGCAAGGGAAATAGCAGCCAGCAGATGGGTAAGTACGGCCGAGAAGCCAACCGAAAGAGCATCACTATGTGCATTCGACCGGATTCTTGATGCTGCCGAGAAGACAGGGAGATCCAAGCCTGAGTTATCATTCATTGCCACGATTCTCGTGGATCGAGTTGCCCGCGAAGCGGCTTTTTGGATTCAGCAGGGTAAACTTACTTCTGTGTACAATCTGTCTCAGATAGCAGAAAGCCCCGCGAAGCGCGAAGCGTTTCTGGGCGACTTGGCTGGGTTCTTGGGTTGCAAGTAATAAAAAGCGCAGGGAGACTCCCTGCGCTTTTCAAGGTGTGGATAGTGCGTGACTACAGCAAGATGACGTTGCTAACCGGTAGTCCGTTCAGGGCGCGCTCTAAGCCATGGCCTGCTCGGCGAAGCTGGCCGGCATGCAGCACAATACCAGGTCCCGGGCGGCTTTGACCTCGTCCAGCCGGCGCACCGGAGTGTTGTGCGGCGCCGAGTGCAGCAGCTCGGGCTGGCGCACCGCCTCGTCTGCGATCTGGCGCATGGCGTCGACGAAGGCGTCGAGCGTCTGCTTGCTCTCGGTCTCGGTCGGCTCGATCATCAGCGCCTCAGGCACGATCAGCGGGAAGTAGTTCGTCGGCGGGTGGAAACCGTAGTCCATCAGCCGCTTGCTCACGTCGAGTGCGCGCGCATCGCTATTTTCGAACTTGCCCTGGCAGACAAACTCGTGCATGTTGATACGGTCATAGGGCACCGGGTACTTATCACGCAGCTTGACGCGCAGATAGTTGGCGTTGAGCACGGCGTGCAGCGAGTTCTGGCGCAGGCCCTCCGCGCCGTGCACGCGAATGTAGGTGTAGGCGCGCACGAACATCCCGAAGTTGCCGAGGAACGCGCGCATCCGGCCGATCGACTTCTCAGGCATGACTTCGACGTACAGCGGCGTGTCGTCCCCGTCTTCGGGGTACTCGACGCCGACGATCGGCCCGGGCAGGTAGTCGACCAATCGCTTCGACACGCCGACCGGCCCTGCGCCCGGCCCGCCGCCGCCGTGCGGCGTCGAAAAGGTCTTGTGCAGGTTGTAGTGCATCACGTCGAAACCCAAATCGCCAGGGCGCGCGATGCCCACCAGGGCGTTCATATTCGCGCCGTCGCCGTACAGCAGACCGCCACAGCCGTGCACCAGACGCGCCACCTCTTCCATGTGCTCCTCGAACAACCCGAGCGTGTTGGGGTTCGTGAGCATCAGGCCGACGACCGTGTCATCGCATGCCGCGCGCAGCGCTTCGAGATCGATGTTGCCGCGCCGATCGGACCGCAGTTGCTGCACGGACAGGCCGGCCATCGTCGTCGAGGCCGGGTTGGTGCCATGCGCGGAATCCGGTATGAGAATCTTGGTGCGCTTCGCGTCGCCTCGGTCCCGATGGTAGGCGCGCATCATCAGAATGCCGGCGAACTCGCCGTGCGCGCCGGCAGCCGGCTGCAGCGACACGCCGGCAAATCCGCCGATCTCCTTCAGCCATTCCTGCAGGTGATACATCAAGGCCAGGTTGCCCTGCGCGGTGAGCGGGTCCTGCAGCGGGTGGGTGAAGGCGAAGCCCGCCAGCCGCGCCGCGTCCTCGTTGATTTTGGGGTTGTACTTCATCGTGCACGAGCCGAGCGGGTAGAAACCGCCGTCGATGCTGTAGTTCAACTGCGAGAGGTGCAGGTAGTGTCTCACGACGTCGAGCTGCGACAACTCCGGCAGGCCAAGCTCGCCGCGCAGCAGGTCTTGGGGAAGCTCGGCCAGCGGCACATCCGGCGCAGGCATGTCGACGCCGCAGCGGCCCGGAACGCTCAGATCGTAAACGGTTGGCTCGGGAGTTTTCATGGCTGCCCTCCTGTCACGCCTCGGCGGCCTGGCGCAAGCCCTCGACGAGATCGTCGATCTCCTGGCGCGTATTGGTCTCGGTCACCGCGATCAGCATGTGGTTCTTGAGATGCGGATAGTCGCGTCCCAAGTCGTAGCCGCCGATCATGTCGAATTCGTCGAACAGCACGTCGTTGATCTCGCCCACGGGCCGGGGACACTTCACGACGAACTCCTTGAAGAACGGCTTACCGGCCTGCGGATTCACCCGGTAGCCTCTGAGCTTGTCGATCTGCCCGGCGGCGTAGTGGGCTTTGTGATAGCACAGCCTGGCCACCTGCTCGAGGCCGCACCTGCCCATCGTCGCCAGATACACGGACGCGGCCAGCGCGATCAGGCCGACGTTCGTGCAGATGTTGCTCGTCGCCTTCTCGCGCCGGATGTGCTGCTCGCGCGTGCTGAGCGTGAGCACGTAGCCGCGATTGCCGTCCACGTCGAGCGTCTCGCCGACCAGGCGGCCCGCCATTTTGCGCACGTAGGCGTTCTTCGTCGCGAATATGCCGAGGTACGGCCCTCCGAACGAGAGCGGAATGCCGAGACACTGGCCCTCCGCCGCGACGACGTCGGCGCCGTACGCGCCGGGAGGCCGGAACAGGCCGAGCGAGATCGGATCGGGCACGACGACGAAGAGCGCGCCCGCGGCATGCACGGCATCCGCCAGGCCGGCGACATCCTCGAATTGCCCTAAGAAGTTGGGATTCTGGATGATCAGCGCGGCCGTCTGATCGTCGAGCAAGGTCTTGAGATCGGAAATCTCGGCCATCAGGTTTTCGTCGCCGACGACCGACACGCCGGTTCCTTGCAGGTACGTCCGCACGACCTGCCTGTATTGTGGATTCAGCGCCGGGGAGACGATCACCTTCCTGCGGTTGCCCTTGACCGCGTTGAGCGCGAGCAGCACGCCTTCGGCCAGTGAAGTGGCCCCGTCGTAGTGGCTGGCGTTGCTCACCTCCATGCCGGTGAGCTGGCAGATCATGCTCTGGTATTCGAACATGGCCTGCAGCGTGCCCTGGCTGATTTCAGGCTGGTAAGGCGTGTACGCCGTGTAGAATTCGCCGCGCCGCAGCACGTAGTCGACGGTGTGCGGGCTGTAGTGGTTGTACACGCCCGCGCCCAGAAAACAGGCATAGTGGTTCACGTCGGCGTTCGCTTCCGACAGCCCCTGCATCTCCCACCAGGCTTCCATCTCGGTGGAGGCCGCCGGCAGGTCCAGCTTGGGAAAGCGCGCGCGCTCGGGCACGTCGCCAAACAGGTCTTCGAGCTGCGTTACGCCGATCGCCTCGAGCATCGCCGTGCGGTCGGCGTCAGTATGCGGAATATAGGTCATCGCCGATTCCTTTCGAGTGAAAGTGACGCGTGAAATCACTCGTCACGCTTCACGCATCACGCCTGCGACCTGCCCTCGCTTGCTGTGTGCGGGGGTCGCGCTGCAGGCGCGGGCGTTTTAGCCTCTCTCCTCACAATACTTCTGATACGCTGCCGCATCCATCAGCGCATCCAGTTCCGACGGATTGGACAACTCGATGCGCACCATCCAGGCCCGGCCGTACGGATCCTGGTTGACCAGCTCCGGCGAATCGGGAAGCGACTCGTTCACGGCCGTGATCGTGCCACTGACCGGCGAATAAATGTCGGCGGCAGCCTTGACCGACTCGATCGTACCGATGCTGTCGTGGCTGTTCACCACTTTGCCCACTTCGGGCAGTTCGACGTAGACGATGTCACTCAGGTGATCTTGCGCGTAATCGGTGATGCCGATCTCTCCCTCGCCGCCTGTGACGCGGATCCACTCGTCGTCCCTGGTGTATTTGAGATCGCCGGGAATGTTCATGTTTTTCTCCTGGGTCATTGGAATGAGACCAGATGACGCCTGCCCATAACAAAGGGACGCAAAGCACGGCTGTGCTGTGCGTCCCCTGCCTGTGACCTGAGAGATTCGTCCCCGCGCCGCATGGAGGAGTTTGCCCCTTCGGTGTCGCCGGCCACAAGACGGAGCGACTCGGCGACTTTCCAGAGGATGAGCAGGCTCTGTCCCGGCTAGATTGTAGCCGCGTGGCTCAGGCGTGTCAACCGCAAGATGTCACGATTCGCGCCTGTCCTTTGTCGGAGAGTGGCTTATTCTTCGATGGCCTCGACGGGCGCCGGGGCCGGCTGGCGGCGTAGGCGACGCAGAATCTCGTGCTTGTTCTCGCGCCAGACGTGGATCATCGCCGGGAGCGCCGAGACGAAGATCACCACGGCAACCAGAATCAGGAAGTATTTGTCGACCTGCTCCGGAGCGACATTGGCGGCGGCTTTGCCGATGCCGTACCCGACCAGCGTCACGCCCACCGCCCACAGCAGGCCGCCGAGGACGTTGAAGAAAAAGAAGCGGCGGTAGCTCATATACGCCGCGCCCGCGACGATCGGCGCAAAGGTGCGGATGAAAGGCATGAAGCGCGCCAGCACGATCGTCTTGCCGCCGTGCTTCTCGTAGAAGTTGTGGGCGGCAACCAGGTTCTTCCTCTTGAAGAAGCGCGAGTTTTCGCGATTGAAGATGTGCGGGCCGGCCTTGGCGCCGAACCAGTAGCCCACGTTGTCGCCGATGATGGCCGCCACGGCGAGAAGCGGCATCAGGACCCAGATGTTCAGGATCGGCTGGCCGCTGCTCGGATCGGTGCGCGACGCCAGCAGGCCGGCGGTGAGCAGCAGGCTGTCGCCCGGCAGGAAAAAGCCGAAGAACAAGCCCGATTCGGCGAAGACGATGGCAAACAGGCCGAGGTAACCGACGGTCTGAATGAGTTGCTCGAGATCACCCATTACGAATCCTTTTGCGCGCGGACTCCCCAAATGAAACCCCGCTCACGCGAGCGGGGTCCGGTGTGCGCGGCCAATTTGCAGGATACCACGGTTTGCCTGGCCGGACAAGGAGAAATCGGTAAGGATACAGTGGGGAGAGTCATCAACCGTAGGGCGCGTTTCCATACGCGCCGCAAATCGGCGGCTATGGAAAGCCGCCCTACGTCCGGCCTGACCTCTTTGCGTGCACACTCGGTTAACGATACAGAGAGCCGGCGCCTACGTTGACGTAGAGTTTTGCCGAAGATACACGCGCGGCACGCGCGCCATGAGCATGGACACGACTTCGTAGTTGTTCGTGCCGAGGTTGCGCGCCACATCCTCCGCTCGAATCCGATCCTCGCCCTGTGCGCCGATGAGCACGACCTCGTCGCCCTGCGCCACTGCCGGGATGTGCGTCACGTCGATCATCGTCTGATCCATGCACACGCGCCCGACGATTTGCGCGCGCTGGCCTTGCACGAGCACCTCGCCCCAGGTGCGTGGCCGGCGACGAAACCCATCGGCGTACCCAATCGGCAGCACGGCGATTCGCTCGGTGCCTCGCGTCACGTATTCGCCCCCGTAAGAAACGGGCGATCCGGGCGGGAGCACGGTGACCTGCGCCACCGCCGTCTTCAGCGCCATCGCAGGGCGGAAGTCCGGCGGCGCAGGCACGTCGTCGCTGGGATCCAGGCCGTGCATGGCGATGCCCAGGCGCACCAAGTCAAAATGGCTCTCGGGAAAGCGCAAGATGCCGGGCGAGTTGGCCGCATGCCGGATTGGGATTCGGATACCGCGCCGTTCCATTTCGCGCGAGATGTGGTGGAAACGGTCGATCTGCTGGAGTGTGTAAGATGGATCGGCTTCGTCCGCCCTGGCGAAGTGGGTGAAGATGCCTTCGAGCGACAGGCCGTCCAGCGCGTGCATCTGCTGAATCGCGTCCGCCGCTTCTTCCGGCGGCAGGCCGAGGCGGTTCATGCCGGTGTTGACCTTGACGTGCAGCCTGGCTCTGCGACCGACTTCGTGCGCTGCTCGATGGAACGCGCCCGCCATGTCGAGATCGAAGACCGTGCAGGCGACGTCGTTCTCGATCGCCTGCTTCGCCAGCCAGCCCGGCGTCCATCCCAAGACGAGGATCGGGGCCGTGATTCCGGCCTGTCGAAGGGGAAGCGCCTCGTTGAGCGCGGCCACGCCGAGCCACGTCGCGCCCGATTGCAACGCCGTACGCGCGACCTCGATCGCGCCGTGACCGTAAGCTTCCGCCTTGACGACGGCCATCACTTCGACGCGCGGGCCGACGATCTGTCTGATGCGCCTGACGTTATGCGCGGTCGCGCCGAGATCAATTTCAGCCCACGTGGGACGGGGGAGATTGGAGATTGGAGATTGAGATGTCGCGCCTGCCTGGAGCATCACCACGTGAGTATAGCATTCGGATCGGGCTTTGACAACGCCTCCGAGGAGGCATATAATTTGATTAATCCCGCGGTTAGGAGTTTCATGCAATGGGTCAAGGCATTGAGATCACAATAGATAATCGAGGCCGCATCGTCATTCCGGAGTCGCTCCGAAATCAGTTGAGGTTACAACCCGGAATGACTCTGGTTGTTGAGGAGGCGGACAATGAAAACGTGCGCCTGAGTCCTCTTGCGGAGACCCCAACGCTCATCGATGAGGGCGGAATACTGGTCATTACTGGCGAGCCCTTGAGCGATGTGTCGGACATCGTCCGGCAAGAACGCGATCGCCGCATTTCCGATCTCTTGCAGCGCGTGGGGCTGTGAAAGTCTTCTTCGACACTTCCACGTTAGTCGCTGCGTTGATCAAAGTACATCCGGCTCACGCGCAGGCTCTGGTACATCTGCAACGAGTGAAAGCCGGAATCGACGCCGGACTCGTCGCTGCCCACTCTCTGGCTGAGCTTTACGCTATCCTCACTTCGTTCCCCATCCGACCTCGCATCTCACCTGAAACTGCTCGACGGTTGATCCAACATGACGTCCTCGATATCCTCGAAGTGGTATCTCTATCCGACAAGGATTACGTGACTCTCATCGATCAATTGTCTGCACAAGGCATTGCCGGCGGCGCCACGTACGATGCTTTGATCCTGCAAGCTGCCGCACAAGCCGACGCCGATCAGGTGGTGACCCTGAACGAGAAAGATTTCCGCAGACTGCGCCCCGATCTTACCGATAGAATCGTCCATCCATAACGAGGAGAAATCCGTTGAAGGTAAGTCACTTGCTACGCTGGAAGGTTTGGCTGTGTTCGTGGTGTCCATTCTCCTGTTCGGCGCATCGAATGGAACATGGTGGGTGTATCTCTTGTTCTTCCTTGCGCCCGATCTCTCGATGTTGGGCTATCTGCGCGGCCTTCGCACGGGCGCCTGGATCTACAACCTGGTGCACCTCTACGTGACGCCCATCGCGCTGATCCTCGCCGGATACTTTCTCAAGTCGGACGTGCTTTTGTTCGCGGGCATCATCCTGCTGGGGCACATCGGCGCGGATCGACTGTTGGGCTTCGGCCTCAAATACCCGACCGCATTCAAGGACACGCACCTGCAAAGAGTCTAACGCGATCACGCCCATCACGTTTCACGCTTCACGTTATCACGTTTTACGTTTCACGTTTTACGCTTCACGTTTGACGATCCAATGAATCCTGCTCCTTTCACATTCGATCTCCTCGCCCGCGACGGACGCGCCCGCGCGGGCGTGTTTCATACGCCGCATGGCGAGATCCCGACTCCCGTCTTCGCGCCGGTCGGCACGGCGGCGACGGTCAAAGCCGTTCCGCCGCGCGACCTGAAGGAGCTGGGCGCGACGCTGGTGCTGGCGAACACCTATCATTTGTTCCTGCGGCCCGGCGACGAGCTGATCGCGCGCATGGGCGGCCTGCACGCATTCATGGGCTGGGACGGGCCAATCCTCACCGACTCGGGCGGCTTCCAGGTGTTCTCGCTCAAGGAGATCCGCACGATCGACGACGACGGCGTGACGTTCAAGTCGCACATCGACGGCAGCCTGCACCGCTTCACGCCCGAGAAGGTGATCGCCGTCGAAGAGCATCTCGGCGCGGACCTGATCATGGCGCTCGACGAGTGCGCGCCGCCGCTCGACCGCGCGTACAACGAACAGGCGCTACGCCGCACGCACGCCTGGGCCGAGCGCTGCCTGCGCGCCAAGACGCGCGCCGATCAGGCGCTGTTCGGGATCGTGCAAGGCGGCGTATTCGACGACCTGCGCGAGCAGTCGGCGCGTTTCCTGGCCGATCTCGATTTCCCCGGTTACGCCGTCGGCGGGCTGGCCGTGGGTGAGACGAAGGAGCAGATGCATCACGTCCTCGACGTGGTCGACCCGCTCCTGCCCGAGGGCAAGCCGCGCTACCTGATGGGCGTGGGAACCGTCGAGGATTTTTTCGAGACCGTCGCACGCGGCGTGGACATGTTCGACTGTGTGCTGCCGACGCGCCTGGCGCGCCACGGCGCGGCGCTCACACACGGCGGGCGGGTGAACCTGCGCAACTCGGCACTGGCCGAAGACGCGCGCCCGATCGAAGAGGGATGCGCCTGCTACGCCTGCCACCACTTCACACGCGCCTACATTCGCCACTTGATGCAGGCCAACGAGATACTCGGCCTGTACCTGGCCTCGATCCACAACCTTCATTTCCTGCTCGACACGATGCGTCGCATCCGCGAGTCGGTTTTGACAGGCACGTTCACGCAGTTCAAGCACGAGATGAGAAATCAGGCTTTTTAGAGAAACCTGGTTTCTCCGCAACTCATAGCGCGCCCGGTGGGGTAGATTCAAACGATTGTGACGGCGTTGGGGGTATCTGGGAGCCGGCGTAATCGTACCGTAACCGAATCGGCTTGACTTCACTCCCAAGGTAGACTATGATGGGCAAGGCAGCTCTGTTAGCCTGTTACCTGAGCGTGGAGACCAATGAGCCGGCCGCAGCGCGAACCCAACCGCACATATACCGTCTATGGAAGCGGCGCATGGGGCGGGTGTTCGGCCATCCAGGCCAGGCTGATGGAGCACGGCGTCTGCTCTTACACCGGATGGGCGCCCAGCCCGCCGCGCTGGCGCTTCCTGTTCGACACGTATCTTAGTCCGCCGGAGGTTCGCACGTTACTGGCCGATCTGTGGGGAAAGTACGACGTGAAACTCGAGTACTGAGCGAGGCGATGCGCAGGCCGCCGCCGACCGGCCCTCATTCGGTTACTCCTACGCATGGAAGCCATCCTCCCGCAGGCGCTGGAAGCTGCAGGAGGATTTTTCGACTCGCCCGTTGGCGCTGGGAGATGGTTGACATTACTAGTGACCGGCACTTCGAAAGTGCCGGTCACTTCGTCGGTCACGGATACAACCGATTCAAGAGCCTCGGGAACGGACTCACCTCGCGAATGTGCTCCAGCCCGCAGATCCATGCCACCGTTCGCTCAACGCCCAACCCGAAGCCGGAGTGTGGCGCCGACCCGTAACGGCGCAGCTCGACGTACCACTTGTACGGCTCCATCGGCAGGCCGTGCTCCTGAATGCGCTTGACCAGCAGATCGGGGTCGGCCATGCGCTCCGAGCCGCCAATGATCTCGCCGTAGCCTTCAGGGGCGAGCAGGTCGGCGCTCTTGCACACCTCGGGACGGCCCGGCCACAGCTCCATGTAGAACGCCTTGACTGCCGTCGGGTAGCCGACGACGAACACCGGCTTGTCAAACTGCTGGGCCAGCGCCGTCTCGTGCGGCGCACCGAAATCGTCCCCCCATTCGATCTTCAACAGTTCCTTCTGTTCCGCGTCCGTTTCCTTCTCACGCAGTGCATATAATAGATCGATTGCTTCGTCGTAGCGAACGCGCGGAAACGGCGGCGTGATGTTCTGCAACTTGCTCGTGTCGCGCCCCAGGAACTTCAACTCGACCGCGCGCTCCTTCAGGCAGGTCTGGACGATGTGACTGACGAACTGCTCTTCGATTTCGAGCAGTTGATCGAAGTCGCAGTAGGCGATCTCCGGCTCGACCATCCAGAATTCGGTCAGGTGGCGGCGCGTCTTCGACTTCTCGGCCCGAAACGTCGGGCCGAAGCAATACACCCTGCCGAAGGCGAAGATGTTGGCTTCGTTATATAACTGGCCGGTCTGCGCCAGGTATGCCTTCTCGCCGAAGTAGTCGACCTCGAACAGTGTCGAGGTGCCCTCGGCGGCGGACGGGGTGAGGATAGGCGTGCTGACTTCCATGAACCCGTGCGAGTCGAGCCAGTCGCGGATGGCGCGCAGCACGGTCGAGCGCACGCGCTGCACGGCCCACTGCCGCGACGAGCGCAGCCACAGGTGGCGATTGTCCATCAGGAACTCGACGCCGTGCTCCTTCGGCGTGATAGGGTAGTCCGCCGCCATCTGGACCACGCGCAGGTCCTTCACGCCGATCTCGAAGCCGCCGGGGATGCCCGGCGCGCGCGCGTCGGCGCGAACCGTGCCGGTCACTTCGACGCTCGATTCCTGCCCGATGCGCTTCGACAGGTCGAACAACTCCGGCGAGACCTCTTTGGCGAACACGACGGCCTGGACAATGCCGGTCCCGTCGCGCACCTGCAGGAACGACAGTTTGCCTTTGTCGGTCTTGTCGTACAGCCAGCCCTGAAGCGTCACTTCCTGCCCTACGTGCCGGGCGATGTTTTCGATACGGATCACGTCAACCACAGATTCCTCCGAGAAGGAAGTGAGGCGATTCTACCATGAAAGCCCCCACCCCAACCCTCCCCCGTCGAACAAAAACGGTTCGACAGGGGAGGGAGCGGCCGTTCCCTCCCCTGCGATGTGCTTTTCCATCGCGGGGGAGGGTTAGGGAGAGGGCCACTCTCCCGCAGTTGAACTTCGCTCCGCCTCTCAGGTATAATCACCCCGCAATCCTCTATCAAGGAGTTGCCCATGCGCCCTGGCAAAACCAAGCGCACCCAAGCCGTCAAAGAATCCGCCGGCCCCCACCCCAACCCTCCCCCGTCGAACAAAAGACGGTTCGACAGGGGAGAGAGCGGCCCGTCCCCTCCCCTGTGGCATCTTTTCGCCACGGGGGAGGGCTAGGGAGGGGGCCAAATCCGCCAGGCAAAGAGAGACTCAAGATGAGCAACAACACACGCCGGTGGCGCGCCTCCCGTGAAATGCAAGCCCGCGCCCGCGAGCTTCGCAAAGACATGACGCCTGCGGAAAAGAAACTCTGGCAGTATCTCTGCAACGGCCAACTCGACGGCACGCATTTCCGCAAGCAGCACGCCGTCGGAACCTACATCGTGGATTTCTTCTGCGCCAAATCCAAACTCGTCATCGAAGTCGATGGCGACTCGCATGCCGAACAAGTGGAATATGACGCCGAACGGACACGATGGCTGAACGAAGAGAAGCACTATCGCGTCATCCGTTTCACTAATCGCGAGGTACTCCGCAACATCGAAGGCGTGCTCGAAGCGATTCGAGCCGCATTGTAGCCCCCACCCCAACCCTCCCCCGTCGAACAAACAGCGGTTCGACAGGGGAGGGAGCGGCCGTCCCCTCCCCTGTGGCATCTTTTCGCCACGGGGGAGGGTTAGGGTGGGGGTTCGCCGACTCGCTGACTCGCTGACTCACTCCTCGATCGCTTCAACTCTGCGAATACCGCCCGCTCCTCCGGGCCGAATGCCTTCAACCCCCACACCCCTGCGCCGTACACTGCGATTCCCGCGCCCAATGCCACGACCCCGCTGACGGGCCACAGCGCCCACGTCACGGCGAACATCGCCGCCGCCGAGGCAAAGAACTTCCACAGCATCCGAATCCACAGCACGACGCCGACTGACTTCTCGACGTAGTACTGGAACGCCAACCCCTCGACCAGCTCGGCCATGATCGTGACCACCGCCGCGGCGACGTACGAGTAACGCGGGATGAGGATCAGATTCGCCACGACGTTGAATACCAGCCCGATGACGAACGCCCGCGTCAGTTTCGATTGCTGCCCGGCGGCGATCAGCACGTAGTTCGTGATGCTGTTGATCCAGCCGAAGGGAATCGACCAGATCATGATTTGCAGCGCCGTCGCCGAATGCGGCAGGTACTCGTGGCCGCCCAAGATGAGCATGAGCAGCGGCGCGACGAAGGTCGTGGCGACGGCCAGCGGCAGTGCCAGCGCCACGAGCAGCCGCACGCCGATGCGGTACGAGCGCAGCAGGGCGGCTCTGTCATCGCCGGCCTGGCGCGACATCACGGGGAACAGCGCGATCGTCGAATAGGCCGGGATAATGTTCAGGGCATCGACCCACTTGTAGGCCGCGCTGTACAGGCCGACCACCGTCGGGCCTTGCAGCGAATACAGCAGCGGAATGTCGATCTTGAAGAACAGCGTCGCCAGCAGATGGTTGAGCATCAGCGGGAACGACTCGCGCACCATCCCGCGCCGCAGCGCCGGATCGCTCTCGAGGCGCGGCTTGAAGAACAGGCGGAACGACTGCCGCGCCAGGATCAGAAGCGTGACGACGTTGACGGCGAGGCTGACGAGCGCCAGCCCGACGATGCCCCATCCCAGCAGCAGCGCCGGGACGCCCAGGAGCACTTTGAACATCACGGTCACGACGCTGATCGCCGCCGGGTACTCGGCCTTCTCGTTGGCGTAGAACAGCGCCGTCAACCCGTACGACAGGCTGCTCGGAATCTGGGCGACGGTGAGCAGCACGATAGTGATCGCCGTTTCCGGCGTGAGGTTGCCGCCCAACAGCCCGGGCGCGCCGGTTGCGATCAGTAACAGCAGCAGCACGGCAGGTATCGACACGCCGCCGAGTATCAGTCGCAGTATCGACGTGTTGACGAGGTAGCGGTTCGCCTGCGAATGGTCTTTGGAGACCTCGCGCGTCAGCAGCGTGTTCAGGCCAAAGTTGGTCAGAATCTCCACCCAGCCGGCGATGACGACGGCGAGCGCATAGTTGCCGACGTTCTCCGGCTGCAGGATACGCAGCATCAGCGCGGCGAAGGCGAAGTCGATGGCGCGGTTGAACAACGTGAGCAGCATGGGCGCGAGCGAATTTTTCGCCACGCGGCGCACGGTCGAGCCGGCGATGGCCTCTTCACGGTAAGCCAGTCGCCACAGCCACACGCCGACCAGGCACACGATGACCATGGCCGACATGAACGAGATGAACGCGCCGAGCTTGAACGACCACGGACTGTATTTGAATCGAACGGTGTGCTGCCCCGCCTGGAGTTGTACAGCGCGGAAGTTGCCGTTGGCGCGCTGAATCGTCAGATCCGTCTCCTGGACTGACCCGCCCAATCGATCCCACGCCTGCCAGCCTGCGAAATACGTGTCGTTAAGCACCAGCCACGCCGGTTGATCGAGCCTTACGTCGACGAAGACTTCACTTGGGGCGTACGAGGTGATGGTCGCAGGTTGCAGGAGGCACGCTGCGCGAGCAGGATTGGGGCCGGGCACGCCGGCATCTAGTATGAGCATCGTGCGCGGATCGATTTTTCTCAGCGCGTCGAGCTGATCTTCGACGCCGGCGGCGCACGTCTGGACGTAGGCGCGCGGCACGGCGCCGAGGTTTTCGTACACCTTCACCTCGGCGTCGTACACCAGCCTGTACTTTAGACTTTCGATCGGCACGTCGGGATCGGTCAACACGTATTTCACGCCGAGCAGATCGAGCATGGGCGAGTCAAGCCCGCCATACGTCGTGAGCGGCGCGATGCGGTTGTACTGCAGCTCGTCCTGCTGATCGATGACGCGCATGTAGTCGGCATACTGCTTGAGGATAACCGAGTCGTAGCCGCGGACGTCCTGAAAGGCAGCCGGCCAGCCCAGGTTGGCGTTGAACGTCTTGCGCCCGTGTGGATCGAACGTCGTGAAGCGCCACAGGGACGTGTCCTGTCTGAGAAAGTCGACGACCGGCGGCTCGTGATCGAGCAGCGCTGGATCGACGGCAGGGTTGAATCCCCAACCGGCGATCAGGAGATCGAGCACGAGCACCCCGACGGCCAGCGGCTTCCAGATGGGCAAACCTTGCGAAGACGCGAAGCGTGGAACCTTCGCAAGGTTGCGTTTGCCTATGTCGATCGGGCACAGCGACATGCGCAGGATAACCCCGCTCGCCATCGCGAACAGCGCCAGCAGCAGCAGGTTGCGCCACTCGTACGAATAGAACAGTTCCGCATTAGGGAATGCGCGATCGGCCAGCGCCAGAGAACGCAGCAACCGGTCGGCAGCAATCAGCGATTGCGTCGGCACAACAAACCGGCTCACCAACAAGCCGACCAGCAGCAGCGCCCCGCCCCAGAACGCGAAACCGGCCAGCACCGTCCGCAGCGACACCGGCGCGATCAGTGTGAACCATCGCAGCAGCCCACGCGCCTGGCGGGCTGCCCGATCCCGATCGAGATCGCGGATCAATGCATCGATGCCGAATCCCGCCAATGTGGCGATACTCAGCGTGAACGGCCATACCCATCGAAACGGCGAGTGCAGTTGATTGATGCCGGGCAGCACGTAGAGGATGGCGTATAGCGCCGTCCCAAACGCGAAAGCCAATGACAAGAGCGCGAGCGCCGTAAAGAAGGGGACATGCGGGCGCTTGAACCAACGGACCAACCGGCCAACCCGCCTGGATGTTTGTTGGCCCGTTGGCTGCGCGCGGAACACGGCGAAGATCGCCAGCAACAGCGGCAAGATGCCGAGATAGGTCCCGCCTTCGACGTAGTTCTTGATGCCGAAGTGCGTGCTGCGATCCCACGTCGCGCAGGTCGGATCGGCCGGCTGCTGCGTGCAGAACAGGTTGCTCGTCAGTGGGACGTTCCGCCAAGTGAAGACGTCGAAGACCGAGTGATGCGCCGGGTTGCCATAGGCGTTCGGCATCAAGAACTTCAGCACGTGGCGCGGCGGCCACGCCCAACCCCGCACCTGCTCGAGCGTCGCCGAACCTTCGCGGAAGTTCCGGGTGACGACCTCACCCAGCGGCAGCAGTTGAACAGCGCCCAGCCCGATGCCCAGAGCCACCATGAGCAACAGCCAGCCGATCGGGCGACGCACCACAGCCAACCATCCGACCAGCCAACTCACCAACCGTCTGCTTGTTAGTTGGTTAATGGGTTGGCTCGCCGATTCGCTGACTCGCTGACTCAACAGACGCCACAACGCGAAGAACGCCATCACGAGCAGCGTGTAGTACACAATCTCTGAATGCCCGGCGAGGATCGTGCAGCCCAGCCCGATCGCGCCGATCACCGCCCACGGGATCGTCGCCGGCCTGCCGAGCAGTGGTCGCTCCTGAATCACGCACTCGATCATCGCCAGTAGGAGAGGCAGCCACGCCGCCGCTGCGATGATCATCGTGAAGACGACACTGACGACGAAGAAGCCGCTGAGCTGATAAACGATCGCCGCGAAGAAACTACCGAAGCGCCCGATGCCCAGCATGCGCCCCAGCACATACATGGACGCGCCCGCCAGGAATAACTGGCTCACGGTGAACCAGCCATACGCCTGCGCCAACGGCAGCACGTAGAAGATCGCGCTGAACGGGTACAGCGTCGACGCCTGGCCGTTCGCCAGAAACGGCGCGCCCGCAAAGAGGTACGGATTCCATAGAGGAATCTCGCCCGCACGCAGCGACTCGACGACGAAGCGCTTCCAGGCGTAGTTTTCGAGAATGAGGTCGGCCAGGAGCTGGTTGCCAGGGATGACCGCGTCGAATTGCTCTGCCGCCGAGCGCCACGGAGCGAACTGAAACGGGATGTCGGCCGGCAGCAGCGTCTTGCCGCCGAGCGTGACCTGCCAGAACAGGAACACAGGCAGGAGAAACAGGCCGAGCAAGACGAGCAGAGTGGGCAGGCGGCGACGTAACATGAAAGGAGGGTGTGGATCAGCGATCGAGAGACAGCCGACGCACGCGGCGGTGGCGCAGCCACACCTGCCACACGCGCCAGGCGGCCTCGATCTTGACGGGGATGCTCATCTTCGACTGGCCGATCCGGCGGTCTTCAAAATAGATCGGCACCTCCAGGACGCTGAGGCCAAGCCGCTCGCACAGATAGGCCATCTCGACCTGGAACACGTAGCCGTTAGAGCGCACGCGGTCCAACTGGATAGCCTCCAATGCCGATCGGCGCCAGCACTTGAATCCGGCCGTCACGTCGAGCGTTTTCATGCGCAAAATGCTTCGCGCGTAGAAATTCGCCCAGGCCGATAGAAGCACCCGTCCCACTCCCCAGTCTTTGTCGAGATGCCCCCCCACGACGTAGCGCGAGCCGACGATGACTTCGTATTCCTTGAGGAGCGACAAGAAACGAGGGACATCGGAAGGCGAGTGAGAGAAGTCGGCGTCCATCTGGACGATCGCATCCGCGCCATCGGCCAGCGCCAACCGAAATCCGTCGACATAAGCCAATCCGAGGCCGCGCGGACCGGTCCGGTGCAGCACGCGCAGGCGCCCCGTGTAGCAGGTTGTCAACTGCTCGACAATCTCGCCCGTCCCATCGGGAGACTGGTCGTCGACGACGAGCATCTCGAGATTCGGCACCTGCAGCGCGAACAGGGCGGCGACGAGTTTGGGGATGTTTTCGGCCTCGTTGAAGCTGGGGATGACGACGACAGGCTTCACGCGGCGGATTATACCATCTCGGCGATGACGGCCTTTGAGGGTTTTATGATCCAGGTAGTGGGAGGCCGCGTCACAGCGCGGTGAGGGCGTTCAGCGCGGCTGTTTTTACCTCGTCGGGCGATGCGAAGGGGCCATCCGAGGTGGTGACGGCGCCCAGCGACAGGCGCAGGGACGGTCGTTTCGAGGCGTCGGCGTAGCGGTCCTTGGCCGGATAGAAATAGTTCACGGCCTGCTTCAATCGCGTCGCCAGCTTCTCGCGCAGATCGTGCACGAGACCCGCGCCCACGACGATGACGAAATGCCCGCTGTCGAGCTGGCCGATAAAATGCGAATCCGGATCGGGGCTGCCTTCCGATGCGGTGTTGCTCAACACGAGCGCCAACGCGCGGACCGCATCGTCTCGCGCCACGAATCCGTATTCGTCCGCAAACTTGTCTAGTCCGTCCACGCCGACGCACAGCACGGCCCAGCCCTGCTGCCGGGTGAGCGACGACAACTTCTCTGAAATCAGCGGCTCGCTCGCCAGGCCCGTGATGGGGTCGACAAGAGTTTCGTAACGTGCTCTCCTGAGCGCGTTGCGCACGCGCAGGCGAAGCTCTTGAATATCGAATGGCTTCGTGATGTAATCGACGGCGCCCAGCTCCAGACCCGACAGGCGGTCGACGCGCTCGCGGCGCTCGGTCAGGAAGATGATCGGGACATGCTCGGTGCGACGCTGAGCGCGCATGCGGCGGCACACTTCGTAGCCGTCGATGTCGGGAAGGCGAATGTCGAGGACGATCAGATCGGGCTGGACATCTTGAGTGATGCGCAGCGCGTCAGCCCCCCACGACGCCCAGTGAATCGCGTATCCCTCGCCTTCGAAGAAGGTCGTCAACATGGCGGCAGTTTCGCGCTCGTCTTCGACGACCAGGATAGTGGGCCGATCTGACATGGCAAGTTCTCCGTGCGGTGGATGATCGCAGCGCGGGCGAGGTGCGCCGTCCGGCGCAGGAGGGCGAACGACGAATTCTGGCCGGACACCTGTCAGCCGACCGGTTCCTTGTACACGGCGAAGGTGCAGAATTCGTCGCCGACTGCGTGGCAGGTGACCTCGTCGACTCGAAACTCTTTGCCTCCGCTGACCCAGCGCAGGCCTTCCTGGAGCAGGCCGACCGCCGCGTAGCACACCGGTTTCTCGACCTGGCGTCCCCAGCACACGGGGCACCTCTCGATGACATATAGAAAGTGGTCGTCTTTCTCCTCGACGCGGCTGACCTGATCGCTGACCTGGCTGAAGATGCCCGCCATCGCCGGCAGGCCCATCTTGAGCTTGGTGCCCAGCGGCAGCACTTTGAAAGCCAGATCGCCTACGCCCGCCATCGCGCCGAAGCTTTGAATCCCGCGCGCAAACGACGCCCGGCCCGCGCGCAGGGCAAGGCCGCGCCCACCGCGCGGACCGTACATCTCTTCGAGAGCCGCATTCAGGGCAGAATACTCGCTGAAGTCGAACTGCTTGTCGAGGTTGTCGGATGGATAGTTGTCGATCACGTGGGACAGTTTCGCCATGTTCAACACGGCGTTCAGGCCGTTCTTGCCCATGATCTCTTCCATCGCCAGGAGATAGATACGGGCGATCCTGTTAGGATAATACAGTCCGCTCTTGTCGATCGACACGTTTGACCCTCCCGCCCAACGGTTACGCGACGCCAGGCGAAGATGGTGAATGGCGCACCACAGGCCCGGCCCTGACCTGTGGAAGCTAAGGCTACCACACACAGTATGCGATGTCAAGCCAATAGCTGTGGTCTATGTTATAATCTCGCGCAGTCCGCCGCCGAATCGACTCCGTGCTTACCGACTACCGCGTTCGCCAGCGCGAATACCTCTTGAAGATCAGCCGCGCCATGACGGCGCAGCTCGATCTGTCGTCGGTGCTCAGGCTGATTCTGGAGGCCGCCGGCGAAATGCTGGCCGGCAACGCCGGGTTGATCGTCCTGCGCGAGAGCGACGCCGCTGCGCAATCGGCCGGCGAAGCGACGTTGTCCGTCCGGGCGAGCTTCGGCATTCCGACGCATCTGCTCAGCCTGTTCGCTCCGCTCTGGTCGGGCGGCATCGACGGCAGCGCCGGCCTGTCACGGCGGCAGCTCGCGCAGATCGCCCTGGCCGCCGGCATGCCGCTGCAGCAGGTCGTGGCCCTGCCGATGCAAATCGGCGATCAAGTCGTCGGAATGATCTACATCTTTCGCAACTACGGCGGCGCGTTTTCGCCAAACGACCGGCAGATGCTGCAGGCCTTTGCGGACCAGGCGGCGGTTGCCGTCAACAACGCGCAGTTGTATCAGCAGGACGGAGGAAAAGCGCCGGCTCGACGCCATCC
>Ga0209641_10000212_pt1 | contig 49220 bp, 45 predicted proteins | sample RifCSP16_1_FD_184022 | JGI IMG/M metagenome (GOLD analysis project Ga0209641, IMG submission 184022) | Soil microbial communities from Rifle, Colorado - Rifle CSP2_sed 16_1 (SPAdes) (version 2) | ecosystem: Environmental > Terrestrial > Deep subsurface > Rock core/Sediment | place: Rifle... | reverse complement strand
GGGATTCGCAAATTCCCCTGCCTTGAAAATTCTTGACAAGGCAGATGGTTAATGTTATCCAGAACTAAAAAAAAACGGAGTTTTTTTTGCGTTCGTAACGCCTCACAAGCGGGGCATTGAAGTTGGTAAGGATCGACTATTGCGGGGGAGGAGGTGGTGGCGGAGAGAGGTGAGGGATTTTACCGGATTTTGTTCGTTCATGCGGGAGAGTGGCATTCATCCTTTCAAGGAGGGGAGATCATGAGGAAAGGTTTCGTTGTTTTGCTAGCCGCTCTTGTCGTGGCGATGTTTGCCGCGCCGGCGACGGCGGAAATTTCGTTCTTCGGGACGGCCAGGGTCCTGCCGACCTTCTACAGCAACTTCGACTTCAACGACAACCTACCCGATGCGCCAGTCAATAACGAGGCTGGTTTTGCCACTGGCGAACACGTCCGCTCCGAACTGCGCCTGGGATGGAAGGCGGGCGGGGACAAATGGAAGATCATGTTTATTGCCGAGACGGATCTCATCAACGAAAAGGACACGGCGGACCGTTCTTTTTACACCGCTGGGACGAAGGTCAACGGCGCTTTTAATACAACTAACGCCGGCGGCGAGTTCGGGATCGAGCGGGTCGAATTGAACTATACGTTCGCGCCTGCCCTGGTCCTGTCGACCGGGTGGAACATCCGCGCCGCCGACATCAAGACCGGCGGCCTCCTGTTCGGCGACGACCATCCGTTCATCGAACTCGGCGGGAAACTCACCGAGAATCTCCAGTACGCGCTTACCTATCTCCAGATCAATAACCGCGCGATTAGCGGCCCTGGGTTCTCGCCCGTGCGCGACGACTGGCGGGCCTACCTGCTGAAGTTCAACGTGCTCGCGGGCACCGGCAATGCGAAATTCGACCTGAGCCCGATGGTGCTCTTTAGCGACAACAAAATGAGGAACGCGAAGGTCTACTACTACGGAATCGAGGCGACGGGCCAGATCGGGATCTTCAAGCCGTACGCCGAGTTCGTCTATGCCGACGGGGAATTCCGGAACACTACCCCTGCCAGGGACATCAAGGCGTACGCGTATTTCGCCGGCGTCGAGGCGGCGGTGAGCAAGGCGTTCAACCCCTACGTAGCCATCCGCTTCGCCACGGGTGACGACAACTCGAGCGACAACGATGTCGAAGGATTCGTCGGGATCACCGATATCGCGCGGTTTACCCCGCTCATCGGGATGGACGGAAACATTCTCGGAGAGTCCATGGGGAATCCGTACGGTAACGTTCTTTATTCCTACGCCCCGGAGAGGAAGTTTGCCACCAACCAGTACGGCGGGATCAGCAACGCCGGGTCCGGGGACAATCCCGGGCACATGATCGCCGCCCTCGGTGCGAAGGGCGCCATCAGCGATCCGCTTTCCTACAAGGCCCAGGTCTTCATGATCTGGTACGACCAGACCAAGAACATCCCGGTCGGAGCCGGGAAGACCGTGACGGAAGTCGACGACTATGCAGGCACCGTCTTCGACCTGCAGGTGTCGTACAAATTCTCCCCGAACTTCTCCACCTATTTCATCTACTCCACGTTCGTTCCGGGAGACGGGATCAAGGACCAGCTTGCGAACACGGCGGACGACACACCCGCTTATCTCGCTTCGCTCGGTCTCGTCTGGACTTACTAGAAGCTCGAGAAAATCCAGGCCGGAAACAGGGTCCCGAAAGGGGCCCTGTTTTTTTGTTTTACGAAGGGATCGGTTCCGCTTTCGTTTTCCTTACCGTTTATCGTTCGAGCCAGAACGGGTTTTTTGCGGCGACGGTTCCCCCACTTTCTTCACCGGACGGAAATGGCGTTCCTTCGGGCACCAGGATGACGGGTTCCTTCACCACCAGGAAATTATCATAGGGGGTCGCATCCAGCCGTAGGGGCACCTCCCCCCGGATCCGGTACTCTCCCGGCGACATCCCCTTCGTGTCCCAGAGGAACGTCTCCCGGTACTCATCCCCCAGCTGCGCGCCGAAGTTGTAGACGAACGGTTTTCTGGCGACCAACTTGCCGTTGGCGCTCACCTGGGCGAACGTCGTGTCGTAGTAGTTATTCGTGATCTCGCCCCAGTATTCCCACGCCATTTCGATCCGGATAGTGTCGCCCACATGCGCGCGGGCCGGGGATACGGTGATTTTTCTCACGACCAGATCGACGTGTGCTCCCCCGTCGCCAAGCGACGACACGAGCCGCATGCCCGACTCGGCCTGTTGAGCGAGCAGGAGGAGGATCACGGGAACGATGAGATATCCGAACGCCTGTATCCTGCCGCGCATTGTACTTTCCCCCTTTCGTATTGTATTAGATGTTTTCCGTGAAAAAAAATTCACATTGCGTAGGATCAGGACGGGGAACCGCGGCGATCATCCCTCGCGATATTCCAAGGTCGCCAGCCAGCTTTTCCGGACGCCTGACCCGATTCCGGAAAGGCCGGACCCCCCGGAGACGATGGCCACCACCTCCATCCGGCCGTCTCCGTCCAAATCGACGGCCACCGACGGTACCTCGAATTCCACGGTGGTGAAAACCCGGTCCGCGGCATCGAGTCCACTTTCCCCACCTTTCCACGTGGCGTCTCCTTCCCGTCCCGATGTTATTTAGATGCGGTTTTTGTTTGACCTTCCTCTTCGGGCTCTGGTACATTTTCACCGATATGTGGGGGAAGGAGAAAATCGCTTCACGGCTCTTACGGGCCTTTCTCGTCCTGTCGTTCTGCCTTGGCGCCGCCTCCGCCCTTCCGGCCGATTTCCCCCGCAGCGTCGCCATCGCTTCCTTCACTTCCCTTGCCAAGGAAGACATCCGGCAGACCGTTGCCGTCCTGCCGCGTCTCCTGTCTTCGCGCCTGATGGCGATTTCCGGTGCTGAGGTGGTCCTGCTTCCATCAGGGGAAAACCCTCCGGCGGAGGCTGCGAGGGAAGCGAAGACGGCCCTCCTGCTCCAGGGGACGGTAGCGAAGCTCGGGAAAGGCTACAGCATCGACATCACCGCCCTCGACCTCGCTACGGGGAAGACGGCCGGTGCGTTTTTCGCCGCCGCGGCGACGGAGGACGACATCATCGCGCAGATGGGGCTCCTGTCGGGTGAGATCGCGGAGAAGCTCTTCGGCGTGCAGGGGGCGTCCCGGACCGTGGCCTCGCCAGCACCGGTCGTGGTCCCGGCGCCGGGCGGGACGCAGGCGATTGCCGTAGCACCGATCGCCGAACCCCTGGTTCCGGTCCCTCTCCTGGCCGCGGCTACCGCTCCCACCCCGGCTCCCGTCGCGCCCGCCGAGGGGTGGTCTCCTTCCACCCTCCGGAGGGTCTCGGAGTCCGACAAGATCGCGGACGAACTCTACGGGGTCGTTACCGGGGATGTGGACACGGAGGGGAACGGGGAGGTCGTCGCCTTCGGGCGGCACACCATTTACGTGTACCGGGTGAAGGGGAGCGAGGTCCTCCCGTACACCCGCATCAGCCGCGGAATTTCTCACCATTTCCTGAATGTTGAGGCTGTCGATCTCGACGGGGACGGGAAGAAGGACCTGGTCGTCACCGACCGGGATGCGGAGAACCTTTCGTCCTTCGTGCTGCTGCGAAAGGGAGACGGATTCGTGGAGATCCCGGGGACCACCCCGTATCATCTCGTGGCTCTGCGGGACTGGAACGGCCGGACCGTCATTGCCGGCCAGCGCCGAGGTTTCAGCGAGCCGTTCCAGGGGAAGATCCACGCCATGAAGTGGAACGGGAAGACGCTTGTGGAAGGGGAGGTGTTGCCCCTCGACGTTTCGATCCTTCCCCTGTCCAGCGGCGGCGTCTACAGCCTTTCTCCGGTCCTCCTCGGAAACGAGTGGCAGTGGTTGTACGTGGACGTGGAAGAACACCTGCGGGTCCTCGACCCCAAGGGGAAGAGCGCATACCGATCCAAGGAAAAGTTCGGCGCGGCGGCGGACGGGTTCGAGTACGGGGAAGTGAACCGACTGGAAGGACGGCGGGCGATGTATCCGCTCCGGCGTGCTCCGCGGGTGGTCGTCGGACCGAAGGGGGACCCCATGGTTGTGACGACGGAGGTCCGGAAAGGGGTCCTGCAAAGCGTAATCGGGACTTTCGAGTCGTCGCGCATTGTGATCTTGAAAAAGGAGGGCGGAGGGTTCACCGAGAGGGCGGGCTCTCCCAAGAGCGATTTCTTCTACTCCGGGGTGGACGTGCTGCCCCCCGGAGGTTTCCGCCGGGGGGGGAAGGTGATCGCCTCGGTTATCGAGCAGGCCGGGTCGGCCTTCAAAGACCGGGTCAGCCGGCTGGTGTTGCTCCAGCCGGAATAGAACGCAGAATCGATGGGGGCGGGCTCCCGCGGATTTTCCTGACACGGCGGGCCCCGATGTGGTAGTATCCCGTTCGAAAAAAACCAGTTTCCCGCAACTTCGCCCCGGGGAAGGGCCCCGGATGTCGACATAAGGTAGACGATAGGAAAACCGGATCGCGACGGGAGGAGGTGGTTTCGGGCAATCGAGGATTTCGACGCAAGTGGTTGTTGCTTTCTTTGGAGGAGAAGACAGGCAGATTAAATTTTCCAAGGAGGGAAACATGCGGAAAGGCTTGACGGTCTTGTTTGCAACTGTCCTGGTGGCGGTGTTAGCACTGCCGGCTTTGGCCGACCACGAACTTTTAGGGTACTACCGCTCAAAGGGGTACGTGTCCAACATCAAGAATTACACCTCAGCGAATTATGTGAACCCGACCCCGGCGGATGCCTCATCGACGAGCTCCTACGTCGAGCAGCGCCTTCGCCTGAAGTTCACGACGGGCGTGGAAAACGTGAAGGCGGTGCTGTTCCTCGAGCAGGACATGATGTGGGGCGACGCCTCCGGCCAGGTCGCCCGTAACCAGGGCGGAGCGATCCAGGGTGACTCGATCAACCTCGAGGCCAAGAACGCCTACCTTTGGTTCAAGCTTCCCAATACCAGCGCCGACTTCACGGTCGGGCTCCAGAACGTGAGCGACCCGTACCGCGGCACCTTCCTCGGCACCGCGGACGTGGCGGGGGTGATGTCCACCTTCAAGTTCGAGCCCCTCTCCTTCAGGGTCGGCGGCTTCACCCCATGGGAGCGGGATACCAACCAGGCGGACGACTCCCTGATCTTCATCGCCGAGGGGAAGCTCGCCCCGACGAAGAACCTGAACGTGGGCCTGAACTTCTACTTCATCCGGGACGGCGCGGATGCGCTGGGTGCCACTTCGGGTGAAACCAGCACCCCCGGCCCGGGTTACCTCGGCGGCGTCCAGGTCGTGCCGGGCGTGACGAAGATTTACATGCCGGGCGTGAACGTCGATTTCAACGCAGGCGTGGTGAAGGTCTCCGGGTTCGCCTTCGCGCAGTTCGGCGACCGGGTCTATGACAGCGGCGCCGCGAAGACGAAGTTCGGCGGCTACGCGGGCGACGTGCGGGTCGACGCCAACGTCGGCCCGGCGAAGGTCTTCCTCGAGGGGCTGTACACGAGCGGCGACAAGCCGGGCACCACGGACAAGATCGAAGGCGTGGTCGTTGCGGAAGACTTCAAGATATTTTCCAGCTCCTCCCAACCCACAAGCTTTGACATGCAGATCCTCGGGCCGAACGGGGACGACATCAACACCTCCCGGAACCTGACGTACACGACGAACAACAACCGGGCCGCCGGGGGGTACGCGATGAACGGCGTGCGGCTGGGCGCGACCTTCATCGCCGCCGGCGCTTCGATGAAGCTCAACGACAAAACGACCGCCAAGGTCGGCGCCGGGTACCTCCGGGCCAACCAGCTCGCCCCGGCGGCACTCGCGGGGACGAACTTGAACGTCAGCAAGAGTATGGGCACCGAGATCAACGCGAACGTGAACTACAACATCATGAAGGGGCTCGACTTCGGCCTCTTCGGCGCCTATGCGTGGCTGGGCGACGGCTACAAAGTGGCCGGTTCTCCGTCGCCGGACAACCTGTACGCCCTGTACGCCCGCCTGAACTACGCGTTCTAAGTAACGCGGGCGGTAACCCAACGCACGACGAACCCCCCGGGGGGCCCTCCCCCGGGGGGTTTTTACTTAAGCGGGGACGTTCTTAAACTTTTTAATCCCGGCAGGGCCGATGATTTTCGGATTGACGTTAGCGGTATAATTCCCGTAAGTTATCGAATTCGACTTCGCGGGGGACGAGTGCGCCCATAATGTTCGAGAATCTGACGGAAAAGTTCCAGGGTGTTTTAAAGACGCTTCGCGGGCAGGGCCGCATCTCGGAAGGGAATATCGAGAGTGCGCTGCGCGAGGTGCGGCTGGCGCTCCTGGAAGCCGATGTCAACTACAACGTCGTCAAGGACTTCACCGCGGCGATCAAGGAGAAGGCGCTGGGCGCGGAGGTCCTCGCCTCCCTGACTCCCGACCAGCATTTCATCAAGATCGTCCACGCCGAGATGGCGAAGATGATGGGAGGACAGGCGCAGGAGCTTGACCTCGCGCGACGCCCGCCGGTCCCTGTCATGCTCGTCGGGCTGCAGGGATCGGGCAAGACGACCTCCTGCGGAAAGCTCGCCCTCTTCCTGCAGAAAAAGAAGAGGAGCCCCTTCCTGGTCCCCGCCGATGTCTACCGCCCGGCGGCCATCGAGCAGCTCAAGATCCTGGGGAGCCAGATCGGGGTCCCGGTCTTCGACAGCCACTCGGGGGCCGACCCGGTCGAGATCTGCCGGGAGGCGGTCCTATACGCCGACCGGAACGGCTACGACACCGTCCTCCTCGACACCGCGGGAAGGCTCCACATCGACGAGGAGCTGATGGAGGAGCTGCGCCGGATCAAGGCCGCGGTCGATCCGGCGGACATCCTCCTGGTCGCCGACGCCATGACGGGACAGGATGCCGTCAATGTCGCGAAGGCGTTCCATCGGAAACTTTCGCTCACCGGCGTCGTCCTCACCAAGATGGACGGCGACGCCCGGGGCGGGGCCGCGCTCTCCATCCGCGCGGTCACCGGCGCCCCGATCCAGTTCGTGGGCGTCGGGGAGAAGCTCGACGCGCTCGAGCCGTTCTTCCCCGACCGGATGGCCTCCCGCATCCTGGGGATGGGAGACATCCTGACGCTCGTCGAGAAGGCGCAGGAGACCATCGACGAGAAGCAGGCCCGGGAGCTCGAGCGCAAGCTCCGCAAGAGCCAGTTCACCCTCGAAGATTTCCGGGATCAGCTCTTGAGGGTTCGGAAGATGGGGTCGATGGAGGACCTCCTCGGGATGATCCCGGGGATGGGAGGCAAGCTCAAGGAGCTAAAAGGGGCGGCCCCGGACGAAGCGGAACTTCGGCGGACCCTGGCGATCATCGACTCGATGACCCGGGAGGAGAGGCACAACGTGAAGATCCTGAACGGGAGCCGCAGGAAGCGGATCGCCCTGGGAAGCGGGACCACGGTCCAGGAGGTCAACCGCCTCCTCAAGAGTTTCCAGCAGGCCGAGCAGATGATCAAACGGTTCTCGCAGGCCGGAAACCGGAAACCGGGAAGGAACCTGCCGTTTTTCCGATAGGATCCATGGTACATTGAGGTTCATCCAAAGACGCGGGAGGTTTATGAGATGGCGGTAAAGATCCGGCTGACGCGGACGGGCAGGAAGAAGCTTCCTTCCTACCGGGTGGTGGTGGCGGACTCCGAGGCTCCCCGGGACGGCAAGTTCCTCGAAAGGGTCGGCACCTATAACCCGAGGGAGAACCCTGCCCGTTTTCAGGTGGACGAACAGCTGATCTTGCGGTGGCTCCGCAAGGGGGCGCAGCCGACGGAGACGGTCAAGAGCCTGCTCAAGAAGGCGGGCGTCTGGAAGAAGTTCCTGGACGGGAAGCGGGAGAAACCGGCTGTCGCGTGATGAAAGCGCCGCGGCGCAGGCCTTCCTGGAGGTCGGAAAGGTTGTCGCCGTGCATGGGGTGGCGGGCGGCATAAAGGTGAAGGCGATCTCCGGCAACCCGTCTGGACTTCTCGCGGCGCGTTCCCTGCGCTTATGCGGGAAGCCGGATCTGGGCGGTTCGGGAGGACGCGGATTCGAGGTGAACGCGGCACAGCGGTCGGGGGGCTGTGCCGTTTTTTCGTTGAAGGGGATCGAAACCCTGGAAGCTGCGAGGGAGCTGGTCGGGGCCCGCGTCTTCGTCCGCAGGAAGGAACTTCCGCCGCCGGGGGAAGATGAGTACTTCGTCGTCGACCTCGTCGGGTGCGCGGTGATCGCCGCGGACGGCGTCCCCATCGGCCGCGTGGCAGGCGTCGTTTCCGGCCCCGCCCACGACTGGCTGGAAATCCGCCGTTCCGGAGGAGGGGAGGCGCTCCTGCCGGTCGTTTCGGAATTTGTCCGGGAAGTGGACGTTGCGGGACGCCGCATCGTCGTGACCCCCCCGGAGGGGTGGCTGGATGCGAGTTGATATCCTTACGCTTTTTCCCGGGATCGTTTCCGGGCCGCTCGACCACAGCATTCTTTCCAAGGCCAGGGAAGCGGGGTTCCTGACGGTCGAGGTGCACGACCTTCGGGATTTCGCTGCGGGCAAGCACCGTGTGACCGACGAGCCGCCGTTCGGGGGGGGCGGCGGAATGGTGATGAAGCCGGAGCCGATCTTCGCGGGGGTGGAAGCCTTGAGGGAGCGGTTCGGGCCCGGGAAGGCCGTCCTGCTCTCCCCCCACGGGGAACCCCTCACTTCGGCGCTCGCCCGGAAGCTGTCCGCGGAGGATCACCTGATCCTGGTCTGCGGGCGCTACGAGGGGGTCGACCAGCGCGTGGCGGACCACCTGGCCGACCTGGAAGTCTCCATCGGCGATTACGTCCTGACCGGCGGGGAGCTGCCCGCGCTCGTTCTCGTCGACGCGGTGGCGCGGTTCCTCCCCGGCGTGCTGGGGGATCCACTGGCCTCCTCCCGCGATTCCTTCGAGGAGGGGCTGCTCGAGGCGCCGCAATATACCCGCCCGCGCACGTTCCGCGGCCACGCGGTGCCGGACGTGCTCCTCTCGGGGGATCACGCCGCGATCGAGAAATGGCGCCGCGAGGAGGCTACGCGGCGGACCGTGGAAAGACGCCCCGATCTCGCCAATAAAAAGTTGACACCCGGCAAGGGCGTGGAATAGACTTTAGGGTCTTGTTTATCCTCTGGAACCGACGGATGGAAGGGGTACCGCCATGAGTCTCCTCAAGGAAGTGGAAAAATCGCAACTTCGAAGCAATCTGCCGGTATTCAAAGTGGGGGACACGATCCGCGTGTACTCGCGCATCAAGGAAGGCGAGAAGGAGCGCGTCCAGTACTTCGAGGGGATCGTCATCGGTTTCCACCGCAACGGCGTTTCCACCACCTTCAAGGTCCGTAAGGAGTCCTATGGAGTGGGAGTAGAGCGGACGTACCCGATGCACTCCCCGCTCCTCGAAAAGATCGTCGTCAAGAAGAAGGGGGACGTCCGCCGGGCGAAGCTCTTCTTCCTGCGCGAGGTGTCCGGAAAGAAGGCGCGCATCCGCGAGAAGAAGGACTGGCTGGGGAAGAAAGGGGTCGCCGTCCCCGCCGAAGGGACCCCGGAGCGCCCGGTGGAGGGGACTGCCCCAACGGAAGTCGCGGCGGCACCGGAAACGACGGAGAGCAAAGAGTAGGGTTCCCCCGTTGGATAGCTTCGAGACCCGGGCCCGCGCGATGGGGTATCGCGCGATCGCCGGCGTCGACGAGGCCGGACGGGGGCCGCTGGCCGGCCCGGTCGTAGCGGCCGCCGTCATCCTCCCGCCGGGGTTTCGCCCCGAGGGGATCCGCGATTCGAAGGCTCTTTCCCCCGCCGCACGGAAGCGTGCGCACACCCGGATCACGGCGGAGGCGGTTTCCTTTGCCGTCGCCCATTCCACCCCCGAAGAGATCGAAGAGGTCAACATCCTGCGGGCCTCGCTGCTCGCCATGCGGCGGGCCGTCGAGCGTCTTTTTCCACCGCCCGATTTCCTCTACGTCGACGGAACGTTCCCGGTTCCGTGCGCCGTATCGCAGGAGACGCTGGTGGCCGGGGATTCCCGCTGCCTCTCGGTGATGGCGGCTTCCATCCTGGCCAAGGTTGCAAGGGACGAAATGATGGAGGAGTTCGACCGCGTGTACCCCGGCTACGGTTTCTCCTCCCACAAAGGGTACCCGACCCGCAAACACCTCGCGGCCCTCCGCAATCTGGGTCCCTGCCCGATCCACAGGAAGACCTTCCGCGGAGTGAGAACCCAACCATGAGTTTCCCCCCCGAGTCCACGCGGGAGTCAGGGGCCGAAGCGGAAGCGGCGGCCTGCGCGTTCCTCGAGGCGAGTGGGATGCGGATCGTGGAGCGCAATTTCCAAGTCCGGGGAGGAGAGGTCGACATCGTTGCGCGGGAGGGGGACATCCTGGTCTTCGTCGAGGTCCGCTTCCGGGAAGGGGAAGAATTCGGCGCACCGGAGGAGACGGTGGGGCTGGCCAAACGGCGCAGGATTGTCTCCACGGCGAGGGAGTACATCAGCCGAATCCCGTGGGATTCGTGGAGGGAGGCCCGCTTCGACGTCGTCGCCGTCGTCGGGACGGGGCCGGACACCCTCATTCGGCATTACCCGGGCGCCTTCGACGCCCGCGGAAAACTGATTTAGCCGAAAAACTCCTCGGCGATGGCGTACAGCCCCATGTCTACCGTCTTGATCTGGGCGGTCGCCTCCGCCAGGGGGACGGCGACGATCCGGTTCCCCTGGAGCGCGGCCATCTTCCCGAACTCGCCCCGGTGCACCATCTCGGTGGCGAAGATGCCGAAACGTGTGGCGAGGACCCGGTCGTGGGCCGTCGGCGAGCCGCCGCGCTGGATGTGGCCGAGCACGACCCAGCGGGTCTCGAACCGCGTACGCTTTTCGATCTCCCCGGCGAGGAGCTGGGAGATCCCGCCCAGGCGGACGTGTCCGAACTCGTCGGTCTTGGTCTCCTGGACGATGAGCTGCGGGTCCGTACCGGGCTTCTCCGCGAATTTCGCCCCCTCGGCGACGACAACGATGCTGAAGCTCTTCCCGCGGCTGTGGCGCCGGAGAATCAGGTCGCATACTTCGTCGAGGTCGATCCGCTTCTCGGGGATGAGGACGACGTCCGCCCCGCCGGCGATTCCCGAGAAGGTGGCGATCCACCCGGCGTTGCGTCCCATCACCTCCACCACCATGACCCGGTTGTGCGATTCGGCCGTGGTATGGATCCGGTCGATGGCGTCGGTTGCGATGCTGACCGCCGTGTCGAAGCCGAACGTAAAGTCGGTGCCGGAAAGGTCGTTGTCGATCGTCTTGGGGACGCCGACGACCGGCAGGCCCTTCTCGTAGAGTTTGCTCGCCGCGCCGAGGGTGTCCTCCCCGCCGATCGCGACCATGGCGTCGAGCCCCAGAAGCCGGAAGTTCCGCAGCACCATGTCGGGGCCGGATGGGTCCTTGAAGGGATTGGTGCGGGAAGTTCCGATGATCGTTCCCCCGATGTGCAGGATACCGGAAACCATCTTTATATCGAGGTCCATTGGGGCCAACTCGACCAGACCCTTCCAGCCGTTCCGGATGCCGATCACACGCGAATCGTAGGCATCCGACTTCCGGACGACGGCGCGGATGACGGCGTTCAGCCCCGGGCAATCCCCCCCGCCCGTCAGTACCCCGATTTTCATGGTGAAATCTCCCTCGGTAAATTTGGCACAGTATAGCAGAATTTCCTCCCGCCGGATTTGAAAGAGGCGGGACGATGTGCTAACTTAATTTCCTTATATTCCATGGGGAAAGAAGAGGAAACCGTTGTCCGTACCGGCAAGACAGCTCATCAAACTTCTGTCCGGAAACGAGGCCATCGCCCGCGGTGCCTTCGAAGCGGGGGTCAAGGTCGCCTCCGCCTATCCCGGGACGCCGAGCACGGAGATCCTGGAGAACCTCGCCCGGTACGAGGGGGTGTACGCGGAGTGGGCCCCCAACGAAAAGGTGGCGGTGGAGGTCGCCCTCGGGGCCTCGATGGCCGGCGCGCGGGCGCTTGCGGCCATGAAGCACGTGGGCGTCAACGTGGCGGCGGACCCGATCTTCACCGCGTCCTACACCGGCGTGCGGGGCGGGTTCGTCATCGTCACCGCGGACGACCCGGAAATGCACTCCTCCCAGAACGAGCAGGACAACCGGCATTACGCGGTGGCGGCCAAGATCCCCATGCTCGAGCCCTCCGACTCGGAGGAGGCAAAGGAGTTCACGAGGATCGCCTTCGCGCTGTCGGAGGAGTTCGACACTCCCGTTTTCCTGCGGACGACGACCCGCATCTCCCACGCCAAGGGAACGGTCCGGCTCGGAGAGGTGGCCGGGGCGGCGTTCCCCCCCGGTTTCGTCCGCGACACGTCCAAGTGGGTCATGCTCCCCCAGAACGCCAGGGCGCGCCACGTTCTCGTGGAAGAGCGGATGCGGGCGCTTGCGGAGTTCGCGGAAACGTTTCCCGGCAACCGGATCGAGTGGGGGGACCGTTCGCTGGGGGTGATCACCGCCGGGGTTTCCTACCAGTACGTCCGGGAGGCGTTTCCCGACGCCTCCGTCCTGAAGCTGGGGATGGCGCATCCCCTGCCTTCACGGCTCATCCGCGAGTTCGCGGCGGGGGTAACGCGGCTCGTGGTCGTTGAGGAGCTCGATCCCCACATCGAGACGCACGTGAAGGCGTTGGGCATACCGGTGCAGGGGAAGGAGCGGATTCCCCTCGTCGGCGAGCTCGACCCCCGGATCGTCCGGGAAGGGATCGCCGGGGGGAGCGCGCCGGTGCATCCACGGGAAGAAGTTCCGTCCCGCCCCCCCAACCTCTGCCCGGGCTGTCCGCACCGCGGGCTGTTTTATGTCCTCACCAAGCTGAAAGTCATCGTTGCGGGGGACATCGGCTGCTACACTCTCGCGGCGCTGCCCCCGCTGGGGGGGATGGACACCTGCGTCTGCATGGGCGCCTCCATCGGGAATGCGTTCGGCATCGAGAAGGCGCTGGGGAAGGCGGCGCTGGGAAAAGTCGTCGCGGTCATCGGAGATTCCACCTTCATCCACTCCGGGATAACAGGGCTCATCGACATCGTCTACAACCGCGGCTTCACCACGGTGATTATCCTGGACAACCGGACCACCGCGATGACGGGCGCCCAGGAGAACCCCGCGACGGGCAGGACGCTGATGGAGGATCCGACCCACCGGCTCGACCTGCCGGGGCTGTGCCGGGCGATCGGCGTCGAGCACGTGTACACGGTCAACCCGCACGACATGGCGCAGACCGAGGCGGTCCTCCGGCGGGAGCTCTCCCGGGAAGCGCCGTCCGTCGTCATCACCGAGGCGCCGTGCGTGCTCCTGCCCGAACACCGGAAGAAAAAGCGCCCGGTCTATGAGGTGATCCCGGACCTGTGCACCGGCTGCAAGGCGTGCGGCAAACTCGGCTGCCCCGCCATCGAGTGGGTGCCGTTCACGACCAAGGAGGCGGTGGCGGCGGGAAAGAAGGCCGCCCAGAAGGGGATGTCCCGGATCCACCCCCTCCTGTGCGACGGCTGCAACCAGTGCCCTCCCCTGTGCAAGTTCAAGGCGATCCTGGAGAAGAAGGATTGAACAAGGCCCGCGCGGGAAACGTCTTTCTTGCGGGCGTCGGCGGGCAGGGGATCCTCCTGGCCTCCGAGGTCCTGTGCGAGGCGTTTCTCCTCTCCGGGTACGACGTGAAGAAGAGCGAGGTCCACGGCATGGCCCAGCGCGGAGGTGCCGTCACCACTCACCTGCGGTTCGGAAAGAAAGTCCACTCCCCGCTCATCGAGCCCGGGACCGCGGACCTGCTGGTCGCCTTCGAAAAGATGGAGGCCCTGCGGTTCGCGCACTACCTGTCCCCGGGCGGCGCGGCGCTCGTCAACGCGCAGGAGATCCTCCCGCCGTCGGTGTCGACGGGCAAGGAGCGCTATCCGTCGCGGATCGAGGAGCGGCTCCGGGAGTTCACGCCGAACCTGTTCGTGGTCGACGCGCTGGCGGCGGCCCTTTCGCTGCACGAGGTGCGGGCGGTCAACATCGTGATGGTGGGCGCGGCTTCCCACTTTTTGCCGCTCGCGGAGGAGGCTTACGTCGAAGCGTTGCGCGCCGCCCTGCCGGCGAAGATCGTAGAGGTGAACATACGGGCGTTCCGCACGGGGCGTGGGATCCTGCCGACGCTCGCGACCGGGCGATAATTCCATCCGGAGGGTCCCTCTTTTCGGGGCGCTCCCGCACGGAGGAGAAGGGATGATCTGGAACGACGAGTTCGAAACGCTGCCGCGCGAAGCGATGGAGGCGCTGCAGGTCAAGCGCCTGCGAGAGCAGGTCGACCGCGTTTATGCCACGGTCCCGTTCTACCGGGCCAAGCTGTCGGAAGCGGGGTTCAAGCCCGGGGACATCCGGAAGCTCTCCGACCTGGCGAAGCTTCCCTTCACCGACAAGAACGACATGAGAGACACCTACCCCTTCGGCATGTTCGCCATACCGATGGAGCGGGTCGTGCGGATCCACGCCTCGTCGGGGACGACGGGCAAGCCCGTGGTGGTCGGGTACACCCGGCGCGACATCGACACCTGGTCGGAGCTCATGGCTCGCACCCTCTGCTGCGGCGGGGCGACCAGCGGGGACGTGGTGCACAACTCCTACGGATACGGTCTGTTCACCGGTGGCCTCGGCGCGCACTACGGCGCCGAGAAGATCGGTGCCACGGTCATCCCGATGTCGGGGGGAAACACCAAGCGCCAGATCATGATCATGCAGGATTTCGGGTCCACGATCCTTTTGTGCACCCCCTCCTACGCGCTGAACATCGCCGAGGTGATGGCGGAGGAGGGGATCGACCCGGGGAAGCTCCGCCTCAAGTGCGGCATGTTCGGCGCCGAGCCGTGGAGCGAGTCGATGCGCAAGGAAATCGAGAAGAAGCTAAAGATCAGCGCGCTCGACATCTACGGCCTCTCCGAGGTCATCGGTCCCGGCGTCTCCTCCGAGTGCCTCGAGGAGAAGCACGGGCTCCACATCTCGGAGGACCATTTCCTTCCGGAGATCATCAATCCCGAAACCGGAAACGCCATGCCTTACGGGGAGACGGGCGAGCTGGTCTTCACCACGGTGACGAAGGAGGCCTTTCCCGTCATCCGATACCGGACGCGGGACATCTCGAAGCTGATCCCCACGCCCTGTTCCTGCGGGAGGACGCTCGTCCGGATGGAAAGGATCTCGGGGCGTACGGACGACATGCTCATCATCCGCGGCGTCAACGTCTTCCCGTCCCAGATCGAGGCGGTGCTGATGGATGTGGAAGGTGTGGAGCCGCACTATCAGCTGATCGTCTCCCGAGAGGGCTCCCTGGATGTCCTCGAGGTCCAGGTGGAGGTCAATGAATCGATCTTCTCCGACGCGATCAAGGGACTGGAGGCGCTGTCCCGCCGGATCGAGCACGACATCAAGGACTTGCTGGGTGTATCGTGCAAGGTGAAGCTCGTCGAGCCGAAGACGATCCAGCGCAGCGAAGGGAAAGCGAAGCGGGTCATCGACAAGCGGAAGATTTAAGGAGGGCATGCGATGAAGGTCGAGCAGATTTCGATTTTCCTGGAGAACAAGTCGGGGCGCCTGGCGGAGGTGACGGGGATCCTCTCGCGGTCGGGCGTCAACATCCGGGCGCTCTCGCTGGCCGACACCGCCGACTTCGGGATCCTGCGCCTGATCGTAAACGACACCAACCGGGCGAAGACGGTCCTGAAGGAGAGCGGGTTCACGGTGGCCAAGACGGAGGTGATTGCCCTGGAGGTGCCCGACAAGCCGGGCGGCCTGGGGAGCATCCTGAAAATCCTGGACGCCGCCGGGATCAACGTGGAATATATGTACGCCTTCGTCCAGAGGTCGGGGGACAACGCGATCATCATCTTCCGGTTCGACGAGCTGGACAAGGCCATCCGGGTGCTTCTCGACGCCGGAGTTCGTATTTTGAGGGGGGAGGAAGTGTACGCGCTGTAAAAAAAAAACAGGGAGGATGGGAGATGACGATGAGAAGGGGAATGGTTTTTGGAATCGTGGCGGTGGTCCTGCTGGCCGCGGGGACGGTTCAGGCGGCGGAGCCGATCAAGATCGGGGCGATTTTATCGATCACCGGCCCGGCGTCGTTCCTGGGGGCGCCTGAGGCGAAGACCCTCGAGATGCTCGTCGAGGAGCAGAACAAGATGGGAGGCGTCAAGGGACACAAGATCGAGCTCATCATCAAGGATTCCGGCGCCAGCCCGGAAAAGGCGTTCTCGTTCGCCAAGCAGCTGATCGAGGAGGACAAGGTGTTCGCGATCATCGGCCCCTCGACGAGCGGCGAGACGATGAAGATCAAGAGCGTCGCCGAGGTGGGGAAGACGATCCTTCTGTCCTGCGCAGCGGCCGAGACGATCGTCAACCCCGTGGCGAAGTACGTGTTCAAGACGCCGCAGAAGGACAGCGACGCGGTCGTCAAGATCTTCCAGCAGATGAAGATGATGAAGATCTCCAAGATCGGCGTCCTGTCGAGCAACACCGGCTTCGGCCAGGCGGGGGAGGCGCAGATCATGAAGCTCGCGCCGGACCACGGCATCAAGGTCGTGGTTAACGAAGTGTATGACAAGGCCGCATCGGACCTCACGGCCGAGGTGACGAAGGTCAAGGCTGCCGGGGTCGAGGCGATCCTGAACTGGTCCATCGAGCCGGCGCAGGCGATCGTGATCAAGAACGCTCGCCAGATCGGGTTCAAGGGCCCCATCTTCCAGAGCCACGGGTTCGGGAACATCAAGTACGTAGAGGCCGCGGGCGAGGCGGCCGAAGGGATGCTTTTCCCCGCCGGCCGGCTGCTCGTTGCGGACGTGCTTCCGAAGAGCAATCCCCAGAAGGCGCTCCTCGTCAAGTACAAGAAGGACTACGAGTCCAGGTACAAGGAGGATGCGAGCACCTTCGGAGGGCATGCCTATGACGCCTTCATCATCCTCGTGAAGGGGATCGAGAAGGCGAAATCCGTCGACAAGGAGGCGGTCCGTTCCGCCATCGAGCAGCTTACGGGCGTCATTGGCACAGGCGGGATCTTCAACTTCTCGGCGACGGACCATAACGGCCTCAACGTCGATGCCTTCGAGATGCTGACGGTAACGAAGGGGAAATTCGACATCCTGAAGCAGAAATAGCCGGAAACGCCGACGTTCCGGTCGGGAGTACCCGCCATAAGCGGGGACTCCCGACCGCTGGATGGAAGGAGATGCACCTGGACTTCTTTTTTCAGTACCTCGTGGCGGGCGTCACCTACGGGACGATCTACGCAATCGTCGCCATCGGGTTCAATATCATCTACAACGCGACCGGCATCATCAATTTCGCGCAGGGCGAGTTCGTCATGCTGGGCGGCATGACCGCCGTCACGCTGAGCCGGTTCCTGCCCCTGCCCGTGGCCATCCTGGGCGCGGTCGCGGTGACGACGGTCATCGGAGCGGTCATCGAGATCACCTTCATCCGGTGGCTCCACCGCCCTTCCGTGCTGCGGATGATCATCATCACCATCGGCATATCGATCCTGATCCGGGAAACCGCCCTGCATGTCTGGGGAGAAAGCGTCCGGGCGCTTCCCTATTTCACCGGCAGCTCTGTGACCTCCATCCACCTCGGAGGAGTGTACATCTCGCCCCAGGTCCTGTGGGTCATCGGCGTCAGCGCCCTCGCGGTGGCGGGGCTTTCCGCCTTCTTCAACTACACGCTCCTGGGCAGGCAGGTGCGCGCATGTTCGGCAAACCGCGACGCCGCGCGCCTGTGCGGCATCAGCGTTAGCAACATGGTAACCCTCTCGTTCATGCTCAGCGCCGCCATCGGCGCCCTCGCAGGCTGCGTCGTGTGCCCCATCACCTACATCCAGTACGACAGCGGGACGCCGTTGGCCATCAAGGGCTTCACCGTCGCCATCCTGGGCGGACTCGGAAACAGCGTGGCCGCCGTGGCCGCGGGCATGATCCTGGGGGTCCTCGAGTCCTTCAGCATATGGTTCCTGCCCGCCGCGTACAAGGAGGCCATCTCGATTTCCCTCCTTCTCATCATCCTGTTCGTCCGGCCGAGCGGCATCTTCGGCAGCGCCGAGGCGGCCCGGCTCAAGGAGTTCTGATGAAGGCGAGAATCCTTCCGGTCGCCGCCTTCGCGGTCTTCATCGTCGTCATCCAACTGGTGACCCATCTCACCGACAGCACCTATCACCTGACGCAGCTGACCATGACCGCCTACTATTCGCTGCTCATCGTCGGCCTGTGCATGCTGATCGGGTACGCGGGCCAGATCTCGCTCGGACACGCCGGATTCTTCGCCATCGGGGGGTATCTGACGGCGTTCCTGACGACCCGTGACCTGTCGCAGCAGAAGGGGAATTTCTTCGTCTCGATGCTTTCGAAGTCGGGGGTGCTCGTTGCTCGTCCCGACCTCTACGGAGGGGACCTCCTGAATGTCCACCCCTGGCTTGCCTGCGCGGTCGCAGTCATCGCGGCGGTTGTCATCGCCTATCTCGTTGGAGGCCCTGTCCTGAAGCTCAAGGGCCACTATCTCGCAATGGCGACCCTCGGATTCGGCATCATCATTTACCGTATTGCCCTGGGAACGGGATTTCTCGGCGCGGCGGACGGGATCTCCGATGTCCCGGGATTCCCCTTGTTGTCGGGGCTGGAAATCACCGGCAAGTCCTCCATGAGGATTCCCAACTACTACCTGGCATGGGGGCTGGTGATCTTGGGAATGGTGCTCCTGCTCAACCTGATCCATTCGAGGGTGGGCAGGGCGCTTTCGTCGATCCACGGAGCCGAGGACGCCGCGGATGCCGTGGGGATCCCGACGGCGCGCTACAAGCTGAACGTCTTCGTGTTGAGCGCGGTCTTCGCCGCCCTGGCAGGCGTTCTCCTCACCCATTACAACGGCGGAATCGGGCCGTCGGAGGCGTCGGTCATGAAGTCGGTGCGATACGTCGCGATCGTAGCGGCCGGCGGCATGGCGAACCTGTGGGGCGCCCTTTCGATGAGCCTCGTGTTGAACTACCTTTCGCTCCGGGGGTATTTCGGGACCTTCGACGACGCCGTCTTCGGCGCGATCCTCATCCTGATCATGCTCTTCGCGCCGGAAGGGCTGCTGCGGCGGCATCTCTTCGGCGACCTGAAGCGGATTTTTTCCGGGAGCTCCGAAGAGGAAGCGCCGTGACCCTCCTTTCGGTCCGGGATGTCAGCAAGCGCTTCGGCGGCCTCCAGGCCGTGGGAGGGGTTTCCTTCGACGTCGCGCGCGGGTCGATCAAGGCGCTGATCGGGCCGAACGGCGCGGGCAAGACGACGCTCTTCAACCTGATCTCCGGGGTCCTGCCGCCCGACAGCGGCAGGATCCTGTTCGACGGGACGGCGGTCCAGGGCCTGCAGCCCTTCGAGATCGCCGCTCTCGGGATGGCGCGCACGTTCCAGCATATCCGGCTCTTCCCCAAGATGACGGTCCTGGAGAACGTCATGGTCGGCCGGCATGTCCACAGCCGGGCGGGGTTCCTCGCCGGCATGCTGAACCTCCCCTTCACGTGGAGCGAGGAGCGGCGAATCCGGGACAGGAGCTTCGAGATCCTGGAACTTCTCGGCATCGCCGACAGCGCGCAGGCGGAAGCGACGAGCCTGGCCTACGGGCAGCAGCGCGTCGTCGAGCTGGGCAGGGCGCTCGCCTGCGAGCCGCAGCTCCTCCTGCTCGATGAGCCCGTGGCCGGACTGAACATGCGGGAAACGATCGACATGGGCAAGCGGATCGCCAAGGTCCGCGACAGGGGGATCACCGTCCTGCTCGTGGAGCACGACATGTCGCTCGTCATGAACATCTCGGATGAGGTCGTGGTGCTCTGCTACGGGGAGAAAATCGCCGAGGACCGTCCCCTTGCCATCCAGAGGAACCGGGAGGTGATCCGGGTGTACCTGGGGGAAGTCCAGTGAGAATCGCATGCTGAGGATCAGGAACGTCGAGTCGGGATACGGCAGGCTGAAAGTGCTGAGAAAGGTCACGATGCACGTCGGGACCGGCGAGATCGTGACGATCATCGGGGCCAACGGCGCCGGGAAGACCACGCTCCTCCGGACCGTTTCGGGACTGCTCCGGGCGCGCTCGGGCGAAATTCTATTTGAGATGCGGGAAATCGGGAAGCTCCCTCCGGAGAAGATCGTTTTTCTCGGCTGCTCGCTCGTCCCAGAAGGACGCCAGCTTTTCGCCCCCATGACCGTCAGGGAGAACATCCTCCTCGGCGCATTCCCGCAATTCCGCAGAAAACAAGGCGAGGCGGTGAGAGACGACATCGAGCGCATCTACGGGATCTTCCCCCTGCTGAGGGAGCGCGAACACCAGCTGGCCGGCACACTTTCGGGCGGCGAGCAGCAGATGCTCGCCATCGCAAGGGCGCTCATGGCCCGTCCGAGGCTCGTCATGATGGATGAGCCATCGATGGGGCTTGCGCCGCTGGTCATGAAAGACATCTTCTCGATCGTCACGAGGCTTCGCGATGAAGGGAACACGGTCCTGCTCGTCGAGCAGAACGCCAGGGCCGCTCTCGGCATTGCCGATCGCGGGTACGTTCTCGATACCGGCAGGATCATCCTGGAAGGGACAGCCGAAAACCTGCTCTCGAATCGCGATGTGCAGCGCGCCTACCTCGGCAGGGATCTGGACGCGGAAGGCAGGATGTGACGGGATCGGAGGCTGCGATGTACTGGGAGCCCGTGCAGGAACGGATGGACAGGGAAGAGCTCGCACAGCTTCAGCTGGAGAGGCTCGAGTCGACGCTGAACAGGGTGTACCGGAACGTCCCCTTCTACCGGAGGAAGTTCGACGAGCTGGGGATCTCGACGGAGGACTTCGGGTCGCTCGACGACCTCCCTCGGCTGCCGTTCACGACGAAGGAGGACCTTCGGCAGAACTACCCTTACGGGCTGTTCGCGGTGCCGATGCGGGAGGTCGTCCGCATCCACGCCTCCTCGGGAACGACGGGGACGTCGACCGTGGTGGGGTACACGCTCAACGACATCAAGACGTGGAGCAACCTCGTGGCCCGCGTCCTCACCGCCGGGGGCGTGACGAAGGACGACGTCGTCCAGATCTCCTTCGGGTACGGCTTGTTCACCGGGGGGTTCGGCCTCCACTACGGGGCGGAGCGGATCGGTGCGTCGGTCATCCCGGCCTCGAGCGGCAACACCGCCCGCCAGATCAAGATCATGATGGACTTCAAGACGACGGCGCTCGTGGGAACTCCCTCCTACGCGATGCTCGTCGCCGAGACGATTCAGGAGATGGGGATCCCGGTCTCCGCGCTTTCCCTCAAGTACGGGCTTTTCGGAGCGGAGCCGTGGTCGGAGGGGATGCGGCAGGAGATCCAGGACAAGCTCGGGATCGTCGCCACCGACAACTACGGGCTGTCGGAGATCCTCGGGCCGGGCGTCTCGGGAGAGTGCCAGGAGCGCCGCGGGTTGCACATCAACGAAGACCACTTTCTCGTGGAGGTGATCCACCCGGAGACGCTTACACCCGTCGCTGCGGGGCAGGCGGGGGAGCTCGTGATCACGACGCTCACCAAGGAAGCGTTCCCGATGATCCGGTACAGGACGCGGGACCTGACCAGTTTCCTGCCGGGGGACTGCCCCTGCGGCCGCACGGGAAGGCTCATGAGCCGCGTGGCGGGGCGCACCGACGACATGCTGATCATCAAGGGGGTGAACGTCTTCCCCTCCCAGATCGAGTCCGTACTCTTCGAGATCGAGGGGACCGAGCCTCACTACCAGATCGTGATCGACCGCAAGAGGGCGATGGACGAGGTCACCGTCCTGGTGGAGGCCGCCGAGTCGATCTTCTTCGACCAGATGCGGAGGCAAAGCGGGATGGTCGAGACGATCCGGAAGCGGCTGGCGCACGAGCTGGGGATCAGCGTGGACGTGAAGCTCGTGGAGAAGAAGACGCTGCAACGGTTCGAGGGGAAGGCGAAACGCGTCATCGACAACAGGAAACTGTGACGGAAGCAGACCGTCGCGGCTTCTCGAAGGAGCGCGAAGATGGGCCAAGGCACCCTGTACATCGTGGCTACCCCGCTCGGGAATTTGGAGGACATCACGCTTCGCGCGATCCGCGTCCTCAAGGAGGCATCGGTCATCGCCTGCGAGGACACGCGGCGGACGGTGAAGCTGCTCAATCGGTACGAGATCCGCACCCCCATGTTCATCTTCCACGACTACAACAAGCTGCGCGCGGGCGCGGTCCTGATGCGAAGGTTGAAAGAGGGGGAGAGCGTCGCGCTGGTCTCCGACGCCGGGACCCCGGCCATCTCCGACCCCGGATACGAGCTGGTGCGGGAAGCGATCACCGTGGGCATCCCGGTCGAGGTGATCCCGGGGCCGTCGGCGCTGATCTCCGCGCTCGTCGTTTCGGGCCTCCCCACCGACCACTTCGCCTTCGAGGGGTTCCTCCCGAACCGGAAGGAGAAGCGGAAGAAAGCGCTGCAGGCCCTCGCGGACGAGACCCGCACGATGATCTTCTACGAATCCCCTCAGCGTGTCGGAGCATTTCTCGCCGAGGCGGCGGAGATCCTCGGCGACCGCAGGGCATGCCTGGTGCGCGAGTTGACGAAGATCCACGAGGAGATCCTCCGCGGGACGCTCGCGGAACTGGCCGCGGAGATCGCCCGCCGGGGGTCGGTCCTCGGGGAGATCACCCTTGTCGTTGGGGGGGCGCAGAAGACGGTGAAGATGTCGGTGGAAGAGATCGTGCAGGCCGCCCTTTCGGACGCCTCCGGCTCCTCGCGGGACTTCGCCCGGGAAATCTCCGAGCGGACAGGCCTCTCCCGCAAGGAAGTGTACGCGGAAATCCTCCGCCAGCGCGCAAAATAAAAGGGCGGCCCTAAGCCCTCAGGCCGCCCCCACGCCTCGAAGCACGTTCCCCATTTAGTTCTTCTTTGCGCTCACCTGCACCAGCAGCGAGTCGGAAACGTGGGTCACCAGTCCGTGGAATTTCGCCTTCGCCTTCTGAAAGGCGGGGTTGGAGAGGATCTTCTCCAGCGCCGCGAGGCTTTCCAGGTCCACCTGGACCAGCCGCTGCGGCGATGAGCCCCCCAGCATGCTCTTATAGGTCCGCACCGACTTCACGCCCGTGAACTTCAGCCAGATGTCCTTTCCCGCGCCCTTCACGTACCTTTCGTATTCGACCGATTTCCCCGGGATCACGTCGAACCGGTACTCGAAAGTGACCATCGCAGGTCCTCCTTTCAGGATGTCTTGGCGGCTAATGTAGCAGGGACCCGCGCGTCCGTCAATCGACCCGGAGCACGATCTTTCCGAACTGCCGCTTCTCCTCCAGCCGTCGCGCGGCTTCCCTCGCCTGCGACAGGGGAAACACGGCATCGATCACGGGGTGCAGGCGTCCTCCGTGGAACATTCGGAGCATGTCGGCGAACTCGCCGTGCGTTCCCATGGTCGAACCGTGCACGCTCAACTGGTTCCAGAAGATCCTGGCGATATCCTCCTCGGGGTTGGGGCCGGTGGTCGCGCCGCAGGTGAGCAGCCGCCCCCCCTTGGCCAGGGAGGCGATGGATTGCTTCCAGGTCGCCCTCCCTACCGAGTCGAGGACGATGTCCACGCCGCGCTTCTCCGTGAACTTCCGGATCTCGCGAGAGAAGTCAGCTTCGGCAGGGTCGATGCCGAAGTCCGCCCCCAGCGTCTTCGCCCGGGAAAGCTTGTCCGCACTGCCCGACGTGACCCATACGGTCAGGCCCAGCATTTTCGCGATCTGCAGCGCGGCGACCGCTACGCCTCCGCCGATGCCGACGACGAGGATGGACTCGCCGGGCTTCGCACGGGCCTTCGTGACGAGCATCCGCCACGCCGTGAGGAAGGTAAGGGGGAACGCCGCCGCCTCCTCCCACGTGAGTCCCGCGGGTTTCGGATAGGCATTGATCTCCGGGGCGACGACGAGCGAAGCGAACGTCCCCGCGATGTGCTCCCCGAGGAGGTGGAAAGTGACGCACAGCGAGTGCTCGCCCTTGAGGCAGAACTCGCAGGTCCCGCAGTGGATCCCGGGATTCAGCACCACCTCGTCGCCGGGCCTCACGCGGGCGACCCCGGGCCCTACCGCCTCGACGACGCCTGCGCCATCGGACCCCATCACGTGGGGGAGAGTCACGGGGATGCCGGGGATCCCCCTTAGGACGAAGAGGTCGAGGTGGTTCAACGCCCCGGCGCGAATGCGGACCCGCACCTGCCCCGGGCCGGGTGCCGGATCGGGGAGATCTCCGTACTGGATCTTGTCGGGACCGCCGTGCTCGCGGAAAAAGGCGGCTTTCAAGAGTGTCCCCCTCCGGTTTACTCCTCGATGCCGCTGCTCTTCATCAGTTTCTCCAGGGCGGCCAACTCGATATTGAGGAGTGCGGCGGCTTTCTCCTTGTCCCCCTCGGACAAGGCGAGAGCCTGCTTGAGCATCTGTCGGTCGAGGTCTTTTATGGCTTCGCGGATGTCCAGGGGAGGCTTCGCGGGAGGGGAGTCGTCCATCGGGGGCTTGCGCGTGCGCCCGTACAGGATTTCCGTGGGGAGGTCCGCTGCGTCCACCACGCTTCCCTGCCTCTTCCGGGAGGAGATGAGGTTCACCAGCTCGATGAGCTCCTCGACGTTTCCCGGCCAGGAATGCGCCGTCAGGGCCGACAGTGCGGCCTCGCTGAAGCCCCGGAGCGGCTTCTTCCTCTCCCGGTTCGATTCGAAGAGGTAATGATGGAGGAGCAAAGGGATGTCCTCGGTACGTTCCCGAAGAGGGGGGAGGCGGATGAGCCCCGGATGCAGGGCGTCCCGAAGGGTTCGAAGGAATTTCCCGCTCTCCGACAGATCGCCAACGCAGGAGGTGGAGGAGGCCACCAGGCGCACGTCGCTCTCGATCTCCCGGCTGCCACCCACGGGGGATATGGTTTTCGTCGTCAGGAGCCGGAGGATTTTCTCCTGGATCCGCATCCCCACCCTGTCGATATCGGCGAGGTAGAGGGTTCCCCGGCTGGCGAGTTCGGCCTTTCCGGCGCGGGGCAGCATGGCCCGCTGGTAGGCTCCCGGCGCATATCCGAACAATTCGCTCTCCAGCAGCTCCTCCGGGATGCCGGCGCAGGCCACGGGCACGAAGAGGCCGTCGAAACGCGAGCTCTGGTAGTGGATGATTCTCGCGAGAAATCCCCGTCCCGTCCCGTGCTCCCCCTCGATCAGGACGGGTGTGTCCGTGTCCGCCAGCCGCTGGACGCGGGAAACGGCCTCCTGGACGGTCGGGCTGGTGCCGACGACGGCCCCGATCTGGTGCTGGCCGCGCGCTTCGGCTTTGAGGAAGAGGTTCTCGCGCTTCAGCTGGCGCCGGTCGTATGCCTTGTCGACCAGGTGGCGCACCTCCTCCGCCCGGAACGGTTTCATGAGGAAGTGGAACGCGCCCGCTCGCATCGCCTCGATCGCGCTGTCGACGGTGCCGTAGGCCGTCATCAGAACGACTTCGGCGTCGGACTGGATCTTCTTCGCGGTCCGGAGGACCTCGATCCCGTCGGCGTCCGGCATCCTGAGATCGGTGAGGATGACGTCGTACCGCTCCCGCTCGATCTTCTCGATCCCCTCCGTGCCGGAGGACGCCTGGTGCACGTCCCATCCGCCGGGTTGGAAGAGTTCCTTGAGGAAGTTCAGGATCTGCGGTTCGTCGTCGATGACGAGGATCCTTTTGGGCGGAGTCGCTTTCATGACTTATTTTTTTCGCACTGCCCACAGAATGGCTGCTCCCCCTACCACGAGGATGAGAACGAGGGAGGCCACCTCCAGGTCCCTGTACCGGGAACGGCTCATCTTTTCGGCTTTGGAGCGCTCCTCATAGGTAGCCGCTCCGCGGTGGGTGTTGTCCGGCGCCCCCTGGAGCATCGGGGGGGCCCATAGAGCGATGCACAACAGAAGGGCGAGAAACGCGCTTCTCATTGGGGTCATTTATACCACGAAACGAAGCTTCGCTGTGCAAGAGGCGCACCGGTTTCCCACGAGGCCGATCGGGGAGGTCCGGTAGCCCAGACGGCGGACGACGGTCGCGCCGCAACGGGGGCACCGCGTATCCTCGCTTCCGGCCAGGTGGTAATTTCCCACGTAAACGTAGGAAAGCTTCTCCCGGCCGATCCGGTGTGCCGTCTCGAGCCGGGAGGGGGGTGTCGGCGGCGCGGTGAACCGGTGCTGGGGGAAATAGCGGGAAAAGTGAAGCGGGATCTCCGGGTCCGTGCCGGCAACGAAGTCGACCACCTTCCGGATCGCGTCGTCCGAATCGTTCTCCCCCGTGACCAGCAGGGCCGTGATCTCGACGTGGACGCTTCGCGAGGCCGTCCGGATCGTGTCGAGAACGGGCGCCAGGTTTCCCGCACATACCTTCCGGTAAAAATCGGGGTCCATCGACTTGAGATCGATGTTCATCGCGTCCACCAGCGGGAGAAGCTCCCCCAGCGGCTCCGGGGAAACGTGGCCGTTCGTCACCAGCACGTTGGCCATGCCGGCCTTACGGAATTCCCGGGCGCAGTCCATCACGAATTCGAACCAGATCAGCGGTTCGTTGTAAGTATAGGCGATCCCGACGGACCCCGATTCCCTGGCGGCGCGGACGAGCTCCGGGATCCCGGCCGGCGAAAGCGATGCCTGCCCCAGGACGAGGTGCCAGTTCTGGCAGAACCCGCAGCGGAAGTTGCAGCCGATGGACCCCACGGAAAGGATCTCCGTCCCCGGGTGGAAGTGGAAGAGGGGCTTCTTCTCGATCGGATCCAGTTGAACCGCCGACACCCTGCCGTAAGTGAGGGCGAATAGCGTTCCCTCCCGGTTTTCCCGTATTTGGCAGATCCCCCGCTTGCCGTCGGCGATCAGGCACCCGTGGGGGCACAGCTCGCAACGGACGGCTTCCCCCTCGGGATGCCAATAGTCCGCGACTCTGGGTTCAGCGGCGGACGAGGAACCCATTCCAGACCTCCGACGGGGGCCGCCATTCGATATCGGTCTCCTCCACGTATGCCCCCGGCGGCCCTTCGCGCATGAAGGCGACGACCTTCTCCACGGCGCCCCGGTCCCCTTGCAGCACCGCTTCCACCCGGCCGTCGGGGAGATTCCGGACGAACCCGCGGACCCCGTAACGAACGGCCACGTCCCGCGTCGACGCGCGGAAGAAGACCCCCTGGACCCTTCCCGAGACGACCACGCGGGCCTCCGAAGTCTCCTTCATCTACCGCTCCTTCTCCCCGGCCATTCCCAGAAACTCCTCCTCGGTGATCACCCGTATGCCCATCTTCGGGGCCTTGGCGAGCTTGGACCCCGGATCGGTGCCCGCCACCAGGAAATCGACCTTGAGGCTTAAGCCCCCGGCGACCGTACCGCCCGCCTTCCGGACCATCTCCTGCGCTTTCGCTCTGGGGATGCCCAGCGCTCCCGTGAAAAGAACCGTTTTGCCGGCAAGCTTCCCTTCACGGGGCGGCTCGGGCCGAATCTTTATTTTCGCCCTCTCGAGGAGATGTTCGACGATGCGCCCGCCTTCCGTCGAGGAAAAGAATGCCGAAATGCTCTGCGCCACCTCCGGCCCGATCTCGTGCACCTCGGAAAGCTCCTCGACCGTCGCCTCGCGGATCGCGTCCAGCGACCCGAAGTGCCGTGCCAGCACCTCGGAGAGATGCTCTCCCACGTGCGGGATCCCGAGGCCGTAAAGAAAACGGGAGAGGGTCGGCGTCCGGCTCTTTTTGACGGCGCGAACGAGGTTGCCCGCGGATTTCTCCCCGAGGCGCTCCATGCCGGCAAGCGTCCGGGCGTCCAGTTCGTACAGGTCGGCCGGCTCGGTGACCAGTCCCTCGTCCACCAGCATCGAGATGATCTTCCCTCCCATCCCCTCGATGTCCATCGCGTTCTTGGAAACGAAGTGGCGCAACGCCTCCTTGCGCTTTCCCACGCATCCCTGTCCGGTACAGCGGTGCGCGGCCTCCCCGGGGACCCGTTCAACGGGAGAAGAGCAGATCGGGCAGCGGTCGGGCATGCGGAACGGCTCCGCGCGCTCCGCTTCCTTCCGCTTGGCCGAGAGGGATTCCACGATTTCGGGAATGACGTCCCCGGCGCGCTGGACAACAACCCGGTCCCCGGTGCGGATGTCCTTCTCGTCGATGAAGTCCTGGTTGTGGAGGGTGGCCCTGCGGACCGTCACCCCCCGGACGACGACGGGCGCGAGGTTCGCGACGGGGGTCAGCGTGCCCGTGCGGCCGACGCTGACCACGATGGCCTCGACCGTCGTCTCGGCGCGGTCCGGGGAAAACTTCGCGGCGATCGCCCAACGGGGGGACCGCGAAATCTCGCCGAGCTCCCGCTGGAGCTCGACCGCGTCGACCTTGACGACGATCCCGTCGATCTCGTAGGGAAGGGCGTCTTTCCTGCCTTCCACCTCCCGGTAAAACGTAAGGACCTCGTCGATGTTGCGGCATGCCCGGCTGTACTCCGTGTTGACCGGGAAGCCCCATCCCTTGAGGCTCTCGAGCTCCTCCCAGTGGCGCGTGAAGAAAGATTCCCCGGGTTTCGACAGGTCCTGCCCCGTGCCGTAGACCCAAAGACGGAGCCGGCGGCTCGCGGTGACCCGTGGATCGAGCTGTCGGACGGAGCCGGCGGCCGCGTTGCGCGGATTGGCGAAGACGGACTCTCCCAGGCGCTCCCGCCCCCGGTTCAGATCCCGGAATTCGGCCTTCGTCATGTAGACCTCGCCGCGCACCGAGAGGTGCGCGGGCGGAGCCGGTGCGTTTCCGCCGCGTTCGCGATGCGCCCCCTTCCCGGGGAGGGACAGCGGGATCTCCGGGAGGGTCCTCAGGTTGGCGGTGACGTCCTCCCCGCGGACCCCGTCGCCCCGCGTCGCCCCGCGGGCGTAGGTGCCGTTTTCGAAGATGAGTTCGACGGCGAGTCCGTCGATTTTAACCTCGGCCACATATCCTTGGGCGTCGAGGATCGCTTCCAGGCCGTGTCCCAACCCCCGCAGGAACCGACGGGTACGGGCGTCGAACTCGACCATCTCTTCTTCGCTGAAGGCGTTCTGGAGGGAGAGCATCGGGTTCTCCCGCACGACCGTGCCGAACGCCTCGACGGGCTCGGCCCCCACACGCAGGGTGGGGGAATCGGGGTCGAAGAACCCCGGATGGACGCGCTCAAGTTCCTGGAGCTCGCGAAACAGGGCGTCGTATTCCGCGTCGGAGATTTCCGGGGCATCCTCCCGGTAGTAGCGGTCGTTGTGGTAGCGGATGAGCCGCCGGAGCTCCTCGATGCGGGACTTCGGGGACGGGCGAGGCACGATATCCTAAGTTTCCTCCAGCGCGGCGATCCCCGGCAGCCGCTTCCCCTCGAGCAGTTCGAGGAATGCCCCCCCGCCGGTGGAGACGTAGGACATCCGCGAGAAGAGCCCCGCCTTGTGGAGGGCCGTGTCGGTGTCCCCTCCCCCGACGATGGTGATCGCGTCGCTCTCCGCGAGCGCCCGCATCATCGAGTAGGTCCCGTTGGCGAACGGCGCCATCTCGAACGCGCCCAGGGGCCCGTTCCATACGATCGTCTTTGCCCCCTGCAGGGCCTCCCTGAAGAGGAGGGAGGTCGCCGGCCCCACGTCCGCCGCCGTCCAGCCCGCGGGGATCTCCGGCACGGGGACGGCTTTCGTTGCGGCGGACGCCTCGAACCGGTCGGCCACCACGACGTCCACCGGGAGGTACAGCTTGACCTTGCGGCCCGCGGCGTTGGCGAGCACCTGCCTCGCCGTGTCCACCATCTCGGCCTCATAGAGGGATGTTCCCACCTCGTACCCCTGCGCCGCAAAGAACGTGTTGGCCATCGCCCCGCCGATGAGGATCTTGTCCACCTTGCCCAGCACGTTGTTGATCGCCTCGATCTTCCCCGAGATCTTGGCCCCCCCGAAGACCGCGACGAGCGGCCGCGCGGGATCGACGAGCGCCTTCTCGAAATAGGCGATCTCGTTCTTCATCAGCAGCCCCGCGGCCTTCTCCTTCACGAACCGGGTGATCGCGACGTTGGAGGAGTGGCCCCGGTGCGCGGTGGCGAAGGCGTCGTTGACGTAGACGTCGCACAGGGCGGCGAGTTTTTTGCCGAAGGCCTCGTCGTTCTTCTCCTCCTCGGCATGGAATCGGACGTTCTCCAGCAGGACGACATCCCCCGGGCGCATCGCCGCAACCGCCTTCTCCGCGATCTCGCCGACGCAGTCGGGGACGAAGGGGACCTCCTTGCCCAGGAGCGCGGAGAGCCGCTTCGCGGCGGGAGCGAGGCTCATCTCCGGCACCTTCTTTCCCTTCGGGCGGCCCAGGTGGGAGAGCAGGATCGTCTTCCCGCCGTGCGTCACGGCGTGCCGGACGGTGGGGATCGCCGCCTGGATCCTCGTGTCGTCGGTAATGTTCCCCGCCTTGTCCAGCGGCACGTTGAAATCGACGCGGATCAGCACCCGCTTCCCGGAAAGATCCAGCTGGTCGATGGTGCGGTTCTTCATCGCTTTTCCCTCCGCGGAGGAATTTCTTGGTGAAGTGTACCAAAATCCGGTGCGGGATTCACGCGCCCGCTGGGGTGCCGGCTTAGAAACCCGCCTTGGAAGATGATAGAATTCAAAAATTATGGGTTTCCTACCCCATGGGCTGTCGCGGTGGGTCATTGCCCGGGGCATCCCGGTCCTCTTCGGAAGCGTTGTTTTTTTTCTTGCCCTTCTCCCCGCCTCCGCCCTCGTTGCACCCCTCCAGTCCGCCGCACCGCAGGAACCGATCCGGATCGGCGTGTCGTCGATGATCACGCCGGTCGACACGGTCAAATATTACCAGGACATCATCGAATACATCGGCAGCCAGATCGGACAACCCGTCCAGATGGTCCACCGGAGGACCTATGACGAGATGGACGGACTCCTCGAGCGGGGCGAGGTGAAAATCGCGTTTATCTGTTCCGCTCCCTATGTGAAGGATCGCGAGAAGTTCGGTGTTGAACTCCTTGCAGCACCGAGCGTGGACGGAAATCCAAAATATCACTCCTACATCATCGTTCATAACGACAGTCTCCTGAAGGCCTTTCCGGAGCTGAAGGGAAAGACGTTCGCTTTTATGGACCCGAAATCCAACAGCGGCAAGATCTATCCCACCTATCTGCTGAAGACGATGGGAACCGATCCGGAAAGGTTTTTCGGGAGGTTTCTCTACAGTTACAGTCACAATAAATCGGTTGAGATGGTCGCAAAGAAAATCGTGGACGGAGCGGCAGTGGATAGCATCGTGTACGAGTATATGCGGAAGACCGGCTCTCCCTACGCCAGGCAGACAAAGATCATCAAACGTTCTCCTCCCTACGGGACCCCTCCGGTGGTTGCGGTCCGGGATCTCGATCCCGTGCTCAAAAGGGAGGTGAAAGCCGCTTTTCTGAACATGCGGAAGACACCAAGGGGAAAAGCGATTCTCGATGCCATGATGATCGACGGATTTGTCGAGGTCCCCGACAGGGACTATGACGGAATACGGACAATGGACCGGGCCATCGCCGGTAGTTCGACGGTTGCGAAGAAAGCCAGGAAAGACCAAACCGTGCGCGTCGGCGTAATCCCCCGGGACAATCCCAGGATCCTGTACGAGAAGTATCAGCCTCTTCTCGATTACCTTTCGATGAAGACGCCTTACTCCTATGAACTCGTGCTGAAGAAGAACTATGAGGAGACGGTGAACGCCCTGGCGAGCGGGGAGACGGATGTCGCTCTTCTGGGACCGTTGACCTACCTCGAGGCCCGCGCGAGATTTGGCGCCATCTGCATCCTGAAACCCAGGGGCGCTGACGGTAACGCGACATTCAGGAGCGTGATCGTCAAGAAGAAGAGCGATCCGCAGATAAGTCCTGCTGGCCTCAAGGGGAAGAGCATCGCCTTTGCCTCGTCCAAATCGACGTCCGGGAACCTTGTCCCCCGCTATCTCCTTGCAAACTCCGGGATCCATCTGAACGACCTGAAGGGATATGCCAATTTCGATTATCACGATTCCGTGGTGAAGGCGGTTCTCAAAGGACAGTACGACGCGGGGGCCGTGCGAGACTCGGTGGCAAGGAAATATTCGAAGCTCGGCATAGAGACGATTGCCGAGTCCGAGGCCATTCCCATGGGACCCCTCGTTGTTGCGCCGGGAATCCCCCTTTCGGTCGTGGAAAGCATAAAGAGAGCGCTTCTCGAGTTGAACCCTTCGGATGACAACGGACAAAAGATATTGAGGCGCCTGGATGAAGACTTCAGGAACGGGTTTACCGAGGCATCGGACAAGGACTACGAAAACATCCGTTCGCAGATCAATGCCGTCCCGCAGACCTGCGGCAGGGGATGCCATCCGAAGATACGACGATGACCCGGCTGATCGATTATTTTTCGAGGAAGGGCCTCCAGTTTCAATTCATCCTCGTCACGACGTGCGCGATTATCGTGATGATGAGCGTTCTCGGCTATCTGGCCGTCGAAAGGGAAAAGAGCATTTTGTATGCGGAGGTGGAAAAACAGGGCCGTCTCCTCGGCGAGACGCTTGCGATACCGATCATCAATGACCTGATCTACGAAAAACTCGGGCTCGTGGAAGAAGGCGGACTTCTTGATAATTATCTTATGGAGATCTTCAACCGGCAGGACGCGGACCTGCTGTATGTGGCGATTCTGGATGAAGAGGGCAGGGTGATTTCCCACAACGATATCACCGAATACGGGAAACGATATGCGGATCGGCTGACGAAAAAGATCCTCGCCGAGGAACGGACCACCGTACAGCGTTTTTCAAGTGCCGGACACAATGCCCTGGACTTCGGCGTTCCTCTCTCGATCGGAAAGAAAAGGTGGGGGACCTTGAAATTCGGGATATCCCTCGAGAAGGTCGAGCGTGAAATCCTCGTCACCGTGAAAAGGATCGTGGTTTTGACGATCGTACTTCTCTTTGCGGGCTTCGCGATCATCGTGCTCCTGAGCAGGAGGTTCATCAGCCCCATCACCCAGCTCGCCAATGCGATGGAGCGGGCGCACGGGGATACCCTCGACCTGAAGGTCGATGTCAAGGGGCACGACGAGCTCGCGGTCCTTGGCGAGCGGTTCAACAGCATGATAGAGAGGATCCGGCAGGCGAACGAAGAGCTGAAGAAGACTCATGAAAAAATGGTCCAGTCGGAGAAGCTCGCCTCCATGGGCGTTCTGACCGCGGGGGTTGCCCACGAGATCAACAATCCCCTGGGCGGCATCTTCAATTGCCTCCAGATCCTGAAACAGAACAGCGAAGATCCCAAACTGAGGGAGAAATACCTCGATCTCGTCAGGGAGGGAATGGACCGGATCGAGTTGACGGTGAGCAAGCTCCTCTGGATGTCCCGGAAGACGGAGGGTGCTCCCGTTGAAGTTACCATAAGAAATGCCGTCGAGAGCGCGTACTCCTTCCTGAAGTACAAGATCCGGGACGGCGGGCTCATCTTCAGAAACGAAGTTCCCGAAGACCTGCGCTTCCTCTTCGATGTGCACGATCTTCAGCAGCTTCTTCTCAACCTCTTCATCAATGCGGTCCACGCCATGGAATCGGAAGGGGTACTGACGGTGAGGGCCGCCAGGCAGGACTCGACCGTCGCCATCGAGGTCATCGACACCGGGTGCGGCATCCCCCCGGAGAATATCGGCAGGGTCTTCGACCCGTTCTTCACGACCAAGCCCACCGGGGAAGGGACCGGCCTCGGCCTCTGGTTGACCTATGAAATCGTCCGGAATTACGATGGCGAGATCGCCGTCGAGAGCGAAACAGGAAAGGGCAGCCGATTCATCATGCGTTTCTCCGCAGGTCGGCCGGCATGAAAGAAACCGTCCTTCTCATAGAGGATGAGAAGATCATGCGCGTAACCCTTGAAGACGCGCTGAGAGCGGCGGGATACGAGGTCCTGTCTTTCTCCACGGGCACGGCCGGCCTGAATGCCATCAACAACGCATCGTGCGATGTCGTGATCACCGACGTGAGGCTTCCCGACATGGACGGTTTCGACATCGTCAGGGAAATCACGAGACAGGGGAACGTGCAGGTTATCGTGATGACCGCATACGGAACCATAAAGGACGCCGTGGAGGCGATGAAGCTCGGAGCCTTCGATTACATCACCAAGCCTTTTACCCTCGATGCATTCCTTCTGCTCATCGAAAGGGCGCTCGAACTGAAGAGACTGAAGGAAGAAAACATCAGGCTCCGGAAAGACCTCAATACCTACTACCGGGCACCCAACATCATCGGCGAGAGCGATGGGATGAAAAGGGTTTTCTCCCTTATCGAAAAAGTCTCCGATTCCCCTTCGACCGTTCTGATCCTTGGCGAAAGCGGGACAGGCAAGGAGATCGTCGCCACGTCCATACACTATCGGAGCGGGAGAAAGAACAAGCCTCTGATCAAGGTCAACTGTTCGACGCTTCCCGAAGGGCTTATCGAGAGCGAGCTGTTCGGCCATGAAAGGGGAGCGTTCACGGGGGCGATAAAAAGAAGACCCGGCAGGTTCGAGCTTGCCGACGGCGGCACCATTTTTCTCGACGAGGTCGGGGATCTCCCCCCGTCGACCCAGGCCAAGATCCTCAGGGTCATGCAGGAGAGGCAATTCGAAAGGATCGGCGGAACGGAAACATTGACCGTCGACGTGCGGGTGATCGCCGCAACCAACAGGAACCTCGAAGAAGAGGTCAAGGCCGGACGCTTCCGGGAAGACCTGTATTACAGGCTGAATGTCATACCGATCGTCCTACCCCCGCTGAGAGAGCGAAAGGAGGATCTTCCAAGTCTGATCGAATTTTTCATGGACAGATACAGAAAAAGTTTTTCAAAGAATGTCAAGCTCTCGAAAGAGGCGGCCGACATGCTTCTGAATTATGATTATCCCGGCAATGTCAGGGAACTTGAAAACACGATCGAGCGGTGTGTAACTCTGGCGACGACGGAGAGGATCGGTAAAGATGACATGCCTCCGGCGGTCATGATGGGACAGCAGGCGCCGAGGAACCTTCTGCTTTCGCATGTCGCCGCCGACGCGGAGAGGAACCATATAATCAGCGTGCTGAGAGCGACGCAAGGCGGCAAGACGAAAGCCGCCGAAATCCTGGGCATCAGCAGAAAAACCCTCTGGGAAAAGATAAACGCCTACGGAATCAATAAATGACGCAATCACCGTATTCAAGATGTTACGATAATGCAACAAGGTATCCTGCTGAAGAAACAATGGATATAGAGTATAGAATCAACCACTTGGTATCACCTTCCCTGAACGACGTTTCCTCCGAGTAACGTTTGGCGATGTTCGATCCTATAAAAAACGGTGGGTTATCGATGGCATGGGAATTGATTGTAGTAACCTGGTTTTATACCGCGTTTCCGTTACTGCTTGTTTGATGCCGATAAAACGGATTCCAAATCTTGACCCTGGAGGTGGAGGATGAAAATCAGCCGAAGAGATTTTCTGAAGGTCACGGCGGCGACAGGCGCCATGGCGGCGGTGGGCATGCCTGCGCTTAATGCCTTTGCAGCGGGTGCAAAGCCGAAGCTGCTCGGCGAGTACCCGGGAGCGTGGTTGCCCTCCACGTGCCAGGGCTGCACCGCCTGGTGTCCGGTGGAGTTTTTCGTACAGGAGGAGCGGGTCGTCAAGGTGCGGGGCAACCGGTATTCCAAGGCCAACGGAGGCTTTGTCTGTCCCCGCGGTCACATGATGACCCAGCAGATGTACGACCCCGACCGGGTCAAGGTGCCCATGAAGCGGACCAACCCGCAGAAAGGGCGCGGCATCGACCCGAAGTTCGTCCCCGTCACCTGGGACGAGGCGCTGGACACCCTCGCCGACAAGATGATGGAACTGCGCAAGGCGAACGAGCCGGAGAAGTTGATGTACATGCGGGGCCGCTACTCTCCCACCTCCACCGACCTGCTTTACGGAACCGTTCCCAAGATCTTCGGCACCCCCAACTACTTCTCCCACAGCGCCATCTGCGCCGAGGCCGAGAAGATGGGCTCCGGCTACACACAGGGTTTTTTCGGCTACCGCGACTACGACCTGGCCAAGACGAAGTGCCTGGTGGTCTGGGGGTGCGACCCCTTGAGTTCCAACCGCCAAGTGCCAAACACCATCGGCAAGTTCGGCCAGATCCTGGACCGCGGCACCGTCATCGCGGTCGACCCCCGTCTCTCCGCCTCGGCCGCCAAGGCCAACGAGTGGCTGCCGATCAAACCGGGGGAAGACGGCGCCCTCGCCGCCGCCCTCGCACACGTCATCATGACGGAAGGGATGTGGAGCAAGGAGTTCGTCGGCGACTTCAAGGACGGCAAGAACCTCTTCAAGGCCGGCGCTGCGGTCGACGAGGCCGCCTTTGTCGAGAAACAGACCCATGGTGTGGTGAGGTGGTGGAATCTGGAGCTGAAGGACAAGACCCCTGCCTGGGCCGCCAAGAAAACCCTGATCCCGGAGGATCAGACCGTCCGCGTGGCCCGCGTCATGGGGAAGGCCGGATCCGCCACCGCCGTCTGGATGGGCCCCGGCGTGGCGATGACGCCCCGCGGCACCTACGCCGCCATGGCGGTATACGCTCTGAACGGCATCCTGGGCTCCATCGAGACCGAGGGAGGCGTCTTCCAGAGCTCCGGCTCTCCGACCGAGAAGTTCCCTTCCGCGGATAAATTTGTCGACGAGCTTGCCCAGAAGTCCGGCAAGGGGAAGAAGCTGGACGGCCGCGGCGCCAAGGACATGCCGGCCATGATGAGCGGGAAGCCCGGCAGCGGCGTAGTCACCAACAACGTGGCCAACGGTATGTTAAAGAATCCGGACGCCATCAAGGTCTTCATCAGTTCCTGGAGCAATTTCAACTTCTCCTGCACCGGGGCTGACCGCTGGGACAAAGCCATGGCCAAGGTTCCCTTCTTCGTTCACATGGTCACCAACGCCTCGGAGATGACCCAGTTCGCCGACATCGTGCTGCCGGCGACCTTTGCTCCCACCGAGAAGCTCTCGATCATCACCAACATGGCCAACCTGCACGGCCACGTATCGATCCAGCAGCCGGTGGGCAAGACTCTCTGGCAGGTGAAGGCCGAGGAGACCGAGGTGATGTGGCTTTTGGCCGAAAAGCTGAAGGCCAAAGGCTTTGCCAACCTGTACGACTACTATGCCTCGCTCGAGGATCCGGAAACAAAGAAAAAGCCCGCCAATGCCGGGGAGTTCGCCGAGATCGCCGCCAAGATCTCCAGCCAGAAAGTCTGGAACGGGAAGGAGAAGATGAAGGGCGACCAGATCGCTGGCTGGGCCGAATTCCGCAAGCGGGGGATCTACAACACCGAGACCTACGCCTACAGGAAGAACTGGGGCAAGGACAACCCCGTGACCGGCAAGTTCGAGGGGAAGTTCAGGACCGAGACCAAGAAGTTCGAATTCTACAGCGAGACGATGAAAAAGGCCTTCGAGGAGCACGCCAAGAAGCACAATACCACCGTGGACGACGTCCTGCAGGTCAGCGGCTACGAGGCCCGCGGCGAGCTGGCCTTCGTCCCCCATTACGAGTCACCGAAACGCTGGGGGAGCGAGAAGGAGTATCCCTTCACCTTCATCGACTACAAGTCCCGCCTCAACCGGGAGGGACGCAGCCAAAACACCGTCTGGTACCACGAGTTCAAGGGGGTCGACGTCGGCGACAGGAGCTGGGACGACGTCGCCAAGATCAACCCGGAGGACGCATCCAGGCTGGGGATCCGGGACGGCGACAAGATCCGTCTTACCTCGACTTCAGGATCCATCCTTGCCACGGCCAGGCTGTGGCAAGGCGTCCGCCCCGGGACCGTGGCCAAGTGCTACGGCCAGGGGCACTGGGCCTACGGCCGCGTGGCCGCCAGGGATTACGCGAAATTCCAGGCCCGCGGCGGCAACAACAACGAAATCCTGCCGGACGATTATGACCGGCTGAGCGGCTCAACCGCCCGCAACGGCGGCTTCACCGGCGTAAAGATCGAGAAGGCCTAAAGGAGGGATGATAAATGACACGGTATGGGATGGTAATAGACCTTCAAAAGTGCGTCGGCTGCGGTGCGTGCGCGATTTCCTGCAAGACCGAGAACAACACGCAGAACAGGCAGGACGGCCAGTCCTTCAACTGGGCGGACTTCCTGTATGAAGAGTCCGGTACGTTTCCGAACGCGGCGCATACTACCCGCCCGGTGCTCTGCAACCACTGCACGGATGCGCCTTGCGTCGGTGCGTGCCCTGTGACCCCGACGGCGATATTCAAAACGCCCGATGGAATCACCATGATCAACCACGAACGCTGCATCGGAGACCGTGCATGCCAGCGGGCCTGTCCCTACAGCAAGGAGACGGTGAAAACCGGCGAGTGGAGCGTCCTCAGCTTCAACGAGTTCAAGAAGGACACAAATGCCTTTTTCCGCGACCGCTCCGAGCTCATCGCGGCCGGAACGGCCTCCGGGGCCGAGGTCGCCAGGCAGGCCAATTCGATCCCTCCCCATCGCAACCGGTACGGCCATCCCGATTACAGCGATGTCCGGCGTGCGGGAGTCGTGGAAAAATGCATCTTCTGCGACCATCGGTTGAAGAAGGGCGAGATGCCCTACTGCGTGGTTTCCTGTCCTTCGGGAGCAAGGATCTTCGGCGACATCCGGGATCCCAACAGCGAACCCGCAAAGCTCCTGAAGGAGCACAAGGCCACGGTGCTGAAACCCGATGAAGGCACCAGTCCGAATGTTTACTACATCCGGAGCTTCAAGGCCAAGGCGTAGGCACGCGTCTTCCGGGGTCAGGCAGGGCGAATCATGGCCGGCAAGGATTTCATCGACGTCGAGCGACAAAGGGGGGATTGCTTCAGGTTTCTCGCGGTGTGCTTTTATCCCCCCGAAAGGAAGGTGCTGCTCGAGGAAGGAGTCCTGGAAAACCTCCATAGGCTTCTTGGAGATGTTTGCCCCGAAGCCGCGTCCAGTTTCGAGGGGATGGCCGGGGCGCTCTCACGGGCGGCGGAAGAAGAACTTGCCGTTGCCCATGCCAAGCTGTTTGTGGGCCCCTTTGAATTGCAGGCGCCGCCGTACGGTTCCCTCTATCTGGAATCGCAGAAGAGATTGATGGGCGATTCGACGATGGAGGTGCTGAAGATGTACCAAAGGGCCGGCTTGGCCTTTAGCGGCGATTTCGAGGATGCTCCCGACCATATCGCCGCGGAGCTCGAATTCATGTATTTCCTCATCGCGAAGGAGATTCAGGCCCTCCGGCAGGGGGACAGGATCGACGCTTTCGGATATCTGAAAATGCAGCAGGAGTTCCAGGACAAATACCTGCGCCCCTGGATGGAGCCTTTCGGTGAAAGGATCCGAACGGCTTCCGAACACGAATTCTATACGTTGCTTGCGGAGAGCTTGTCGACTTTTATCATGAAAACACCTGTCCCGCGGACTCTCCCCGAGAAGGTCGGCGCGGAGGCGTGATGGCGGGGATGAGCCTTCTCGACCCCTTCGGAAGAAAGATCAACTACCTCCGGCTCTCGGTCACCGGCCGCTGCAACCTTCGGTGCGGCTACTGCAGGCCGCAAAGAGCCGAGGAAGGCCCGGGAAGCGGGGAGATCCTCTCCGACGATGCGCTTCTCCTCGTTGCCTCGACGTCTGTGCGCCTCGGGATCGAGAAGATCCGTGTCACGGGCGGGGAGCCGCTCGTGCGCAAGGGGATCGTCCGGCTCCTCTCCCGGTTCGCGGGGCTCCCGGGATTGAAAAAGCTGGTCCTCACCACCAACGGCCATTTCCTGCCGGAGATGGCGGGTGAATTGAGAGAGGCGGGCGTCGAAAGCTTGAACATCAGCCTCGATTCGATCCGGCCGGAACGGTTTGCCCGGATCACCGGAGGCGGCGACGTGCGTCGCGTCCTCGAAGGAATCGCGAAGGCGGAGGAGTGCGGCTTCCCCCACATCAAGATCAACATGGTGGTGATGCGGGGAATCAACGACGACGAGATCGACCGGTTCGCGGCGCTCACGGTCGACAGACCGCTCAGGGTCCGCTTTATCGAATACATGCCCATCCATGGCGCGGACAGCCGTCGCACCCTTACCATCCCGGGCGAGGAGATCCTGGAAAAACTGAAGGGACGTTACAGCCTCGAACCCCTGGAGAAGGAGGATCTCGGCGGACCGGCCCGCTATTACAGGATCAGGGAAGGAGCCGGAGCGATCGGCGTCATCACCCCCATCTCGTGCCACTTCTGCAGCGACTGCAACCGGATCCGGGTGACCTCGGAAGGGGTTGCCAAGGGCTGCCTCTTCTCATGGCGGGACGTCGACCTGAAACCGTACCTGAGAGCGGGGGATCGGGAGGGGCTTGGCAGGGCCCTTCTCGATGTCGTCCGGGGGAAGCCGGCCGAGCACCGGATTTCCCGTGAAGGGTCCGTGCATGGTCATATCGCCATGTCGGTGGTCGGGGGCTGAAGATGGCGCGCATGGGAGGGGGGTTCAAGCTCAACCTGAACGAGATTTCCGGGTCCCTGGGGGATCTGGCTACCTTTCTTCCCCTGGCCATCGGCCTGATTTCCATCAATGGAGTGAATGCGACCTCGCTGTTTCTGTGCGCGGGGCTTTCGTATATCGCGGCAGGTCTCTACTACGGACTGCCGATGCCCGTTCAGCCCCTCAAGGCAACGGCTGCCATCGCCATCACCCAGGCCGTCAGTCCGGATGCCGTCTCCGCGGCGGCCTTCTGGATGGGCGTCATCTTCGTCCTCCTGTCGTTGTTCGACCTGAAAGGGTTTTTCGCAAGGGTTTTCCCCCGCCCCATCGTGAGAGGGATCCAGCTCGGGTTGGGCATTCTTCTCGTCGAGGGAGGGTTGAAAGCGCTTTTCAGCCATAATCCGCAGGCGATTGCCGGCAGGATGGATGTTTCGGTTTTCTACGGGGTGGCCATCGCAATCGCCGGCGCGGGCATCATCTTCCTCTCCCGGAAGAGCCGCCGGTATCCGGCCGCCCTCACGGTGATGATCTTCGGGATGCTTTGCGGGTTGCTGACGAGGTCTTCCTGGGGGGCCTCATCCCTGGCCACAAGTTGGATCCGTCCGGAATGGGGCCTTCCTGTCCATGCGGATCTCTTCACGGTCCTCGTCGTTCTCCTCCTCCCGCAGATCCCCCTTACCTTCGCCAATTCCCTGGTTGCGACGGCGGAGACCTCCCGCCAGTACTTCGGGGAAGATGCGCGGCGGGTGACGATCCGCAGCCTCTCCGCATCCCTGGGACTCGCCAATCTCTTCGCGGGGTTGATCGGCGGGATGCCGGTGTGCCACGGCTCGGGAGGACTGACGGCGCATTACCGTTTCGGGGCGAGGACCGGGGGGGCCAACCTCTTCGTCGGGGGCCTGTTTGTCGCCCTGGCCCTTTTTTTCGGTAAATCGATCACGGACATCTTCGGGCTTCTACCCGCTTCCATCCTCGGGATCCTGCTGATCTATGTCGGGTTCGAACACGCCCGGCTGATCGGGGATGTGCTGGAGGCCTCCCATGAACTGGTAGTAGCCGTCAGCATCGGGCTCATGACCCTGGCCACGGGCAACCTTGCCGTTGGATTTATCACCGGGATTGTTTTGAACGCGATTGGTGGGAAACTCTTCTGGAAGGACGTCTGCCGCAAGGCCGCCTGTGAAGAATCTCCGTAGTCCCGGTTCCTGTCAAGCCGGCGACCGGAGGAGATTTGCCTCGATAAAATCGGCGATGTTTCGCGGGTCGTTCAGGTTCAGGACCGGCACGTCCAGTTCCAACGGTTCGTCGCTGGCGACGGCAATCAGCCCCGGATCGTGATTTCCTCCCCTGCAGATCAGGGGATCATTCCTGCCTTTCCGGTGAAGCTCGATCTTGGGGAGACTGCTCCGGCGGAACCCCTCGACCAGCACAAGGTCCATGTCGGAAAAATACGTTTGGACGAGTTCCTCCGCCGACGGGGACTCGGAATGTTTTTTGACAAGGGCCAGTTTTTCGGCGGAGGTGATGAGCATCGTCCCGGCGCCCGCCTCGGCAAGGCGGAAGCTGTCTTTGCCGGGATGGTCGATCTCGAAACGATGAGCATCGTGTTTCATTGCCCCGACCCGGAATCCCCGGTGTAAGAGTTCGGGCAGCACCCGTTCCATCAAGGTGGTCTTTCCCGTGCCGGACCGGGCGACGAAGGCGACGGCCTTAACGGTCATTTTTTTCCTCTCGCAGCAGTCTCTCGTACTCTTCCGGAGTGTTGACGTTCCGGAAGGCCTTGCCGGTCCCGTCAAGGTGGCGCAGTTCGGATTCGGGGACGCGCCGGACCCTGACCCGGGGGTAGAAATCGAAGATCCTGAAATTCCCCGCTGCCAGCAGTTCCCTCATCGGATTCAGGCAATCCTTCGAATACAGCGCAAAGAGGGGCTCCGGATCGCCTCCCGTCATCGGGACCACCACGTCGTATCCTTCCCGGAGGGAGATCACATATTGAAGGAGATCGGCGCTCGCGAACGGGAGGTCGCAAGGAGCCGCGAAGATGTAGGGCGTCTCCGATACGTGCAGGCCGGTATATAGCCCTCCCAGCGCGCTTCCGGTGTGAAGATCGGGATAAACAGGGAGGCCGTACCTCGTGAACCTTTCCGGACGGTCGCCGATCAGAATCACCTTCTCCAGATGCCTTTTCAGGACCTCCAGAACCTTTTCGAAAATGGGGACTCCGCCGATCGGAAGGAACGCCTTGTCGGGTCCCATGCGGGAGCTTTTCCCGCCGACAAGGATAACGCCGGTGACATCATCCTTCATCGGAGAGGAAATTCCCCCAGATGGGATAGAAGCGCACGATATGACCGGCAGGCAGCTCCACGGTCCCCAGCGGAATTTCGAATACCCCGTCGGCGCGGCAGGCCGATACGAAATCTCCGGATCCGTGGGAAGGGATCTCGGCAACCCGGTTTCCCCCCCCGCTCGATTCGAGCCTTGCGATGGCGAACTTTTTGCGGCCGCTTTTGTTCGCCGCTCTTTTGGCCAGGGGGAGATGGATCGGTTTCGGAAGACATTCCGCCGCCCCGGACGCTTTCAGAAGCAGCGGCCGGATGAACATGTGGAAATGGACCATCACGGCGACCGGATTTCCGGGCAGCCCGACGACGATGCAGCCTCCCGGCGACTCACCGACGAAGATCGGCTTGCCGGGCTGGACGGCCACCTTGTGGAGGATCTTCCGTACGCCGCATGCCTCCAGGCAATCCGGGACGATGTCCACGTCTCCGACGGACACGCCTCCGGAAAGGATGAGAAAGTCGCAGGCGAGCCCTTCGCGGATCTTCGAGAGGATCCGATCCCTGTCGTCCGGGACGATCCCCAGGTAATGGACCTTGTCGAAGCCGAATTCCTTCAATGCGGACAGGAGGAAATGGGAATTGATGTTGCGGATCATGGGTCCCCGGGCGATTTCCCAGGGTTCCACCAGTTCGCTGCCGGTGGCCATGATCCCCACGGAGGGGCGCTTGTAGACGGGGACTTCCCATTGTCCTATCGACGACAGGGTGGCGACGTGATGCGGCGAGAGGAGCGTCCCCGCGGGGATGAGAAGGGAACCTTTCCGGACGTCCTCTCCCTCCTTGGCAATATTTTCCCCGCGCCGGACCGGTTCGGTGAAGCGGATCGCTCCGCCGGGTTCGACCTCGGCGTGCTCCACCTGGATGACCGTGTCGAACGGCAAGGGGACCATGGCCCCGGTCATGATCTTGATGCAGTCCGAATCGGCCGGATCCCCGTTCCACGTGCCCCCCGGGTTGACCGTTCCGACGACCCGGAAAGATCTTTCGACCTCTTTTCCCGTCCATGCGACCGCGTATCCGTCCATCGCCGCGCGGGGAAAGGGAGGGATGTTCCGGTCCGAATGGACGTCCCGGGCGAGGACCTCCCCCGACACGTTCGCAAGGCAAACGGAATGGGTTTCCGTAACACGCACGATGGCAAGGACGGAGTCGAGCGCTTGTTCGTAAGTGACGTTCACGTTCTCCTGGCTCCTCCTTTTCGGTGGTGGAACGAATCCATTCCGATATTGTACGGGAAAGGAGAGGATTTTGTCCGTTCCGGCGATTCCAGTATAATCTTTGGCAAAGGGAGCCCGTGATGCCTTTCAGTCACTTTGACGAAGAGGGGCGGGCCGTGATGGTCGATGTGAGCGGCAAGTTGCCGACCCTGCGGACCGCCGCCGCCTGCGCTCAGGTCCGCATGTCCCCTGAGACCCTCGCGCTGGTCCTGGAGGGACGTGCGGCGAAGGGGGACGTGTTCGCCGTGGCCCGGCTGGCCGGGATCGCGGCCGCCAAGAAGACTCCCGATCTCATCCCCCTTGCCCACCCGCTCGCCATCCACGCCGTCTCCATCGATTTAACGGCCGATCGGGAAAGCGGCACGATCCGGGTCGAGAGCACGGTCCGGGCGCACGAGCGGACCGGGGTGGAAATGGAAGCGATGGTCGCCGCCTCGATCGCGGCACTTGCCATCTACGACATGTGCAAGGGGATCGACAAGGGAATCACCATCGGGGAAATCGCCCTGCTCTATAAGGAAGGGGGAAAGAGCGGCGTTTTCAGGAGGAAGAGGCGCCCGTGAAGGCCGGGATTCTCACCGTGAGCGATCGCTCCTCCCGGGGCGAACGGGAGGACCGGGGCGGCCCGGAACTCAACCGCTGGCTCGCCGAACGAGGGGTGGAAACCGCCCGCTACGCGGTTGTTCCCGATGAAGTCGAGGCGATCGCCGCCTTGCTTACGGAATGGGCCGACGGCGGCGCCTTGGATCTTATCCTCACCACCGGCGGTACCGGGGTATCTCCACGGGATGTGACCCCCAACGCGACCCTGCAGGTTGCGGACCGCCTTGTTCCCGGGTTCGGCGAGCGGATGCGGGCCGAGAGCCTGAGGAAGACCCCCATGGCGATCCTCTCACGGGCCGAGGCCGCGGTAAGGAAGGAAACCCTCATTATCAACCTGCCCGGGAGCCCGAAAGGAGCCGTGGAAAACCTGGCCGCGGTTTGGGAGGCCGTCGCCCACGCAGTGGCCAAAATCCAGGGGGACACCTCCGATTGCGCACCCGCTCTCCGGAGCGAAGCCATGTCGGCGAAGGTCGTCGCCGTCTGCATCAGCAGGAACAAGGGGGAACGGAAAACGCCGGTCGATGCGGTCGAGTTGCGCGCGGACCACGGTATCGTCGGCGATGCCCATGCGGGGGAATGGCACCGCCAGGTCAGTCTCCTGGGGCAGGAGAGCATCGAAAAGATGCAGCGCCTGGGGCTTGCGGTCGATGCCGGTGATTTTGCCGAGAACATCACGACCCGCGGAATCGACCTGCCCGGCCTGCCGGTCGGTACCCGGCTTTCCCTGGGGGGTGCGACCGTCGAAATCACCCAGATCGGGAAGGAATGCCATGCCCCTTGCGACATCTACCATCAGGCGGGGGACTGCGTGATGCCGAAAGAGGGGATCTTCGCGCAGGTTCTCGAAGGAGGCATCATAAAGCCGGGGGACAGAATCGATATCGTCCGGCGGTGAGCCTGTTCAACGTCCTGGTGTAAAGGTCAGCGGCGGAGGAGGCCCATGACGATCTCCGGGGCGATCAGCAGGATGATGATCACCTCGAGGGTCTCCGCGCGCGAGGCCGCGGCACGGTTGTTGAGAATGGTGTAGTCTTTCGCGGCCCTACCCTTCGATCCCCAGGGACTTCATCTTCCTCCACAGGGTGACGCGGCTTATCCCCATTTGCGCGGCGGCTTTCCGGCGGTTCCACTGGCAACGCGACAGGATGTCCCTCAGGCGTTCCGCCTCCTCGCCTGCCGGCTGGCCACCAAAGGAGGACCCGAGGATTCGTTCCGTCCCCGCGCCGCGGCGTCGGATCTCCGCCGGAAGGGCGGCCTCCTCGATGACCGCCCCCCGCGAACAGATCTTCGCGCGCTCCACGGCGTTCTCCAGCTCCCGCACGTTGCCGGGCCAGGGGTACTCCAGCAGCGCCTGCATCGACAGGGGGGAAAAGGACCTTGCGCGGTCGGGCGAACCCCCTCCCGCCCGGTTGAGGAAGTGGTCCGCGAGGACGGGGATGTCCTCCTTGCGTTCGCGAAGGGGAGGAAGGGAGATCGAGACGACGTTGAGCCGGTAATAAAGATCGTCGCGGAACGAGCCCTCGGCGATCCGTTCCTTCAGCCGGCGATTTGTGGCGGCGATGATGCGCACGTCGGCTTTCCTCGACTGGGTTTCGCCCACGCGCTGGTACTCCCGCTCCTGCAGGACGCGGAGCAGCTTCGCCTGGAGGTGGGGGCCGATTTCCGACACTTCGTCCAGGAACAGCGTTCCTCCCTGGGCCATCTCGAAGCGGCCGATCCGGTCCTTCATCGCGCCCGTGAAAGCGCCGCGCACGTGGCCGAACAGCTCGCTCTCCATCAGGTTCTCGTTCAGCGACGCGCAATTGACCCCGAGGAACGGCTTGGCCGCGCGGGGGCTTATCCGGTGGATCGCCCGGGCCACGAGCTCCTTGCCGGTCCCGCTCCCCCCTTCGATCAGCACGTTGGTATCGGAGTCGGCCACCGTCTCGATCAGGTCGAAGATCTCGTGCAGCCGGTGGTTCTTGCTGAACATCCCCTGGAATTCGCGGACCTGCCCGACGGTCACCGGGACGGAGCGGAGCTGGCTTAAGTCCCGGAAGGAGCAGATCCCGCCGATCGGCCGATCCGTCTCGTCCTTGAGGACCGCCGTGCTGGACGCGATCGGTATCACCGTCCCGTCCTTCGCCCGCAGGTTGACCTCGACGCCGCGGAGCGTCTCCCCCGTCCTCATGGACCGTTTCAGCGGGCAGCCCGCTTCGCAGAAGTCGGATCGGAAGACCTCGGTACATTTTCTCCCGATCGCTTCATCCGCCCGGTATCCGGTGATCCGCTCAAGCGACCGGTTGAAGGAGAGAAGGGTCATATCCGGGTCGACCGTGTACACGCCGGACGGGATGTTGTCGAGGATGGTCCGAAGCTTGATCTGCTCACGCTGGAACATCGAGCTGGTCTTCCTCAGGTTGTCCTTGAGCTCTTTCAGCATGGTGATGTCCCGGATGACCTCTGTGATGCCGATCACGTTTCCGTCCTTGTCCTGAAGGGGGGTGAAGTTGATGCAGGCGCTCATCCTTCCCCCGCCTTTCTCCCGGATATCCACATCGAACTTGTCAGCCGGGCGTCCGGACTCGATGACTTCCGATAACGGGCATCCCGTTTCGCAGAGGGATCCCCGGACCACATCGCGACACGGTTTTCCCACGATGTCGCCGAGTTGGTGTCCGGACCGGTCGAGGAACGACCGGTTGGCGTAGAGGACCCGGCCGTCGAATGATACGGCCACCATGCCATCGGCCACGGATTCGACCATCAGGTTGTCGAAGTTCTTCGATCCACTCATCGAGTTTCCCCCTTGCATGTGAAGAGGCAGTTTGCCCGGTTTATTTTATGTTTCATGTATCGTGTTTCAAGATGTTAACCAATTAACGTTTCGTTAACATCGGAAAACATGCAGATCAAAGTCTATAACCTGCTTGTTCCAAAAAGCAATATTTTTTCTTGCCCATTTCCGGAATCCGCAGGCAAGAAACAAAACGTAACAACCTCCGCGACCACCCAGATTTTATAATTTCTTGTAACTACCTGAATAACGTAAAGTTTCTTTGCCATGGAGCACCCCGGCACGAATTTCGAAACGTATCCATTCCAGAACCATACCTTTTTAATCGGGACCGAAAGGAGGGAGTTCATGAGACGAAGCGGGAAATCCCTATTGTTGGCAACCTGGTTGGCGGCCTTCCTTATTATTCCTTGCCTATCGATGGCTGCAGACACGGACGTGCAGCAGAAACTCGATTCGATGGCGCAAGAGATCGAAGCGTTGAAGAAACAGGTGGCGGTCGAAAAAACCGAAAAAGTCCCCGGCAAGTCGATCGGGGACTGGCTGACCATCGGCGGCGATTACCGGTTCCGGATCGATTCTCTCCGTGGAAAAATCCCGGACTATTACCAGTTCAATCCCGCCGACCCGTTCAGTCCCATCCCCGTTCCGAGTTCCAAGGTGAAAAATGACATCCTCTACACGAACCGGTTCGGCCTGGACCTGAAGGCCAAGGCGACCCGGAACGTCTCGGTGACTTCGCGCCTCGTCATGTACAAGGCGTTCGGAAACAACAATGCCGCGGCGACGAGCGGGACGTTCTTCGCGGACAGGATCGGGGTGTTCGACGGGACCGAGGGACACGTTCCCAATGACGGAAAGATCACGGTGGACACCGCATACGCCACCTGGAGCAATCTGTTCGACCAACCGGTCTGGTTCTCGGTGGGAAGACGGCCTTCGACGGGGGGGATCCCTTCGCACCTGAGACAGAACAAGCCGCAACCGGGGCAGGCCGGCATTCCCGCCATCCTGGTGGATTACGCCTTCGACGGGATGACCCTTGGCTGGGCGCCCGACATCGAGGCCCTCCCCGGGTCCTATGCGAAGGTCTGCTACGGCCGGGGTTTCGAGAACGGGATTACGAGCACATCCGGCAACGGCCTCCACGACACCGACATGCTCGGCGTAAGCGTTGTGCCCTACGATACCGACCCCTTGCACGTAAGCCTGCAGTGGAACCGCGGCTTCAACATCTTCGATTCTCCCGTGATCGCCAGCACCACGCTGCCTTCCCCGTTTTCCAGCCTGCGGCCCTCGACCGACCTGGGCGACATCGATTGGTTCCAACTCACGTTGCTCAGCAGCCTCAAGGGCATCGGCCCGGGAAAACTCAACCTGTTCGGGTCCGGCGGCTTGAGCATCACCCGTCCGAATACGAACACGAACGCGTTCGGCGGCGGCCTGATGTTCAACGACGACCCGCTGACTCCGGGTCTCCAGGGGAACGAGAGCAAAACCGGCTGGGCCGCATACTTCGGGGCCCGGTACGACTTCAACCGGAACCGGACGAAGCTGGGGTTCGAGTACAACCACGGCAGCAAGGACTGGATCACCTTTACTCCGGCGGCGGACGACATGTGGACGAGCAAACTCGGGACGCGCGGCAACGTCTACGAGGCGTACCTGATCCAGGAGTTCGACCTGGGGCCGATCTCTTCCTTTATGAGCAAGACGTTCGCCAAGATCGGGTACCAGTACTACGATTTCACCTACACGGGCAGCAACAACTGG
>Ga0209641_10000205_pt1 | contig 49525 bp, 64 predicted proteins | sample RifCSP16_1_FD_184022 | JGI IMG/M metagenome (GOLD analysis project Ga0209641, IMG submission 184022) | Soil microbial communities from Rifle, Colorado - Rifle CSP2_sed 16_1 (SPAdes) (version 2) | ecosystem: Environmental > Terrestrial > Deep subsurface > Rock core/Sediment | place: Rifle... | reverse complement strand
GTGGCATATTCTTCAAACGCTCGCTTGATGATACGAGATTTTACTTTGTCAGGTTCGATATTCTTAGTTTTGTAATTATTCACATACCCGAAAGGAGCGAGCGTCAGCCATTCGCCACGGCGGATTTTTTGGCGGATTCCACGCTTCACATTTTCCACCAAGTTGTCAGAAAAATATTTGCTTTGTCCGAACGCCACTTGCAACATGAATTTCCCTTGCGGAGTTGGCTCAAACCAAAACTGCGGAAAGCGTAAAGAAGCAATTTTGTTGATGTCCACAAGGTAAATAATTTTACCGCCATCAACAGAATTCCGGGCGAGACGATCGGGGTGCCATGCCAAAATACCAAGTGGTTCACTACTTGCCTCAATATACTCAATCATTTTGGCAAACTCGTCTCGCCCGGGCTTCTTTGCGCTTTTCGCCTCCGTAAATACTTTTACGATTTCAATGCGTTCTCTCTCCGCATATTCGCGTAATTCAAAAAGCTGTGCCTCAATGGACATTATCTGCTGATCATCTTCCTCGGTGCTCTTGCGAGCATAGAGAACGCATTTAGTTTTGGTTTGAGTTGTTTCCATACGCTGGGGGGAATTATGGGGTTTCACGGCTTCCGCCGCAGGCGGAAAGGGTTTTGGCGAAAATCAAAGCGCGATTTTGGCTTCCGCAAAATCGCTCCATATTCTTAATTCCGAACAAGTTACTACTGGTGCTGTAATTATACACTTTGCGCGAACCTTTTTCGAGCGGAAACTGAACGAATGAATCAGCCCCGCCACCGCCTCGCAAAGCCTCGGCGGACACCAAAGAAAAATGTTCCTTGCTTTTCGGATTTGCGCGCGACCAATTTCTTCTAAAAAGGAAAAGAAAACTTTTTTGTGGTGTTCTACTCTGAACGAGCAGGGCGGCGGGGCTGGCCTCTTTTTGTATTCGCTCGGGTGCGGCGGAATTCCCCCCACACCCCCCTTCCGTCGCACCCTCGCTCGGACGGACGGGATTTTGGGCGGCGGCATTGAGGAAAGAATGGAAAGTTGTTATAATTGATTTGCAAGTCATAAAAGCATTATATCACTTTCCATACATTATAATCTACTATGTCCACAATAGGCAAGAACATCAAACGATTTAGACAAGACAAGGGGCTTTCACAAGATAAGCTCTCTAAACTTGCCGATTTGTCGCTCAATACTGTTGTTAAGATAGAGTTAGACGAAAGCCCCAACCCTACCATTGAGACAATCCAAAGGATTGCAAAAGCCCTTGATGTTTCGGTTGATGACCTTCTGAAAAAATAAAACTATGTACGACAACACAATCGCACAAAAAATAGCCAAGCAATATAATCAGCACCCACTGACCGATTTTGCAAGCGTAAAACCAGAAACCGCTCTTGAAACATTAAATTTGAACTGGCGCGAGAGTGATTTACCGGAATATCAACGGACAAAGCATGTTCATCGTCTACATCCTTATCTCGGTAAATTTATTCCCCAGCTCGTAGAGATATTTTTGCGAAAGTATAAGCCAACTCTTGTTTATGATCCGTTCGCGGGAAGTGGGACAACTTTGGTTGAAGCAAATGCTCTTGGTATAGATTCGGTTGGCACGGACATATCTATTTTTAATGTCTTACTTTCAAAAGTTAAAACAGCGGATTACGATATACCACTTCTTGAAAAAGAAATTTACGGTATTTTGAAGCGCCTTGATACTTACAAAAGTAAATTTTCCAAAGATGAGAAAGTAAACAAATTGTTTTCAACGAAAAACGAATATATACAAGATTGGTTTGCGCCGAACACACAAAAAGAACTTTTGTGTTACTCAAGATTGATAAAAGACTACACTTATCAAGACCTGCTCAAAATAGTATTGTCGCGTTCGGCACGTTCGGCTAGGCTCGTTACACACTATGATTTAGATTTCCCCAAAGAACCGCAGACAAAGCCATATCAATGCTATAAACATCAACGAACTTGTCAGCCAGTGGAGGAAGCGTACAAATTTTTGTCGCGCTACACTATTGATACATTAGATCGCGTTAAAGAATTTTCTAAAATTAAAACAAAGGCGAAAGTAATTGTAAACCATGCGGATTCGCGCGAGGTTGAGTTACCAAATGGTATTGATATGGTTTTCACCTCTCCCCCTTATATTGGTTTGATTGATTATCACGAACAACATAAATACGCTTATGAATTACTTGGATTAAAAAATAACGAGACAAAGGAAATTGGCCCCGCAAAGAACGGACAATCACAACAAGCAAAACAGGACTATATCAAAGGTATAAACGATGTTTTGCTCCATACTCGCAAATATATGACCCCCAAAGGTTTGGCACTCATTGTTGTAAATGACAAATACGGACTTTATAAAGCAGAAGATGCAGGATTTAAGGAAATCGGACGCGTTGAGCGTCATGTCAATCGCCGGACCGGAAGGCGCGAAGGCGCGTTTTACGAAAGTATTTTAATATGGCAAAAAGTATGACACAAAAACAAGAAATGAAAGAAGCAATCCAAGCCGTCATTAAGTCAATGATGGAGAGGGTTATGAACACAGTTTTAGTTGAAGATCCTTTTGTTAAAGAGGAGCACAAAGCCAAAAGACCACTTTACGCCGCTTTAGTGCCTGATGAAATATTTAAGGGTTCTCATTTTGAGCGACGCTTTGTTACTCCATTCGGTGGTGTTTGGGAGAAACTAGCCATAGTGGCGGCAAATAAAGGGCTTGGCTATGGTGAGAAGGGACGGACCATAACCGGAAAAGTAAATGCGGAACGATTACGCAGGATTCAAGAGGTACTGAATAATCTTGAACACGGAGAAAAAGGAAAGAAACGTATCAGGCCAGATTGGGATAATGAATTGAAATATATTTTGGAGGGCAAAAGCGCAAAACTTATCCCCGTTACGGTTATCACTGATGTATATGCGGAAGACAAGAAAAATAAAAAGAAATATGCTTTTGAGTTGAAAGCACCACTACCCAACAGCGATCAAACGAAGGTAAGCAAGGAGAAGATGCTGAAACTTTATAGCATGGAGCCGTTGCAGGTTGATGGGGCTTATTATGCACTCCCATATAATCCATTTGGAAAGCGAGAAAACTACTCATGGGCTTTTCCAGCCCGCTGGTTTGATATGAAAAACGACGAAGTCGTTCTGATTGGGGATGAATTCTGGGAAAAGATTGGTGGCCTTGGGACATATAAAGCGTTTATCGACGCTGTAAATGAGATTGGCGAAGAATACAAAAATAGGATCTACAGAGAATTTTTGGGAATTGAACCGCCACCAGCCGGAATAAAAGAAGGCAAGCTCTAGTTTTTGGACGAAGGGAATACGGATAGAGAGTAAATAAATTGTAGTTATATCAAAAAATGCCTTAAAATAAGGCATTTTTTGATGCTTGACTTTTTAATGCGTTGGCTTATTCTATAACTACCTTGACAGCAACCGGCAATTTGCCATATACTTAGAGGTGTAAAGTGTCGCAATATTAAACAAAGTAATAAATAAAGCATTAAATCGTATGGACAAGAACACTGAAATAATAATCAAGATTGAGGCCCTACTTGAAGACCTTAAGCAATCATTGGGGGCAAAGCCCTCTGTAAAGAAGCAAGGGGTTAAAGGTTCGCGTGGGACAAGCCATGAAAACTTTTCCGGCCTGACTAAGGAGATTTTTAATTTAGTTCAGGAGGGATACTTCAAAGAGCCGAGAACAATATCAGAAATCGCAAAAAAATTGCACCAGAGAGCGATTAATAAGCCCACGACATCTCTAATGAAACCTTTGCGGCAACTGATACACAAAAGAATTATTGAACGCGAGAAGCCCGACGGAAAAGGTCATTACAAATATTCTAAAGTAAATAAATAATATGAAAAAGGATCCACAAAAAATCGCCGCGCAAATTATTGAGCTTGTATCAGAACTTGCCACACTTGCAGGTGCGCCCATAGTTAATAGGTCAGCAAAGCTACATAAATCTACCGTAAACGAGAAAAAAGATATGTCCGGTGCCACGGGTGGTATTCGTTCGTTGGTAGGAGAAGGAAAGCTGGATTCACCAAAACAGTTACCAGAAATTAAGGAATTTTTGCGACAAGAAGGAAGGCATTACTCCACGCCAACTATATCAATGGGGCTACTGAACTTAGTACGTCCACCCGAAAGACTTCTCACGCGTTTCCGCGATAAGGGTGATAAAAAGTGGAAATACGTTATCCGAAAATAAGTATAGCGAACTATGTCGGCAAAAAATCTGAAAGACAAAGCAAACCAGCTCCCGCTTCAACGCGGCAGTAAACACGAATTGATACAAAAGCTCATTGTCAGCGGATTTTTTGACACACCCAAAATGACGAGCGAGCTTATTTTGGAGATTCGTCAAACTTTCGGAAAGAAGTTGAAATCAAATGAGATACAAACGTACATGAAAAAGTTCATGGGGGCGGGCATTATCCGAGCTGCCCACGATAAGCAGAGTAGGGGTAACTTTTGGATACTGGCCAGTATGGATAAATCGAAGGCGATGCGACTTATTGGCAAAAGCAAGAAGATCCAAGAAATTGAGCATGACCTTTTTTCAGATGGTTTGCTCAAAAAACTTGGAAAAGATTTTGACGTTGAGTTTGCTGACTTGCAACACAATTTTGACAGAAGCGGGACATGTACGGCGTTTCTTTTGCGAAAGATTTTGGAGAAATTAGTTTATCTTGCTTTCGCCAAGCAAGGAGTTGAATCAAAATTAGAGGACAAGACGCAAACTGGCCGCTTGGTGGGACTTGAATCAATGATCAATATTGCTGTTTCGGAAAAAATTAGCGGCGTACCATTTTTGACCTCTAAAACAGCAAAAGAAATTCGTGGTATTAAATTTTTAGGAGACGCGGCGGCACACAATCCACTGACTAATGTAGAGATGAGGACTATCGTGCCGCAAATGCCTTTTATTATTACAGCATTTGAAGAGGTGGCGAAGAAGATGTAATTTATAAATGCCGCCGCCAAAAAGCCCGTCCGTCCGAGCAAGAGAATGGCGGAAGGGGGGTGTGGGGGGAATTCCGCCATTCCCTTGCAAAAAATAGAGGCCAAGCCCGCCGCCCTGCTCGTTGAGAGCAGAACCCAGCAAAAAAGTTTTCTTTTCCTTTTAGGAGAAAAAATCCGGCGCGCGCAAAATCAGAAATGCAGAGAAAACTTTTTTGCTGGGTGGCGAGTGTCAGCGAGCGGCGGCGGGCTGGCTTCCTTAGTCGGTTTTCCGTTCGTAGTAGGTTCGCGCAAAGTGTATAATTACAGCACAAAAATTTTCAATATTGCTTTTATTTCAAGTTTATTTTAAGCTTCTTTTAAATCTGTTCGCTAAAAATCTATATGGAGGTATAACTTATGACTTCAGAAAAAGGGCAATTAATCATCGAAACTCTTAACGATGAGGAATGGAAGATAGCGGAGCGAATTAAGAGCAATCTCCAATACATCCAAAATACACTGAACCGCAAAATTTTATGTGGCATTGGAGTTGTGCTTGTGGTGCTCATCTTTCTTCTTGTGACTAGCTTTAACGATAAGCAACCAAAGCTTTCCTCACCATCGGAGTTTCTAAGTATGTTGATGATGAGTTACGTTCTCTTCATAGCAATGATTGGTATTGGCGTTGTCGGCGCATTTGTAAGCCATTTTGTTTATTTCCGCCGCCAAATCGAAAAAAGGAGAGATGACCTTTGGCTTTTACTGGCTGATAGACGCACTCGTTCTGTAATCCACAAGCTGGCAGTATTGAAGGAGGCGAACGAAGAAATCTGCCGCATGAATGAGGTGCGCAATCTTTTAAGTCCTCGAGATTCTCTATCTCCGCGTAAAATTGCCCTCGAATTTTTATCCGCTATACAATCCTGAAAGTCAAAAGATCTTACTCAACGCGAAAGGCGGTCGCCTAAGGACGACCGCCTTTTTTGCTTTCCAATCGAAATTTATCGAACTGCGTCTTTGAGGCCTTTGCCTGCCTTGAATTTCGGGACTTTCATTGCTGGGACATTGACTGCTGCACCCGTCTTCGGGTTTCGGGCCTGCCTCGCCTTCCTTTGTTTTGCGACAAAAGTGCCGAATCCGGCGATGGAGACTTCATCTCCGCGCTTCATCGTATCGGCAATCGTGTCAAAAACAAAGTCTACGACCTCCTCCGCGTGTTTTTTGGATACATCCACCCCCTTTTTGGAGTGAAGCTCCCACAATTTTTGGGATAATTCTGCTTTGTTCATTAAATTAAACTTATTCTAATCAAAACGACCTTTAACAACGGTCAAAAACCATTATACCATAAGGCAAATCAAGCGCTATCTTGCGTATTCCACAACCCTGTTTTCGCGTATTACCTGCACTTTTATCTCTCCGGGGTATTTTAACTCCTGTTCTATACGGTTTGCGATCTCGCGGGCCAAATGTTTCATCTCCAAGTCCGAGATTTTATCCGGGGTTACGAATACGCGTATCTCGCGCCCTGCTTGTATTGCGTACGCTTTCTCGACAACCGGGAACGAAGCCGCGATTCTCTCCAGCTCTTCAAGGCGTTTAAGATAATTTTCAACCGTATCCCGCCTTGCTCCCGGACGCGAGGCCGAAATAGCGTCTGCGGTCTGAACTATTATCGATTCGAGCGTTTCGTACGGGTATTCCTCGTGGTGCGACTGCATAGCTTTTATTACGCGCTCGTCAACGTTGAATTTCTGTAGTATTCGGCGCCCAATTTCGACATGCGTCCCCTGTATTTCGTGGTCGACGGCCTTACCAATATCGTGCAAAAGCGCCCCTTTCTTCGCGATCGCGACATCCCCGCCTAATTCTGAGGCGAGCATTCCCGCGACATGAGACATTTCGATCGAATGCTGCAAAACATTCTGTCCGTAGGATGTTCTGAATTTAAGCCGCCCCAAGAGCATCAAAAGCCTCGGGTCGATATCGAAAATCCCGACATCGAAAGATGCCTTCTCTCCCGCGTCCTTAATCATTTTTTCGATTTCGTTCTTGGCTTTATCGACAGTCTCCTCGATTCTCGCTGGTTGTATCCTCCCGTCCAATATCAGGTTTTCAAGGGCGATCCGCGCGATCTGCCTTCGAACAGGGTCAAAGCTCGAGATTATTATTGATCCCGGCGTATCATCCACAATTACTTCGACTCCCGCCGCGCGTTCAAGCGCCCGGATATTCCTTCCTTCTTTGCCGATTATTTTCCCCTTTATGTCGTCCGAAGGGATGTTGACCGAAGTTGTCGTAACTTCGGAAGCGGTCGAGGAAGCTATTCTCTGTATTGCTGTTGCCAAAATATCCCGGGCTTTTTGCTCGAGCTTGTCTTGCCCGAAAATTTCTATCTTCTGTATTCGGGCCAATATATCGGTTTCATATTTTTTCTCGACGGAAGCAAGCAATTCTTTTTTTGCGTCCTCTTCGCTCAAATTCGCGAGCTTCTGGAGCTCCTCTCTCTTTCGCTGCTCCATATTTTCCGCTTCCTCGCGCATTTTCTTTATTTCCTCAGCTTTCTTTCTCAAGCTCTCCACGTCCAATTCAAAACTGCGCCTCCGTTTTTCAAGGCTTTCATCTTTTTCCAGAACTTTTTCCTCTAATTTTCTAATCTGGCCTTCGCGCTCTTTTGTTTCTTTTTTTGATTGTTCTAAGACTTCTTCAGATTTCTTTTTTGCTTCGTCTAATGTTTTAACCGCCTGGTCCTTAGCATCCAGGAGTATTTTCTTTACCTCTACTTCCAGTGAATTCTTCTTGTACTGCGCCATGACCTGGCGGAGTATGTATCCTAAAACAATTCCTACAAGAACAGATACGAGCGCCACCGGCACTGGTGACGTTAAAATCATGGTATTCGTGATTAATTTCGATTAATTCCAAGTTAAATGGATATAATAATACATAAATGATAGCAGACAGGGTAGAATAATACAATGGTCACCTTAATCATATTAGACGGCCTTGGGGTCACCGAAGACCAGGAATCGACTTTCTGGGTTGCTTCACGGAAAAACTTTGAGGGCTACGAGAAATCCTACCCCCTAACGACTCTTCAGGCCTCCGGTATAGCCGTTGGGCTTTCTTGGGGGGAGGCCGGTAATTCGGAAGTCGGGCACTTAACCTTAGGGGCCGGAAAAACCGTGTACCACCATCTTCCGAGAATATCCGTTTCAATACAGGATGGCTCTTTTTTTGAAACCCCGGCGTTTAAGAGGACTTCGGAGAAAGTTAAAAAAAATAAGAGCGCCCTCCATCTAATCGGCCTTTTTTCGTCCGGCACAGTACACGCTTATCCAGACCATCTTTACGCGCTTCTGGAATTTGCCAAGCGCGAAAAGCTCCCTAAAGTTTACCTTCATCTTTTCACGGATGGGCGCGATGCTTCGCCGACTGAAGGAGCCAATTTTTTTGGGTTTCTCGAAGAAAGGATCTCTAAATTATTCCCCTTTGCGCGAGTAGGTTCGATAATCGGGAGGGATTTTTCAATGGATCGGGATGGGGACTGGGGGGAGATAGAGAAAACCTATAATCTTCTCACGAAAGGAGAAGGCAGTAAATTCAAAAATTCCGCAAAATATCTGGGCGGGCAATATGCGAAAGGAATTACGGATGAATATATCGAACCTGCGTGGGACGGGGAGAACGAGTCAAGGATTAAAGACGGGGATGCGGCTATTTTTTTCAACTTCCGGGAAGATTCCGCGCGGGAGCTTACTGAAGCTTTCATCGAGGAGGGATTTGACAAATTCCCGCGTAAGAAAATCTCCGATCTTGAGTTCGTCACGATGACCGAATACGAAAATAAATTCTCGAGTTTGGCGGCTTTCGCTCCCCTAAACGTTTTCATGCCGCTCGCCAAGGTTATCGCGGACAAGAATTTGAAACAATTTCATATTGCAGAGACGGAAAAATACGCCCATGTCACATATTTTTTTAACGGCGGGAATGAAACCCCATATCCAGGAGAGAACCGCCTTTTGGTGGAGTCTTTGCTAGGGTCGCACTATGAGGAGCATCCTGAGATGCGGGCGGAGAAAATCGCGGACGAAGTTATCTCCAGGATAAAGAATTACGATTTTATCTTGGTTAATTTAGCAAACGCGGATATGGTCGGGCATACTGGAGATTTCGAGGCGACCCAGAGGGCGCTTGAAGTTTTAGATAGGGAAGTCGGAAGAATAGTCGAGGAAATTTTAAAAAATGACGGTATTGTTATCATCACCGGGGACCACGGGAACGCCGAGGAAAAAAGGTATCGCGTGACCGGCGAGAAAAAAACTAAGCACAGCGTAAACCCCGTGCCAATTTTTTTGATCGGCAAAAAATTCGAGAGAGAAAATCCAAGGACCAAAGAGGAAATAATGAAACAATATAACAAAGTCGGCGGGGTCATCTCAGATGTGGCACCTACAATTCTGGAACTTATGGGCATCGAAAAACCCGCCGATATGACGGGAGTTAGCCTTCTTAAGGAACTAACGGGAAAATAAAAAACCGGAAGCAGGAGATGTCTTAGACATAAAGCCATTATCCCCGCGAGGGGTCCCTAAAAGGAGGGATTAGGGAGACAACTCCTACTTTCGATCTTCTACTTCTTTTTTTCCCCGTTTTTCCCTTTTATTATCTGGTCTATTAGTCCGTAGCTCTTGGCTTCTGGCGCATCCATATAAAAATCCCTGTCGGTATCCTTTTCTATTTTAGAGAGAGGCTGCCGTGTGTGCTTGGCTAAAATCTTATTTATTTTCTCACGGATGTGAATGATGTGGTCGGCGGTAATTTTTATATCTGCCGCTTGTCCTTCTGCGGCGCCGAATACCTGGTGGATCATGATCTCCGAATTCGGAAGCGCGTAGCGCTTTCCCGCCTCGCCCGAGGCCATCAAAACCGCCGCCGCCGAGGCCGCAAAGCCGACGCAGATGGTCGAGACGTCTGGTTTGACGTGTTGCATTGCGTCGTAAATGGCTAAAGCCGAGGTGACCGAACCCCCTGGGGAATTTATATATAAACTTATATCTTTTTTAGGGTCTTCGTGCTGGAGAAACAAAAGCTGGGCGATTACGGTATTCGCAACCGGGTCGTTTATCGGCCCTCCTAAGAAAATAATTCGCTCTTTTAAGAGTCTTGAGTAAATATCGTACGCCCGCTCGCCGAAATTTGTCTTCTCGATTACGGTCGGTATCAAAACTTGGTTGTATTCCTCGTTCATAACTATACATATTAATACCTAGCAATTGTAAAGTCAATCCAGAAAAAATCCCTTATTTTATGGGTGTTTAGACCCATTGACAATAATCCTATTAGGGTGTATAATAGAAAAAATGATCCGGGACGGGCTCCGACGCTAGGTCGGAATCCATCCCGGTTCATTGGAAAGTTCTTTCTATCAACATCTATAAACAGGAGGCAGAATAAATGGATGAAAATGCGGAGAAAAAAGAGGTAAGCGAGTTAATGACGCCGTCTGAAGTGGCAGATCTGTTAAAAATCCACCTCAAGACAGTTTACAAGCTGGCCGAAAGGGGAACTATCCCGGGCCAGCGGATTGGACGGTCTTGGCGCTTCAGCCGAGCTGACGTTCTCGTACTCATCGCGACGAAATAATATTTTTTCTGGCGCACGATTTATAATATTTCGTGCGTGGCTGAAAGGGGGCGATTCTAATGAGATAGAGTTAAAAAACAAAATTCACGGAACATCCGTGGGGCGTGGGGGATGCCAGACAAATCCCCCCTCAACTGAGTTCGCAAAGAAATTTGTGGGCTCTGAGAGACAAGTTCTTTCAGAATATTAACCTCGCGGTTAGAAATAACTGCTCAACAAAAAACCAACACTAAAGTGTTGGATGGAGGATAAAATGGAGACGATTCACGGAAAAGGTAATTTTGTTAGGACGGTATCGGCTTTAGCTTCCGGCGATGTCTCAGCTATCTTACTGAGTAGTGTGGGTCTCAAGGATCTTCAAACGCTATTCTATAGCTTAGATCATGCTGGCTTTTCTCGGAAAAGCCGAAGGGGATGGTCGACAGTTGATCATCCGGATTTAGGAAATTTGCAGTGGAAATTAGGCTGCGATTTCCGTACAACGGGCCAATACCTCTTTCTCCGTTTAAACGGGGAGTTAATTTTAAAGGCTTGGCCAAAATCTGGAAACATCTGCACCCATGCAGAATGGCTTGCGCAGAAGGCAACCATTCTCGACAATTATTTTAAAACACAAGTCGAGAATTACCTCGGTGTCCTCAAGTGGTGGTGAATTGTACTTTGAAGGTCTAAGAGACTAGGCCAGAAAGCTGAAAAAGCAAGTCTCAAAGGGAGAGGTTTGCGAATTTACGCATAGCCTCTCCCCTCAACTGAGTTCATAAAGAAATTTGTGGGCTCTGAGAGGAAGTTCATTGAATTAAGTTTGTAATATTGTCTAACAAAATCTCAAAGGGAGGGATAAGAGATGAAAAGAAAAAAAGAATTGTTATTGGGCTTGTTTCTCTGTTTTGCGGTCGCTGCGTTTCTGATTCTGACCCCGGAGCCCTTCGCGAGTTTTATCGTGAACATCGAAGTGAAGACTATATACGCGATAAAAGGGCACCCCGGCGTTAGTGGGTACTGTGGTATGGGGCGAATTACACGAGGCCCGGTTCTCGGGGAGAACATTATTTCTAGGCTCGGTGTACCGTTTCGATGCCACACCGTCTTTGCTTTGTATCCCAAATGGGATAGCCCGGATTCAGCGGACTATGTCGGCCTGTTTAGATACGCGGATGAAGAAACCGCGCGACTGGGGCCAATGTTCTTTGTCGATGAAGATTGGGTAACTCTAGCGATCTATAAAGGCAGAGAATACTAGCCGTTTAAACAGGTCAGGAGGGGAAAGTCCAAGACTTTCCCCTCCCACCCAAATTTAAGTCTCTATATGGAGGCTATTTTTTTTACAACTAAATTTTTTCGGGTGGGATGCCGGCTTGTTTTAAAATCGCGGCAAGAGTGCCTTTAGGTATTTCTCTTGAGTGATAAGCAACAGTAACACGCCTTTTTGTATCTGGACTATAGAAAATATAATGGCTTCCCGTCGCGTGATCCAAGATGAAGCCATTTTGTTTGAGAATTGAAATAACTTTGCGTGGAGTAAGGCGCGGGAGTTTAGGCATAGGCCGCCGAGCGTGTATTCCTTGAATTTCCAATTTCTATAGAAGTCATGAAACTTTCGGAATCGGACGGAATCGATTCGCCATGTTTTCTTAAACTTACAAGATAACCGCTTATTGCGTCTTTTGCCATTTTTCGCGCGTCAGAAAGATTGCGGCCATATGTTATACAACCGGGGAGCGCCGGAACGAAGACCGTAAAGCCTCCTTCTGGTTCAGGGCGAAGTAAAATGTTATAACGCAAATTCTTCATAGTTTGTATTTTAACAGCTTAGAGGAATCTTACAAGCAGCAATGCCACGATGTTCACGATTTTTATCATTGGGTTGATCGCGGGGCCGGCAGTGTCTTTGTACGGGTCGCCGACTGTATCTCCGGTGACGGCGGCTTGATGCGCGGGAGATTTTTTCCCGCCGTAATTTCCTTCCTCGATATATTTTTTGGCGTTGTCCCACGCGGCACCTCCGGAAGTCATCGCGAGCGCCTGGAACAGGCCCGTGACGATTACTCCGATCAAAAGTCCCCCGAGCGCTTTCGCACCGAAGACGAAGGCGACGAGAACAGTGACCGCGATCGGGAGAATCGCCGGAAGCGTCATTTCTCGGAGAGCAGCTTTTGTGACGATATCAACTGCGGCAGCGTAATCCGGCTTATCTTCCCCAGTCATTATTCTTTTTTCTCTGAATTGCCTCCGGACTTCCTCAACTATCGAACCCGCGGCTTTACCGACGGCGAGCATGGAGAGGGAAGCGAAAACATACGGCAAAATTCCGCCAATAAATATCCCAAGAATTACCAAAGGATCTTGGAGTTCAAACGTCGCGGCCTTACCCAAATTTTCTAATTCTGAAACATAGGCCCCGAAAAGGACGAGTGCGGCGAGTCCAGCCGAGCCGATTGCGTATCCTTTTGTAATTGCTTTTGTCGTATTGCCGACGGCGTCAAGCGCGTCTGTTATATCGCGGACGCCTGCAGGCAATCCCGCCATCTCGGAAATTCCCCCGGCGTTGTCCGTAATCGGCCCGAATGAATCAATCGCGACGATTATCCCGGCTAAAGAAAGCATGGAAGTCGCTGCGATCGCGATTCCATAAAGGCCGAAAAGCAGAAAGGCAAAATAACTTCCAAGCGCGATGGCCGCTATCGGGAGGGCTACCGCTTCCATTGATACCGCGAGACCCATTATAATGTTCGTCCCGTGTCCGGAGGTTGAAGCTTTCGCGATAGCGCGAACCGGCCTGAATTTTTTCGAAGTGTAGTATTCGGTAAATATGACCATCAAGATCGTGACAAGTATCCCGATAAAAGCACATGAATAGAGATCCCAAGGATTTTCTGATCCGAACATTGGCGAGTAATATTTTGTAATCGGCCAGAAAATCGCAAGTGAAATGATTGCGCTCGCGATGAGCCCGCGGTAAAGGCCGGGCATTATTTTTTCTTTCTTCTCGGCTTTGACGAAAAAAGAGCCGATGATTGATGCCAGAATTGCGCCCGCGCCAAGCGTTAAGGGATAAAATATCGCGGCCTCGTTATTTTGCGGGAATAAAAGTGTTCCGAGAAGTATGGTAGAGATTAAAGTTACGGCGTAAGTTTCAAAAAGGTCTGCGGCCATTCCCGCGCAATCCCCGACGTTGTCTCCGACATTATCCGCGATGACTGCCGGGTTCCTCGGGTCGTCTTCCGGAATTCCCGCCTCAACCTTCCCAACCAAATCCGCGCCGACATCCGCGCCCTTCGTATATATCCCTCCGCCCAACCTTGCGAAAACCGAAATGAGAGATCCTCCGAACCCAAGCGAAAGAAGTGCTGGCAGATCTTTTGTGATTAACCAAAAAATACTTATTACCAAAAGGCCAAGAGAGACGACAAGAAATCCGGTGACTGAACCCCCGAGATAGGCGAGAGAAAAAGCCGGGGCAAGCCCTTTTTTCGCGGCCTCAGCGACTTTAACGTTTGATTTAACCGCAGTCATCATACCTAAATACCCGGCGAGGGCGGAAGCAGCGCCGCCAACCAAGAAGCCTACGGCGGATACAAAATCAATAAAGAAATAAAGAAGAGCGGCTATTATAATCGCGACAATGGCCACGACTTTATACTGTCTTTTTATAAAAGCTTTAGAGCCTTCCTCTATAGCTTTTGAGATTTCTTCCATCTTTTGATTTCCCCCCGGAGATTTTTTTATTTTGAGCCAGGCCCAAAAGGAAAAGAATATACCGATAAGACTTACTCCAGATAAATAGAAAGGAATATTATTCATGTTTTTGTATTTCCTCGCCCTCTTCGGATACGGAAGCAACGGTTTCTCCGGTCCTAGAGCGGATGTCTATTTTGTATCCCGTAAGTTTCGCGGCAAGGCGTACATTTTGTCCCGCTTTGCCGATTGCCAAAGAAAGCTGGTCTTCGGCGACTTTGACTTGAGCTTCTTTTCTTTCTGGACTTATTTCGACTTCGAGGACTTTAGCTGGGGAGAGAGATTTTGCGATGAATTCTTCGGGATTTTCCCTCCATTCTATAATATCGATTTTCTCGCCTCCAAGTTCAGATATAACTGTCCCAACCCGGATGCCTTTTTGGCCGACAAGCGAACCTACCGGATCTACCCCGTCTTCTTTGGAGCTTACGGCGATTTTTGTGCGAAGTCCCGCTTCCCGCGCAATGGCTCGAACTTCCACAACGCCAGACTGAATTTCAGGAACCTCGGTTTTAAAAAGTTCCGAGACGAATTTCGGATGCGAACGCGAAAGATAAAGGCCGGGGCCCCGAGGATTTTTTTCAGCTAAGAGAAGATAAGCTTTTATCCGCTCGCCGATCCGATATCGTTCTCCGCGGACCTGCTCTTCTTTGGGGAGAAGTGCTGTCGCTCTGCCCAAATCCATAAATACATTTTTCCCTTCGATTCTTTGCACCAACCCGGATACGATATCTCCTTGTTTTGAGGCGTACTCCGTGTAAATGGATTCCCTCTCTGCTTCCCGGATTCGCTGTATGATTACTTGTTTTGCGGTCTGTGCGGCGATCCTTCCGTATTCTTCTTTTGTTTCAAGCGGGAATATAAGCTCGTCACCGGCATTTACATCGGCTTTTATTTTTTTTGCTTCCTTAATCATTATATGGCGCTCCGGATTGAACCTGACTTTCTTGGGCTCTCCGTCAATCCCGACGCCCTCCGTGGTCGGGACTCCGACTTCGCTTTCAGCGAACGTCGGAGTTTCTTCTCCGCCGTCTTCCATTTCTTCTTTCAGCAAACTTTCATCTACTACGATTTTTACTTGATAAAACTCGGCTTTGCCTTTGGTCGAATTGAATTTAGCCTTGATTATTTGGCCTCTTTTGCCGTAATCCTTTTTATACGCGGCAGCCAAAGCCATCTCTATGGTTTCCAGGATTTTTTCCCTGGGGATCCCTCGCTCTGTAAGGACCTCCTCAAGCGCGCTTTGAAAGTTTTTTAAGTCTAATGTCATATGTTTAATGGAATAAATAAAGCCCGCTTTCAGAACGGACTATTGGCATTATAGCAGGGGCAATAAAAACGCACAAGGGAATATACTTTTTTACCCTATAATATATATAACATGAAGAAGAGGGGATTTTTTCAGGCTTTAAACGTTGTTGACCGCTGCCGGGAATTGCACGTCAGCTTATTGCAGTGTCCGCACTTTCTCTTCGTCTTGATGGGGGCGGTAATTTCGATCGCGATTATAACTACGCATGTCGTTGCGAGCTACTACGCGGAGCCGGAAACCGTCGTTTCTATAATATTTATTGTGACTGTCTTTCTTTTGGTTGTCGGCAATGCCGTCGTGCATGCTTTCGAAAAAGTAGCCGAGGCCTCCCAGCTGAAATCCGAATTCGTAGCAATCATTTCCCACGAGCTTAGAAACCCGCTCTCCTCCATCAAGTGGCAATTGGACGCGATTTTTGAAAAGGCGGAGGTTTCCGCGGACGAGTATAAAAATTCCCTTAAGATAGTGAACCATTCGAATGAAAAGATGATCAGTTTGATAAATGATTTGCTTGACGTAAACCGGATAGAGGATAGAAAATTTCAACTCACCCTTGAAATTTTTTCCCTCGTTGATATAACGAACGAGTTAACGAAGCTTTACGAACCAATAGCTGCGGCGTCAAACTTAAAATTTATGATTTTAACCCCGAAATCGCAAGCTTGGGTAAAAGCCGATAAAACAAGAATAAAATCAGTCGTATCCAGATTTATAGATAACGCGATCCGCTATTCAACGTCTTCAGGGGAGATAACCATTACTATGGAAGACGCCGATTCGTATGTTCGCTGGACCATTACGGACCAGGGTGCAGGAATACCCGTTGAGGAAGTTAAGAGCATTTTTTCAAAATTTTTCAGGGCTTCCAATATTTTGCGTTACCAGACCGAAGGGCTGGGGGTAGGGCTTTATCTATCTAAGTTTATTATCGAAGCGTCCGGAGGAACGGTCGGCTTCAGGACACTCGAGGGGCACGGGTCGACTTTTTATTTCACCCTGCCCAAATCGAAAGCTTAATATTTGAATATGGCAAAAAAAGTCTTAATTATTGAAGACGATACGGCTCTCGCAGAAAATCTTTCTAACACTATAAAGGCAGGCGGGATGGAAGTTTTTGTATGCCATGACGGTGAAGCGGGGTTCAGGCAAGCCGAGGATAAAAAGCCGGATTTGATCTTGCTCGATCTTGTTTTGCCGAAAAAGCATGGATTCAAGGTTATGGAAGACTTGCAGAAAAATCCGGAACTAAAATCCATACCGGTTATAGTCCTTACCAATTTGGAAAGCCCGCACGATATCGAAAAGGCTTCTTCTTTCGGCATCAAGGCCTATTTGGTTAAAGCCAACTATACCTTGGCCGAGATTTTGAAAAAAATAAAAGAGGTTCTTGAAGGATAAACAAATGTTTCGGTATGAAAATTGAAACGCAAAGACTCAAGTCTTTTTTGCTTGACGCTGGGCTTCTCGACGAAAAATCCTTAGCGGCGGCAGAAAAAAAAGTTACCAAAGACAAAAATTTGGCCGATATTTTGGTTGCCGAAGGAAAGATCAGCGAAGACGATTTGGCGAAATTGCACGGGTATATTTTAGGCATGCCTTTTGTAAATTTGGAGAGTGAAAAAATTCCGGAGGAAATTTTAAGAATAATTCCAGAGCCAATCGCACGCACGCATAATATAATCGCCTATAAAAAAACAGGGAATAATTTGGAAGTCGCGATGCTGGATCCGGGCAATCTTGAGACGATTGAATTCATCAAAAAAACTTCGAATCTTAAAATCTTGCCGCGAATTGCATCTATAAAGTCAATAAAAAACGCACTCTCGCAATATAGGCGATCCCTGGAAGCCGAATTCGGCGATATAATAAAAAAAGACAGCAAAGATATAATAACCTCGGCACAGATCGAGGAAGATAAAAGCACTGGAGAAACTACCGAAGATCTGGAAAAAGCTGCCAAAGAGCTGCCTATTGTCCGGATAGTAGATACGCTGTTGCAACACGCGATAGTCGAGAGAGCGTCCGACATACATATCGAACCATTGGAAAAGGAAGTAATTGTTAGGTACAGGATTGACGGGATTTTGAGGGATGCAATGGTCTTGCCGAAACAGGTCGCGATGGGAATAATCGCCAGGATAAAAGTTCTCTCGAGCTTAAAGCTGGATGAGCACAGGCTGCCCCAGGACGGGAGGTTTAAAATCGAATCAAACGAATATAAAATTTCTTTCAGGGTTTCGATTCTACCAGTCTCCGAGGGGGAAAAGGCCGTTATGCGTCTCTTGGTCGAAAATTCGAAGAGTTTTACTCTTGAGACCCTTGGCTTTTTCGGCGACGGTTTGGAAAAAATCCATAAGGCGATAAAAAAACCGGTGGGGATGATTTTGGCGACTGGCCCAACCGGTTCCGGGAAAACGACCACACTCTACACGATTTTAGATATTCTAAATACTCCCGAAGTTAATATCTCGACAATCGAGGACCCGATCGAATATCGCATGCCGAGAGTGAACCAAACCCAAGTCAGGCCGGACATCGGCTTTACCTTCGCAGACGGCCTGCGTTCGTTAGTCCGGCAAGACCCGGACATAATTATGGTCGGAGAAATTCGAGATAATGAAACAGCGTCTCTGGCGATCAATGCCTCGCTCACGGGACACTTAGTCGTATCCACCCTGCATACAAATTCAGCCGCGGGCGCGCTTCCGAGGCTTTTGGACATGAAAGTTGAGCCGTTTTTAATCGCATCAACTGTTAATGTGATAATCGGGCAGCGCCTTGTCCGTCGGCTTTGGAAGTCCAAAAAACCGTACAAACTGTCTAAAAGCGGAATTGAGGAGTTGAGAAAAGAAGTCGATTTGGATAGGGTACTCGATGAGATGAAAAAACATAACATTGTCAAAAAAGGGGAGAGTTGGGAGACAATCGATTTTTATAAGCCGGAACCGATCGCTGAGTCTTTGGATGGGTATCATGATCGGATAGGGATACATGAAGTTCTTGAGGTTACGGAATCCATAAAACAATTGATCATATCAAACGCGACTTCGGATGCGATTGAAAAAAGAGCTAAAGAAGAGGGGATGATAACGATGCTCGAAGACGGGATCATTAAGGCTGTCCAAGGGATTACGACGATTGAAGAGATTCTGCGCGTAACAAGGGAATAAAAATATGCCGGTGTTTACTTACATAGCGAAAAATATGGCGGGCGAGGAGCAAAAAGGCTCAAGAGAAGCGAAGGACAAGTTTGAGCTCGCCAAAACTTTACGCAGGGATGGGTTTACTTTGATTGGAGCCGAAGATAAAGGGCGAGTTAAAAAGGGGTTTTCATTTTCCATAACGCTTTTTTCCCGAATTTCGGTTGCGGAGCGGATGCTTTTCGCAAGGAATCTTTCGGTTATGGTTGCTGCGGGACTGCCTTTAGCGAGGAGCCTTGAAATTTTATCTCACGAATCCAGGAACGCAAAATTTCAGAGCGTTCTTTTATCCGTTGCGGCTTCAATAAGCAGGGGTGCAAATTTTTCGCAGTCCTTGAAGGAGTTTCCAAAAGTTTTTTCTTCCCTTTTTATTGCTATGGTTTCTTCCGGGGAAAAAACAGGGAAATTGGAGGAATCCTTAAAGCTCATAGCCTTCCAGCTTAAGCGCGAATATGACTTAAGAAGAAAAGTCAGGGGGGCGATGATTTATCCCTCGGTGATAATTGTAGCCATGATCGCGATCGCCGCTTTGATGCTGGTATTTGTAGTCCCGACTTTGATCAGCACTTTCAAGGATTTGAACATCGAACTCCCTCTTTTAACGAGAATTGTCATCGGGATAAGCGACTTTATGGTAAATAATTTGATTTTAGGGCTATTGATGATTCTGATTTTTATCTTCGGAATTTATTTTGCCGCCAAAACAAAGAAAGGGCATGATTTTATTGATGCTGTCTTGCTGAAGCTCCCCGTAATATCCGGGCTTGTAAAAATAAATAATGCCGCCCGCACCTGCCGTACTTTCGGATCGTTAATAGGGGCGGGAGTGGATGTTTTGGAAGCTCTTGAAATTACAAAAGATGTCCTTCAAAATCATTATTATAAGAACATTCTGGAAGAAGCGCGCGGAGTTGTAGAAAAAGGCGAACCGATTTCAAAAACTTTTATCCAAAATTCTAAACATTATCCGTCGCTTGTAGGCGAGATGATGGCAATTGGGGAGGAAACTGGAAAATTATCGGATATGCTCCATAGGCTCGCAGTTTTTTACGAAAGTGAAGTTGGGCAAGCCACAAAAGACCTCTCAACGATTATCGAGCCGGTGCTCATGATAATAATCGGAGCCGTCGTCGGGCTTTTTGCGGTATCTATGATCCAGCCGTTATATAATATTGTTGGGGCATTCTAACCATGAATAAAGGGCTTACGCTTTTAGAAATACTTGTAGCTATGGCTATAATTCTTGTTTTGGGCACGTTCGCCGTTCTAGCATTTTCCAATTACAGCAAGAACTCTCTTCTTGGCGCAGCTAGGGCGCGCGTGATCTCGGAGATTAATTATGCAAGGTCCGAAACACTGGCTTCTGAAAATAAATCATCATGGGGGGTTCACTTTGGATCATCTCAAATAGTCAGATTCAAAGGATCCTCTTATTCTTCTTCCGACCCGTCAAATATTTCAATAAATCTTCCCGAAGGAACAACTATAAGCTCGATTAATTTGGGGGGTTCGTCAGAAGTTATTTTCGAGAGATTAACCGGAAGAACAGTGAACACAGGGTCGATTAAAATTGAACTTACCTCAAATTCTATGTCAAGCACTACAATAAATATTTATGCATCTGGACTTGCTGAATAAACGGGGATTCGGGATTTTGGAGATAGTCATTGCCTCCGCGATAATTGGAGGAACGCTTTTCGCGATGGTTTCTATTTTTCTTTTGTCACGAGATATCATCATATTTTCTACACAAAAGCTTCAAGCTTCATATATTGTCGAAGAAGGGCTTGAGGTTTCAAGATTCATGCGTGATTCGGGATGGTCCGGCAATATCGCGCCGTTGTCCACGGGCGCCGACTATTTTTTTATGTTTTCGACTTCGATTTCCGAATGGGCTATAAGCCCTTCTGTCCAACCGCCAATCGAAGGCCTATTTTTGAGAAGTTTTAGGGTTGAAAATGTATCAAGGGACGCTTCAGCAAATATCGAAACTACCTATAACGCCGCGAATGATGATCCTGGGACAAGAAAAGTCACGGTCAAAGTTGTCTGGTCATATAAAAATAAAAACCAATCAATAACAGCCGAGACATATTTAACGGATCTTTTTGGAAATTAGATGAAAAAAGGATTTACGCTTATCGAAATAATAATTTACGTAGCGCTCCTGGCAATAATTGTATTGGCAGCGGTTGATATTGTACTTGTTTCCGCGAGAAGCGTTTCGGAGGTGAGGGTTGAGAGGAGAATTTTCACAGCCGGGGAAGGCGCGATGGAGACGATTATAAGGGACATAAAGCAGGCTACCGACGTCATCCCTGCCTCGAGCACTTTTGGGACAAGTCCTGGAGCTTTGGCGCTTAGAATTCCGCAGAACCCCGGTAGCTCGACGATAATAACCAGGATATTTTCGCTCTCTTTTGACAGGCTCCAGAAAAGCGACGATGGGGCAAGTGAGTTTTTGACCCCGCCGGAAGCCAAAATCACGAGTTTGATTTTCTGGAATTTAGCTACAACAACCTCCAGCTTAGTTTCCGTTAAGATGACAATTGAGTCCGGGGATCAAAAAAATTATAAGTCTCGCACATTTTATGGATCAGCAGTCCTTCGCGCAAAATATTGATTTAAGGAGGCCAAAGGAAGCCGGGCAGGCGTTTCTGGTCGTAATTTTATTTGTCCTTTTTTCTATGCTCGCATTAATCGGAATTATCTCAACTTTCGCGTACCGCGGCTTAAAAATATCCGAAATAGATTTTAGGTCAAAACGCTCTTATTTTCTCGCTGAAGCCGGCATTGAAGACGCGCTCTATAGGGCGAAGCGGGGCAAATTCTTGCCTGCGTCATATGCAATCTCTTTCTACGGAGCGAATACGACGATAACGGTAACGAATATCGCCGGAGGAAAAGAGATAGAAAGTGCTTCCAATATAAACGATATCCATAGAATAATTAAATCCACTATTAAACAAGGAACCGGAGTCGGCTTTTCTTACGCGGTTCAGGTTGGAAGAGGAGGAATAAATCTAGAAAATTCTTCGAAAATAGTCGGAAGCGTTTATTCAAATGGGGACATATCCGGGAGAAATACTGCGGAAATTACCGAAGACGCTTATGCGGCTTCAGATTCATCCATAACCGGGGATAACAGTTTCTCGGTAAGAGGAAATGCTCGGGCTCATTTGATAGATAATATGACTATAAGCAAGAGCGCTTCCTCTACAACATTAATCTCAGATAGCACCATTGGTGTAAATGCATATGCCGATTCGATTTCTTCAAGTTCGATCACTAAAGATGCTCATTATTTGACTTCAATTGCCGGAACCACTGTGGGCGGATCAACTTATCCCGGGTCAACGCCGCCCGCAGATCTGCCGGAGATTGATTTCCCTATAACCGATGCGCAAGTTACAAATTGGGAAAATGTTGCCGCCGCGGGCGGGGTTCATTCCTCCCCGTGTCCATACGTGATAGATGATGGAACCGTTAATCTGGGGCCTATCAAAATAAATTGTGATCTCACAATTACAAATGACGCAATAATAAATGTACGGGGGACAATTTGGGTGAATGGAAATTTTACAATGAGGAATACTTCCCAGCTGAAATTAGACCCAAGTTACGGCCCGAATTCGGAAGTTTTGGTTGCGGATAACATCTCAAACAGAAGTGCTTCCGGTAAAATCTTGCTCGAGGACACAGTGCAAGTGTCTGGTTCGGGATATTCGGGGAGCTATGTCGCCCTGATATCTGGCAACAATTCGGCGGAAATGGGGGGCGCAGAGGTCGCAATTAGGCCAAAAAATAGCGTTGATGCTTCGATTTATTATGCCCGGCATGGCTTAATTGAATTGGAGAATTCTGTTGCCTTAAAAGAAGTCACGGCCTATCAGCTCAATCTTAAAAATACAGCCACCGTTACATATGAAAGCGGGCTTGCTTCAACTCAATTTTCCGGCCCGACAGGAGGATTTGATATTACAGGGTGGCTAGAAGTGCCTTAAAATTTAAATTACTCTTAAAGAAGGATATGAAATTACCAGACTTAATTAGAATTTTTCCGGTGCCGGAATATATTGAGCCCCCAGTGCTCGGGTTGGATATTTCCGACCGCTCTATTAAATATGCCGAACTTGCCTTAAGGGACAACCATTTGGAACTTAAAGAATTCGGATCGAGAATAATTCCCGAAGGCTTAATCAAGTCAGGCGAAATAATCAACAAAAGCGCCCTAATGGAATACCTAAAAGTCAATCTTAATGAATTTTCGGGCAGGGGGATATCTTTATCTCTCCCTGAAGAAAAAGTTTTTGTTAATTTGGTGACATTGCCGCTTATGCCCGAAACCAGCATACACGAAGCCCTGGAACTCCAACTTGAAGAGCATATTCCGCTCGCCGCCGCGGACGCCGTCTTTGACTTTGAACTTGTTCCTTCCTCGACCGATTCGAAAGACCACCTCGACGTTATTTTGGTGGCGCTTCCCAAAAAACTCGTCGAAGATTACAGCGATGTCGTTAAGGCTGTCGGGCTAAGGCCTTATGTTTTTGAAATGGAGACGGAGGCTTTAATCAGGTCTATTTTGCCGAAAGACGAAGAAGAGACAGTTATGATAATGGACTTCGGCCGAACAAGGACCAGTTTTGCCATAGTTTCCGGCGGGATGATAAGGTTTACCTCCACGGTAAGCATGGCTGGAGAAGCTTTAGACGCCGCGCTCGCAAAAATTTTTAACGTTGATTTGTTTTCCGCCGAGCGGTTTAAGAAAGAGAGGGGATTTGTTAGAACTAAAGAAAACCAGGAAGTATTTGATGCGCTCCTTCCTGTTATTTCCGCGGTCAAGGAGGAAATCTTGCGGCATTTAATGTACTGGAAGGATCATTCAGAGCATGCCCACAATTCTAAAGCTGAAATATCGAAATTATATCTTTGCGGAGGGGAATCCAATCTGGCCGGACTTTCGGAATATCTTTCATATGATCTAAAACTTCCTGTTCGGGCCGCGAATCCATGGGTAAATATAACTTCATTTGAAAAATACATACCGGCTATAAATGCGAAAGAATCTTTGTCGTACGCCACGGCATTGGGCCTTGCTCTAAGATCATCGAAATTTTTATGATAAACCTTCTGCCATACGAGGATAAAAAAGAAGTGGAGAGAGAGGGCCTCAGGAGGTTTGTAATCGTTGCTGTTTTTTCTCTCTCTTCAGTTTTTTTGGTGTGCATATTACTGATGATGCCGGTTTATATTTCCAGCTATCAAGAAAGTTCGAACCTAAAGAGAGAGGAGGATTTATTGAAACAGGGGACGACTGCTGAGAAAATTACGGAGGTTACAAATGAAATTAATAAAATAAATGCTGAATTATCTATCATTGAATCTTCCGCAAAAAGCGCGTCTAAACTCAATATTTTTAAAAAAATATTGAGTTTGACGCCAGGCGGGGTTAAAATAAACAACCTATCTTTTGCTGGGCAAGGAGTTTCCGGGCAGGGGAAGATAAGCCTTCAAGGCAGAGCTGGCACAAGAGAAAGTCTTTTGGGGTTCCAAAAAAATTTGAACGACTCAGGCCTTTTCAAAAAGGTTGACTTTCCGGTTTCCAATATCTTGAAGAAGAATGATATCGATTTTGTGATTAATTTGGATCTTAAATAATAATGATGATCATAAAGAATTCCAAATTATTATTGCCCGCATCCATAGTTTTTCTTATCACATTGGCGCTATGTTTAATTTTCTTGTATAAAATTCTGGAAAGGTTTGCTAGCGAGTCCGGCGAAACAAGGGAACGTATTGCGATTTTTAACTCCCAGCTCAAGGATCTTAAAATTTTCGAAAATTATATCGCAGATACCAAAAACGAAAGATTTCTGATCGAAAAAACTTTTATAAACCGAGACGAGTTAGTCACGTTTATCGAAGATCTTGAGGGAGTTGGGAGAGATAGCGGCGTTGATGTGCGAGTGGAATCCGCGAATCTCGCCGCGAGTCCAAAGGATGCTGGTCCATCGCTACATCTCGAAGCTCGAGGCAATTTTTCTTCGGTATTTAAATATTCTTTACTGCTTGAAAATCTTCCCTATGAAATTGTTTTTGAGAAAATAGATATCGATAAAGTCGGGGGCGAAGACGCGCCGTGGCGCGGGGATTACATAATTAAGCTACTGAGTTATGAATTTTGATTTTTCTAAATTAAAAAAGTTTTCCCTAAATCCAAGCCATGTTAGAAGAGGCCTTTTTTTGGAACCAGAAAAGCTCTGGGGAAAATTTGTTTGGTTTTTGATAATTTTTGCCGCGCTGGCGTTCGCGTTTAACGGATGGGTTTTCTACCGTTTCTATTTTAATTTCCCGGAAGGCGAAAACTTGCCCGCACCCCAGGCCCTTAAAACTAAGAGCTTTAATAAGGTGCTAGAACGGATTGAAAAAAAGAAAGATAGTTTCAACGATTATAAAAATAATCTTATTATTGAAGATCCGTCCTGAATGAGTTAATATGTTTTGATTCCCCTCGTAGTTCAATGGATAGAATGGCTCCCTTCTAAGGAGTAGATCGAGGTTCGATTCCTCGCGAGGGGACACTTTAGGAGATTGCGCGCTTAGCTCAGTGGTAGAGCGACTCGTTTACACCGAGTAGGCCCGGGGTTCGATCCCTCGAGCGCGCACAGGATGGATAAAAAGGAAATTCTTAAAATTTTATTGGCTCTAGCTGCGCTGGCCGTCATTTCATTCTGGTCTATTGAGAAGCCAAAAGTTGGCGGCGAGTTCGCGAAAAAGGAAGAAGAAAAAACTGTTTCCAAAGAACCCTTACTCGAATGGAAGGAATTAACCGCGTCAGCGCCCTGGGAGCCACGAGATTCGCACGAAACTTTCGTCTTTAAGAACAAAATCTGGCTTATTGGCGGGCTTAACGGCAACGGGCTTGTCGACGAAAATCATTTTATCGCGTATTGGACAGCCCCGCACTTTAATGATATTTGGAATACGGAAGATAGCATAAATTGGACGAAAATAGAAAGTGAAAACATATGGACGCCGAGGAGATCAATGTCCATCGTATTTTTTAAAGATAAATTATGGATGTTTGGAGGATGGAGCAAGGCCGGTGGATATATGAACGACATTTGGAATTCCGAAGATGGTATAAATTGGACAAGAGTTGAAACTAGAGCCGCGTTCCCCGCGAGGGAGGGGCAGGCCGCAGAAGTTTTGGGTGGAAAAATCTGGCTAATGGGCGGAGTAAATTACGACAAGCGGAAAGTTTTTAACGATGTTTGGTATACCGACGACGGTATTAATTGGATGGAGGCAACTGATGGTGCGCCGTGGGCCCCAAGATGGGACCACGCACTTGCGGTCCACAACGAAAAATTCTATTTAATGGCCGGCATGGATTTGATGGGGAAATTATATAACGACGTTTGGTCATCTTCCGACGGAGCAAACTGGATGCTTGAAACAGATTCCCCACAGTGGCAGGCGAGACAGGGGGCGAGCGCCGTAAATTTTGGAGGAAAACTTTGGCTTTTGGGCCGACTCGACGATTACGAATACGGAGGAACCAACGACGCCTGGTATTCGGAAGACGGAAAAAATTGGGAAAAAGCCGGCGCGGAACTGCCTTGGGATGGCAGAGAAGATTTTACGACAGTCATTTTCCGAGACAAAATTTATATCATGGGCGGCATGGCGCAGGATTGGACTTGGAGGAATGATGTCTGGCAAGCTGAATTAAAATAATATATACTTCCTTTTATCGCCGTGGTCCGACCCGAGTCGGACTCCGATGAGGTTCCGACCTAAATCGGAGTCGAGATCGGAGTAGCTTAAATATGAAACAGACCGGAGTTTATATACTACAGAGTTTAAAAAACGGCTTTTACTATACCGGAAGTACAGATAATATCGAAAATCGGCTTACTATACATAATAAAGGCTGGGTTAAGGCAACGAAAAACATGAGGCCATTGCTATTAATGAGATTTGTTTCTTGTAATTCGATAACTGAAGCAAAAAGTTTGGAATATAGGTTGAAAAAATATAAAAGACGAGATATCTTAGAACGAGTGATTGAGGATGGAATTTTCCCTTGGGATTATACGAAATAATGCCGCGGTAGCTCAGTGGTAGAGCTTTCGCCTGAAGAGCGAAGAGTCGTCAGTTCGATTCTGACCCGCGGCACCAGTTGTGTTAATATAAATATAATGGAAAAACGAGTTAAAATTATTGCTTCTATATTAATAGTCTTATCTTGGGTTTTTGGGCAGAGAATTAATAATCTTTTCGATAATTTTTTCTGGTCTTCTTTTGGCAATTGGCTTCTCATAATTGGTATTGCATTAATTTCAGGTATCATAATTTATCGCGATAAAAAAAATATAGCTCCCGCAGATGCAAAGAGAGCATTGTTTGCAGGTGTGTTAATCGCTGTTTTTATTTTAGGTTTGATAATATATCTGACCAATATCACAACTTCCTCAATTGGTGGAGTATTTCGTATGTGAAAGCCATCTGTTCAGGCGTTATTGTAAAATAAACTAGATACAAAAAATCCCCGCATGGGGATTTTTTGTTGCTCACTTCTTACTCCATTTTCACCCTTAGTCTCTGTGTTTTTTGCTTGTCGAGTTTGGGAAGCTTTATTGTGATAAGACCGTTTTTGAGAGTGGCCTGCGCGGCGTCAGCATCAACCTCCTGGGGAAGCAAAATCGAACGCGAGAAAGATCCCCAATAAAGTTCTTTATAATAGTAATCTTTTTCGTTTACTTCCGTGCCTCTCTGCCTTTTTCCTTTTAGCGTTACCATGTCTTGCGTAATCGTGACGTCGAGATCGTCCTGCTTTACCCCGGCTACGGTTGACTGGATAATAATTTCATCGGGAGTTTGGAAGACATCCACAGTCAATTCGCCCTCCTCTCCGGCATCCGGCCAATTCGAAGATTGCGAGGGCATGCGGGAAGCCTTGGCGAGGGTTGGCGTAGGATTTTCTTCCAATTGACTTTCTATTTTTGCGGATCCGGTCAATTTTTCAAAAAAAGATCTCGAGTCTTTCATATTTTTTGCGGTTTTATTCTTTTTACTTTCTCAAAAAAGAAAATGAGTATTAATGCGAGAGTCCAAATTATTAAAAAAGTCTGGAATACGGAGCTTGAACTCACTCCCCCTATTATAAATTTATTGAAGGCTGTGTGCAATACCGTGGCCAAAATGAGCCCGCCCCAAATGTTCCGCGCATGTATTTCTGGGTGAAAGAAGGTAAAAGCTATAGAAACCCCGACGATTCCAGACGCCACGGTATGCAAAATAGTGGCACCAATGAAACGGAGATCGGCTGTGGCCACAATTGTGAGTAATCCCCCCCCTCCGGTATGGGTTTTAAGCAGAAAAAGGATATTTTCCATGGCTGCGAAGCCCAAAGCGACGGTTATAAGGTATATGACCGCGTCTATCGGCGCCTCGTAAATTGAGCGCCGGAGATCCGCCCACCAGGCAACAGTAAACTTGGACACTTCTTCAATAAAGGCCCACGGTATCAAGAGCCATAGGCTCGCAAATCCGGTTGCGGTCGAAGAGTCGCAGCTTTGGACGAACCCGTATTTTAGGGAAAAACTGCACCAGGCGTATTCCAACAATAATACGAATGGAACGGAGGCCATCCCGAGGACGAAGCTTTTCATTACTGCGCCCTTCGGCTCCTTATGTGTCTCTTCTTTAAGCCAAAACCAAAGCCATAAGAGCGGCGGAAGCAAGCCGGTTACCAAAACTGTGGAGAGCCCTTCTATTGTTAAAGCTTGGGCCATTCTTCAATTATAAGCAGTTTTTCTGAGTCTTCTTTAGGGATATGTTCCCAGATTTTCTCGGTGATGTGCGGCATGAAGGGGTGGAGAAGCTTAAGTGAGTTTGTGAGGACATATAAAAGCGCCGCTTTGGTTTCATCGCTTTCGTCCTTTTTTATCTCCTCCAGATATTTATCACAAAATTCGTGCCAGAAAAATTCATAAAGTTCGTGAAGGGCTTGCCCAAAATCGTATTGGTCGATTAGTGAATTGACTTTTTTCGAAGTTTCTCCGAATTTTTTTATAATTTCCAGATTTTTTCCGCCAGCCGGCGGATTATGTTTTCCGCTTCTGGCAAGGACGAATCGGCTGGCGTTCCAGATTTTATTCGCGAATTTTTTTCCTGCGACAACATGTTCTTCCGCCCAGTGAACATCCTGCCCGCCCATAGACTGCCAGATAAGCCCGAAGCGGGTTGCGTCCGCTCCGTATTTTTCGATTAAAGTCATTGGATCAACGCCCGTACCTAAAGATTTGGACATCCGCGCTCCGGATTTCGAGAGAATCGTCGCGTGAATTATAACGTCCGAAAAAGGAGGTTTGCTCAAAAATTCTTCCGATGAGAAAACCATCCGCGCGACCCAGAGATTAATAATGTCCCGCGCAGTTGAGAGAACTTGCGTCGGATAAAATTCTTTTAAATCTTTCGCGCTGTCATCAGGCCAGCCGAGCGTGGCAAACGGCCAGAGGGCGGACGAAAACCATGTATCGAGCACATCCGAAACCCCATCTATCGGAATTTTATGCCCCCACCAGATTTGGCGCGAGATGCACCAGTCGCGGATATTTAGGAGCCAATCCAAGTAAATTTTCTCCCAGCGTTCGGGATGAAATTTTACTTTGCCGTTTTTAACGCCTTCAACCGCGAGGCGCGCGAGTTCTCCCATTTTTAAAAACCATTGTTTTGACCGCAGAGGCTCAATTATAGTTCCGCAACGGGAGCAGGCGGCAACGTTGTGCGCGTAGTCCTCAACTTTTTCTATCAAGCCGAGTTTTTCGAGTTTCGCGACAACTTTTTCCCGCGTCTCTTTTGTTTTAAGCCCCATAAACTCTTTCCCCGCTTCGTCGGTCATTCGCGCGTTTTCATTTATAATCTGCAGGAATGGCAGTTTGTGGTCGATGGCAATCGCTTCGTCGGCCGCATCGTGGTTTGGCGTTACTTTGACCGCCCCCGTTCCGAATTCCATTTCAATCCGCCGATCTTCAATAATCGGGATTTCCCGGTTTTGGATTGGGAGAAAAACAGTTTTCCCAACAAAATTTTTATAGCGCGTGTCTTTTGGGTTTACGGCAACTGCCATGTCGCCCAACATGGTCTCGGGCCTTGTAGTTGCGACGACGATAAATTCCTTAGAATTTTCTAGCGGGTATTTTATGTACCAAAGTTTCCCCTCCTCTTCTTTATATTCAAGTTCCAAATCCGAAAGGGAAGTATGGCAACGCGCGCACCAGTTTATCACACGCTCGCCTTGGTAGATCCAGCCCTTTTTTTGGTAATGCAGGAAAGCGGCTTCGACCGCCTTGGCGTATCCTGGGTCCATAGTGAAGCGGGTTCGCGACCAATCGGCCGAGGCGCCTATTTTTTTCAGTTGGCCCAAGATAATGTTTCCGTATTTTTCCCTCCACTCCCAGACGCGTTCCAAAAATTTCTCGCGCCCCAGATCATGCCTAGTTTTTCCTTCTTTCTTTAACTCCTTCTCGACAACATTTTGCGTGGCGATTCCGGCATGGTCAGTCCCGGGGATCCAAAGCGTTTTATATCCCTCCATTCTTTTTTTGCGTATCAAAATATCCTGGATCGTTGCGTTGAGCGCGTGGCCCATATGCAAAGACCCCGTCACGTTAGGCGGGGGGATGGCAATAGTGAAGGTTTTCTCGCGTTTGCCTGGAAGTTTATCCGGATTAAAAAACCCGGAATCTTCCCATTTTTTATAAATCTCGGGCTCTACCGATTTCGGGTCGTATGGCTTTGAAAATATATTCTCGCTCATTTCCAGATTATGCCAATTTTTCTAGCCTTTTGAAAGCCTTAGATTCCCTGTTGCTTTGATGTTTTTTGAGCGTTTCGTATTTTTAGACCTTGTAAAACGATAGTATGCGGCTGTCGCGATCATTGCGGCGTTGTCTCCGGTAAAACGTTTATCTGGCAAAAGTATATTTGGAAATTTTCTTACAAGTTCTTCGCGCAGTTGATCGTTCGCCGCGACACCTCCCCCAAGAGCTATCGTATGCGGCTTATATTGTTCCGCCGCTTTAACTGTTTTTCTGACAAGTACATCTACGACCGCTTCTTCGAAAGAAGATGCGATGTTTCTCTTGGAAAACTTTTTGTGTTCGCGCAGATAATACAAAACAGAAGTTTTAAGCCCCGAGAAGCTGAAATTTAAATCTTTCGAATGAATCATCGGCCGCGGAAAATTTATCGCACGGGAATTTCCAAATTTCGCGAGTTTAGATATTTCCGGCCCGCCCGGGTACGGAAGCTTCAACATGCGCGCGACTTTGTCGAAAGCTTCGCCCGCGGCGTCGTCCAGCGTTTCTCCCAAAATTTTATATTGCAGGCGCTTTTTTGTAAGTACCAATTCGGTATGCCCTCCGGAAACTATTAATGTCAGCATCGGGTAAATTCCTCCATTTTGAATTTTAAACTTTGATTTTTGCATTAGTGCCGAGTATATGTGTCCCTCCAAATGATTCACCGGAATTAACGCCACCCGCCAGAGGCGGGCAAGCTTTTTTGCAAATTCTATTCCGGTCCAAAGCGCTGGTTCTAGCCCCGGACCGTATGTAACCGCCACCGCATCCAACTTGGAAGCTCGGCTTCCAAGGGGAAGCCGAGCTTCCTTGAGCGCTCTTTTTAATAAAATAGGCAAATTTTTAATATGTTCTAGTTTCGCGAGATTCGGGACGACTCCTCCAAAAGGCGCGTGAATTTTTATCTGCGATGCAACTTGATCAGACAATATAGAAAACTCTTCGCCCGCGCGAGTCTTTTTAATCTCCAAAACCGCGATCGCGGTTTCGTCGCAGGACGTCTCTATCGCAAGTATTTTCATATGAAAAGATATTAACGTTTTTATGGAATAAAAAAAAGGAGCGGTGACTTCTATATGATATAGAAGCTCACCGCTCCAGTGGGTTGAATTTAGTGTTACTGTGATGCCAGTTGCTTTGAGAGGAACGATGGCCGATGGCCCCAGCTCTTTTTGGATTCGGCCTCAATCCAGCGAATTCTTGCGAGGGTTCCCTCTCGCTCATCCAGTGGAGCTAGAAGAAAGACAAACTTTAGGATAAGGATAGTTTTTCTTTCTTCTTCGGATCGCTTTCTATTTAAGGCTTGGCCTAGCTCATAAACCGGGTTTTTCTCAAACCCGTTTTCAGAGCCAGATGGCCCAAAGAGGCCATCTATCGGCTGAAGCTTTTCCTCCAGCAGAATCTTTATCACTCTGTCATACCAAGGCGCAAGCGGTCCCCCCATGGCCTTTAAAAAGAGCGGATTATCAAGGTTCTTGAGGATTTCGGCGGGAGTAAAGAATTCAAGGCCTTCCGGCCCCGACCCGAGGATCTCTCGGGCGGCTTCGTTATTTAAGTTGAGCGCGGCCACGAAGGCCGCGAGGTTTGTAAATTTTGTAGCCTCCTTGTTTTGCGTGAAAAGCGACTGCGGCTGTGCGACGGTTTTTGACGGGAGCGAATTTCCGGGTATCTCCTTTTTTGCGTCGGATTCTTCATCGACCCATCTGATTTCTGGGAGGTTTTCCAGATCGGGATCGCCGTTATACTCCGAGAAGAGGAAGGTGACGTCTACATAGTTCTCGTCGATGCTTGGGTATTCAGCCTCGATTAGGCGGTAATGAGGATTCGTTACTTCGCGCTTGTCATCACACCTATCCCAGCCATTAACGATTGACCTCATTTCAAGATTCATTGCCGCAACCTCGTGTGCCGCAAATTCACCTTCACGTATAACGAGCGTGCCGCCTATCCGAGAGTTGTCGAAGTCGAAGCACTGATTTTCAAAACATTTGTGGGTTGCCTCGATGAGCTCGACTTCTGTGAAATTTTTCTTCAGCCTCTCGGTGCCTAGGCGCCAGCGTTTCCGGCCCTTATTGCCTCCCGCGTAAATTAATTTGCGAATGTCTTCGCGGTCTGCTTGGTCTGGGTTTGCCAAAAGACGCATGAATGGCCGAAGGGAATTTGAGATTTCATCGTCGATTATTTGGTAGGCCTTTTCTCTGGTCATTTTTTCCCCGCCGTTTTTTTCACTTTCAATGTAAACGGCTCGATTTAGACCAAGAATATATGGCAGCCCAGTCTCATCCAGCTCTTTGAGGGTATCCTCCGCCGCGTTATCTTGCATCTCTTCAACTTCTCCGTACTCCATCGAACACCTAACAATCACGCCGAACGCCATTTTCCCAGCACTTCTTAACATTTGCAGGAGACGAAGAATGGTGCCTGTTGCGGTCCCTTTCCCAAGAGCGCCAAACAAAGGCGCGGCTTCGAAGATATCTTTTTCGATCATCTCCATCAACTCTTTGCGAGTATTTTCATCTTCGATGTAACGCCTGGACGCGCTTGGGTCGCATCCAGATCCATTTCCGGGACCAATCACTTTATACTTAACCTTGTCCCGGATTTCTTCCGGGAAGAGGGAGATTGTCTTTCTGACTGCATACTTGTTTGTGTCGATTATGTTATAACCGACCACATCGCCAAGTCCCATTTCGTATAGCCGGATTCCTACTTTGCGCGCTATGTTTCCTCCCCCGCCTCCGGTTGAAAAAATTCCTAAGCGTTGCTGATTTTCCATTTCTATTTCCTTTCTGGTTTGAGTTAATTCCCTAAGAATTGATAAGAAAAGAGGACTCCCTTTTTTAGTTTGAAGTTTACCCAGCGCCATTTTTCCCGCGGACGTTTGTGCCTTATAAATCCGCACGAGCAATCATCTTTAAGTATTCTGTTTTCTCTTTGAAGGATGGCCCTTTTGTATCTATCGAGGGAAGGCAATCTACCTTTTTTCGTCGGCGCAATCCAGATGCTGATACCTTTTCTAAGTATCCAAGTTCGGTATCTCGCCACCATTATTTTACCTTCTCCCGGCAATGGCCGTTCCATAGATTCGATGGAATGTATATGATGCTTTCTAAAGTGCTCCAGGCGTTCTTGGAAAGTTAGAATATTGCAGTCCGGCGGAGCGTTTATTTGCTCCTGTTTGATCTCCTCTGTCAGTTTTTTTCGAACTCGCCACAGGCGAGAACGAGCTACGTTGAACCTTTCGATCCAACGCAACCGGCCAACGAAAAAGATATGATTTTCCATCTGCGCTGCCATTCTAGGCAATGCGACTGGAGTAAGTAGCAGGATTAAGAGCATCGCCACGAAAATTAAGTAGTACGGCATGTTTTGATAGTCCAAGGCAACGCGGTGGTTGCGCGTTTCTTTCGGTTGACCCGCAGTCTTTGCAGTATTCTTAGGCATGGCGCTTTCAATCGGTCTGCGATCGATTTTTTCGAACGCCAGCGGGACGCGTAGATTTTTTACAACCGCATGTACGGGCTTTCTGTTTATCTTTGCAAGCTCGCGCGCGCAATTTTCTACTCGATAATTTGAGCAGAATGCGCTAATTGTCTTCGCAGGGGTTACCTCTACGGCTACTGTTCTCACTTCTTTCGCGGGGATAATTACTGCATCTCCCGGGTAAATTTTGTCCGGGTTTGCGCGAATTTTGCCTTTCGGACTTCGCACGTCGTATTTTTTATACGCGAGCGGGTTAATCGAAACTTTTTCCGCGATCCGCCAAAGGGTATCACCTTTGACGACAACAATTTTTTCATCTGCCAAAGCAGTCCCTGTTAGCACCAAGGCTAGCAGTAACACTAAATTGGCAAAGAACGATCCTATTTTCATCTGCCCCTCCTGTCAGAATTTCAAGCCTTATTTCTATCATTTTTGGGGCCAAAAGTCAATCGATCATTGCCCCAGCCGATAATTTTGTATAATATAAGGAAGATTTGGCCCCATCGTCTAATGGTTGACAGCGCTCTTTCAAGGCGTAAATCCGGGTTCGATTCCCGGTGGGGCCGCAATTTTTAAGCTCCCATTCTCTCCTCCCGCAAAATTTTCAAATGCGCCGAGTGGAATCTCCACATAAATTTCAAGATGCTGAAAACAAAGTGTTATAATATGCAAAACAAATTTTCAATCTGCTTTTCTTCACTAGGGAGCTAAGGACTCGCGCCGCCAAATATCGGAATGCAGATACCCAGCGGCCCCGCTTCAATGTGAGCAACAAAACGCGTACGCCCGCCCGAGGCTAAACGCCGCCGACGTATATAATCGTCTATTCATTCGAAGAACTAAGCGTGAAAAAAAGCGGCGAAATGTCATATTCAAATTTATCCTACATTCTTATATAGGAAGGGAAATCATTTTTTGTTGTGACTCCGCTTGTGGTTTCTGTAACTCTGTTCCCGCCAAAGTCATATCCGTATGTTGATGTTGCTGTTCCGGTTCCAGCCTGGGTGATTCTGTTTTGGTAATCCCAGATATATGTAGACGTTGTGGCATACGAAGTCATGTTGCCGTTATTGTTAATGGTTCTTGAAAATTCCAAAATATGATGCAACAAAAGCCGTTACAGCTAGAATTAAAAATGGAAAAGTAATAGATTCAACTACACTTAGTGACCAAAGCATAGCAGTTAAGCCAAGTCCAATACATATAACACTTAAGCCATATCTTTGAGCATTTTTTTCTGTTTCAATATTTTTTTTAGCTTTTTCCCTTCCTTTTTCAGAAGCCGGTTCTATAAAATATACTTTGCTGAATAATGAATAATACTTAGAAGAAAGCACGATAGCTATTGAGTTAATTATAAGTGCAAAACCCAACGAGCCTAATATTAATCTAAACCAATTCATTTCAATATTATTACAACATTAATTTGCGCATTTACCCCAACAATATACTGGTTGGCCCTGATAATAATCAATTGGATTCGCAGATCTTGGAATATTTGATCCTGGAACAAATATAGTTCCACCTCCACTTGCGACCTCCTGGGCAAATAAAACTGCCGAATTAGGAAGGACCAACGAAAAAATAATTAAAAATATAAAAGGGTAGCGGGTTTTTGAAAAACGTTGTCTCACTTCAGAAGTATATTGTTATAATAAAAAATCAGAAAATTAAAAATCGAAAAACGAGACAAAAATTTCTCACTGATAACTTTTTGTATGGAAAAATTCTTTTATAATTCTTATTAAAAATAGTCGAATGTCCGTGTTAAGAATTTTCAAAACATAAATTTGAAATATAGGAGTTGTAAGCATTATTAAGGAAAAAGCGTTAATGCACAATTTATTCACACTTCCATTATTTTCTGTTGAATCGTAGACCGAGAGGCATAAAACTGATGCTAGAAAACTATCCGAAAAAGCCTTAGACTGTCTCAATGAGGTTAATTCTAGACCTGTAACCCCCGCTATGGATTTATTGAGCAAAAAATGTATTCCATGCGATGGAGGAACGAAGCCTTTGGCGCCCGAAGATATTCAACCGTATCTCATCCAAGTTAAGGGGTGGAACCTGGTCCGGGCCGAGAAAATTTTTAAGGAATTTAAGTTTAAGAATTTTAAAGAATCCTTGGCGTTTGCAAACAAAGTCGGCGCGCTCGCGGAAGAGGAGGGGCATCATCCTGATTTTGCGATTTTATATAATAGAGTAATATTGAATCTCTGGACGCACTCTATCGGCGGCCTCTCGGAAAACGACTTTATTATGGCCGCGAAAATAGACCAGATTAAATGACGAAAACATTAAAAGTTTTTATCGAAACTCTACCGATCCTTTTTGGGATTTTGCTTTCGTATCTTTTCTGGCAAAATAGCTTTATACTTTTTATAATCTACATTGCTTTATCCGTAGTCTTAATTTTGCGTCACCGCGACAATTCTGAATTTGCCATTTTTATTTACGGCATTATCATTGGAGGGTTGGTGGAAGTTATTGGAACGCAAGTAAGCGGGTATCAATCTTTCGCGGAGCCGGATTTTCTCGGGATTCCAATGTGGCTCCCGGTCGTATGGGGCTACGGATTCGTGGCCATGAAGAGGATAGGAATTATTTTGAAAAGTTAGTAATATAAATGCATATGGGGATTCTTAAAAAGTTTTATATTGGGTTTTCAATTGTACCACTTGCTTTATTTTTTTTAACTGGTTTATATAACATGTATTCTACAGACAGAAATACCCTTATACCTTCAATGGAAGAAATTTCTTATCTGAGTTTGGGCCTCGGGATTGTCGGTATATTACTTGTTGTTCGCGCTTTAATTAAAAAAGAACCAATCCAAGGATTGGTTCTTGCGACAATCTTATCCAGCAGCATTGCTCTTTTCTTTCTTTCTTTCGGTATTGCTTGGATTTTATAAATTAATTGCGCGATTAGCTCAGTGGTAGAGCGCGTCGTTGACATCGACGAGGCCAGAAGTTCGATCCTTCTATCGCGCACAAAATTTATGGCACAAAATAAAATCAAAAAAGAAGATTGCCCGCATATGCCTGAGATGAAAATTACTTCTTCGGATGCAAAGAAATGTGAAAAATGCAAAATATCCACGAATCTACGCCTTTGCACTTCCTGCGGGGGAGTTTTCTGCTGCCAGTCGCATAACGCGCATAACGAGGAACATTTTAAAGAAACTAACCATCCGATTATTATCCCCCTTCCAACCGGCACCCCTTTATTCTGGACCTGGTGTTGGGTTGATAACGCGTATTTAGAATGATTTCTTACGACGAATTTAAAAAAGTTGATCTGCGGGTGGCGAAGATTTTGACCGCCGAACGCGTGCCCAGCTCGGATAAATTGATAAAGCTTCAAGTTTCGCTTGGGGAGGACCCTTCGACAGGCTCAGGGCAAGAGAGGCAGATAATTGCGGGAATTGGAAAATCGTATGGGGCGGAAAACTTGGTTGGGAAAGAAATCGTCATCGTCGCGAATCTTGAACCAAGGGCGCTGATGGGACTCGAATCTCAGGGTATGCTTTTGGCGGCGGATAACGAGGGGCAGCCGGTTTTGCTCGCGCCGGACGCCGAAGTCCCTGCTGGAAGTATTGTTAAATAAATTGTATAATATATTGAATGGACAAAAATAAAGAGTTCAAAACAATTGGCATTTTGCTCTCTGTAGCTGTTGTTTTGGGATTGGCTTTTATAGTTTATTATCGCGAAGCAGGCAATGGGGATTCTTTGAATGGCGAAAAAGAAGAACCATCTCAGGTAAACGAAGCCGAAAATTACTCCTCAAAAATAAAAATAACTTTTACAAATGAAGTCTATCCGCCGGATTTATACCAGTCTAACCCGCGCCTAAGGACATACATCGGGAAAGCGCAGAATATCGGGGATAAAACCGTAAATTATGTCGGCATCAAGGTTTATTATTTGGACAAGGATGGGAAAAGCATTTGGGAGGAGAATATTTCGGTAAGCGACACGCTTAAGCCAAACTACATAAAAGAATTTCCTTTCGGCGGGGCTAAGGTGTCTTCGGAATGGGCTGGCAAGGTTACCTATGAAATAACAGGTTTGCAGTTCGAAAATGATCGAAGAATAGAAATTCCATCACGAATTGATACGCGTCTCAGCCAGCCGCCGTTCACTAATTTATTGTTTCCAATTTTTTAATGAAAATTATTATAAGAATAATATAAAAAATATGTTTAGGAATGATCCACTGTGGAAGTATAAGATTATGAATTTTATTATCGGCGGAGCGATCGCGGTGATAGTTTCAACCCTTCTGGTTTTAGGTTTGAAAATTTTTATCCCGCCGCCGCAATATCCAGCCTATTCGTATGATTATAATTCTTGCGCCTCGGGCGACCAGGCTTGCTACGAAAGACAGCAACGAGAATCTCGGGATAGGCAGGAAGAATATACGAAGTTGCGCAAGACTTACGGCGGTAAAATTTTTATAGCCGCTAACATTGCTGGGATAATTGTCCTCCTTCTCGGAATACTTTGCTTCGGTTTGGGTCTAGGAACAAATATCGGCGTCGGTATCATCTTGTCTGGTGCGTTTGGAATAATATACGGGTATGCTCTGGGGTGGACGGGCGCTGATGATGCCGTGAAGTTCGGCGTTGGGGTTGTTGTAGCCTTGATACTGATAGGAGGAGGTGTGGCGGTAAACAGAATGCATGCCAAAGCCGCGGCTTCCTCCACACCAGGTCCAGACCAGATTAAAATATAAATGGAGATAATTTACGAAGATAGCGATTTAGTAGCGGTCAATAAGCCCGCGGGAGTTAATTTTGATTGGGCGCTTGAGAAAAGACCCGAGTTATTGGTTGTCCATCGTCTGGATGGGGAAACTTCGGGCGTAATCCTTTTCGCAAAAAATGAGAAAACCCAGGAATATTTGCACGATCTTTTTAAAACGCGGCAAATTCAAAAAAGCTATAAAGTTTTGGTTGTCGGCAAAGTTAAGGATAATTCCGGGAAAATTGAATTATCAATTGGGCGCTCCAAAAAAACTCCGCTGAAGCGCGTTGCAATCGGCGAGAAGAGAGGAACAATTAGAGAAGCACTAACCGAATACAAGGTTATAAAAAGATTCGATGATTTCACATTTGTCGAGGCTTTGCCCAAGACCGGGCGCACGCACCAGATACGCTCGCATTTTGCGGCGATCGGGCATCCGGTCGTATGCGACAAGCTTTATTCCGGGAAAAGATTTGTATGCCCCAGAGGTATAAACCGCCAGTTTCTGCACGCTTCCTCGATTGAATTTTCATTGCCTAGCGGAGCGAAAATCAAGCTCGAGGCCGGTATGCCAGAAGATTTGGAGCGAGCCTTGCAAGAAATCGGGACATATGATAAAAATAACGAATCATGACTCAAGTTTTAGATACGAAATTTTCTCCGGTTGATATAGAGGCGCGGAAAAAATTGGATCTTCGCGCGGGAGATACAGTTAGAGTATGGCAGAAAATCAAAGAGGGAGATAAAACCCGCTCGCAGGCTTTTGAAGGATTGGTATTGGCCAGAAAGCACGGGACGGAAGCCGGGGCGACTTTTACCGTCCGTAAGGTTTCCGATGGAATCGGCATCGAAAGAATTTTTCCTCTCTACTCTCCGGTCATTGAAAAAATAGAAATTTTAAGGCGGGGAGGGCGAGTGCGCAGGTCCAAACTCTACTACATTCGCGAGAAAGCCCAGTCAGAAGCGCGCCGAAAAATGAGGCAGGCTTTGTACACAGCTCCAAAAGAAGAAACTCCGGCGGAATAAATTATTTGCGCGGGTGGCGAAATCGGCAGACGCACTACCTTGAGGTGGTAGCGGGGGCAACCCCATGGGAGTTCAAATCTCCCCCCGCGCACTTGCTTAAAAACGCGGACATTTGCGTAAACCTTAAAATGTTATATTATAAGAAAATGAAATCATTTGCACTATCTCAAGAAGTTGGCTTAAAGGGGACCTTGTCTACTTTTTTCTTGGCTTTAGTGACCCTAGAAATTATTATTTATGGATTTGGCGGGGTTTTTATTATTTTGGCTTTTCCGATTATTGCGTTAAAATTTATTTTAATTATTATAAATTTTTTAAAAAAGCGTTTCGTAATTTCTTCCATCATTGCCCTACTAATTTCAGCATTTAATTTTCTGACCGTATCGCTAGTAGACGAAATATTTGAATTTTTACCTACAGAGATCCATCGCAAAATCGTTGAATATTATGAATGGATCTTTTTCTCGTATGAAATGAGGTTTATCTTTTTGTTCCTATTCGCCTTGGCTTTCTACAAATTCTTTTTCAAAGAGCGAAAGCTTCTTTCGGAAGCTGTCTAAGCCTGAACCAAGTTCTAACTTCATCTATTCCCCTGCACAAACCAAAACCCCTTTTGCGCAAATCTTCCCTAGGTGTAGGATAGAATAAGAAGGTCGGCAGATTATAGGCTATATGTAATCTATGGCTGATATACAAATAGGGAAAGTGACCCACTACTACGACAAAATTCACGTTGCCGTCGTTAAGCTTACCGATAAGCTTTCAACGGGAGACAAGGTTAAAGTTGTCAAAGGAGATAATGAATTTACGGATGTCGTCGGATCGATGCAGATCAACAAGGAAGATGTCAGTTCCGCAAAAGCAGGAGAGGAGGTGGCGATTATGCTTTCCAAAGCCGCGAAGGAGGGGTCTATCGTATACAAAACTGATTAAATGCGGTAGAATTTCTCCGGATTAATTCTCAAGCGATTTGGGAAAAAATTTAATGGTGCCTATAGTGTAACGGTTAGCACTAGAGTTTGTGGAACTCTCGGTTCGGGTTCAAATCCCGATAGGCACCCAAAAATAACAAGCGAAGCGACAATTTGACACGGTGATACACTTTTGATACACTTATTATATGCCTACAATAAAACGAAGAGTAAATATTAGTATCTCTAAACCTATCGAGGAGGCCTTGGGAAAATTAGCGAAAAGGGACCAGGTTCCGGAAGCGACAAAAGCGGCCGAGCTATTGAAGGTTGCCATTGAATTGGAAGAGGATCAAGTGTGGGACGCGGTTGCATCCTCGCGCGATACTAAAAACGCTAAGTTTACCGCCCATAAAAAAGCATGGGAGTGATATTCGATATTGTTTATCACGAATCGGTTGTAAAAGAAGATATTCCGCGGCTTTCAACGACAGATAAAGTTCGCGTCAAAAAAGTGATTGAAGAAAAACTCTCAAGCGCTCCGGAAGCATTCGGCAAACCGCTAAGGAGATCTCTCAAGGGATATCGTAAGCTTCGCATTGGCGATTTTCGCGTTATTTTTCGTATTGATGGTAAGACGGTAAAAATTTTAATCATTGGTCATAGATCGGCAGTTTATCAAATGGAATCAAAGAGGTTCTAATGGCTCTTCTTCCTGCGCTGAAGCTTCGGACGGATAATCCGCCGACCCACGTGAACAATGTTGAACATCCGATGTTCAACAATTGAATAGAAAGAAGGCGACACATAGTGACGCCTTCTTAATTCCTATCTAGTAGGGTTTCGATGAAGATCAGTGTTCTATGCGCTCTTTCATGGACCTGATTTTTCCCTGCATAGTCTCGAGCATTCTTTGGGTATGTCGGAGTGAGCCTACATCTGGATCTTCACTCATTGATATGATGACGTCGTCATGGAAGAGACTTAAGCGATCGAATGATCCCTTTGTTGTTTGATGCTCGCCTTGCCTGATCATGTCCATAGGGTCTTCGTTGGGTAAGAGAGAACTCTCAATCATATTTCGAATCATCTTTGCCTCATCCTCGGTCAGAATTCCCTCTTCGAGCCCTATTAAAATGACTATCTTGCCGGACCGCTTTGACCAAAGCGCAGCTGATTTATTTCCCTCGGGAAAAACAATCCGGCCAACGTTGGTTCCCTTCTCGATCATAAAGTACGCCGAAGTCCCGATTAGAGTCATAGAACCTCCTTATTTTTCAGGCTATTGTAGCACGGATATTCTAAATTTGAAAGTAGTGGGATATGTCATACTGAAAGCACAAGTTTAGTTCTAGCGGCACTTGATTGCCGATCCAAAAATAACGAGCGAAGACTTGAAATTCAAACGTTTTGTCTATATAATATCCTTATGAAAATCACGGGCTTAAAATCAGTTGTTTGGAAAGAAGGTAAATACTACGTTGCCCAATGTCTTAATGTTGATGTTTCAAGTTTTGGGAAGACAAGAAAAGAGACTCTTGGGAATCTTGATGAAGCGCTTGAATTGTATTTTGAAGATTTGAAGTCGCCATCAAAGATAAGCAAAGTTGAACGTCCAGAATTGGTTGAGGTTTCGTTAAGCCGTGCCTAAGCTTTATTCTTCAAGCCATATCGTTAAAGTCCTTCAGCAAAAGGGCTTTTTTATGTTTCCCAAAAAGGTAGCCACGTTAAATTCAGAAAAATCGGCAGGAAAACTCTAACAGTAATTGTTCCCGCCAATCGAAAAGAAATCCCGCTTGGAACTTTCAGGTCAATCTTACGCCAGTCCGAGCTGAAAGAGGAAGATTTTCAATCATGATTCTTGCCCTTACCAGAGTAGGGGGAGAGGCTTAAGGGAGTTAGGACTTTTATGATAGTCTTTGATTATGCCAAACATTTGCATATTTGGGGACAGTATCACTTGGGGAGCGGTAGATCCTATTGGCGGCGGGTGGGCTAATCGATTGAGAAATTATTTTGAATCAAAGGGGCAAAGAGTTGACCAGGATTTTGATATCTATAATCTAGGAGTTTCGAGCGACAATACGGAGGATCTTTTAAAAAGATTCAAGATTGAAGCGGAGGCGCGCAAACCCGAGATTATTTTAATCGCAATCGGTATAAACGATTCGCAAATCGTTATATCGGAAAATAAAAACAGAGTTTCTTTGGATAAATTCAGGGAAAATCTGGAAAGCATAATTAAAGAAGCGCAAAAAATCAAAATTATTTTTATCGGTTTGACGAGGGTGGATGAAGCGAAGACAACGCCAATTCCTTGGAACACCGAAAGAAAATATCTTAATTTTGAGATAGAGAAATACGATTCGATTTTGAAAGAAGCGGCCGCTAACGGGAATCTTGAATATATCGGCATGGACAAGGTTCTCACAGAAAAAGATTTGGAGGATGGCATCCATCCTAATGTTTCCGGCCACGAAAAGATGTTTGAAATTATTAAGGGTAAGCTGGATCCCATTCTTTAACATGAAAAGAGACTACGCAAATTACCAGGTATCATTAAAACTCTATCTTAGAAAAGGGAATAAGGCCTTATTTCTAAAATTGTCAGATAACGACTTTTGGGATTTGCCAGGAGGGCGTATTGATAATGTTGAAACAAAAACCCCTCTTAAAAAAATATTGGACAGAGAAGTGAAAGAAGAGTTAGGAACAAAAGTTAAATACAAACTAGGAAAACCACTTTTTCAATTTAGAAGAGAAGTCAGGAGACGCGGTATATACAATTTTCTAACTGTTTATGAAGCCAAATATTTATCAGGTGAAATCAAACTCTCTTCTGAACACAATAGCTATAAATGGATCAATCCCAAAACGCACAAATTCATGAAGACGGATTTCATGAGCGCAGAGGAATACGGCACTTTTATGAAATACTTTTTAAGGCGTGTTTAGTAAGCAGGTTCTAATGGCATATAATTGCCCACCCAATTTGCTATAATACAAAAATGGAGCAGGAACTTTTGAAGAAAATTGATGAGCTGGATAAGAAGACCGAGGAAATTTATCGTTCCGTTGAGAAGACCAGGAAATATTTTTTATGGACGCTGATTATTACGGCTCTGGTTATCGTATTGCCGTTGATCGGGTTGATGTTTGTCATCCCCCAATTTTTGAATACTTATACTAGCGGGATGGGGACATAGTTGGGATAATGCTTAAACGCAAGAAAATAGGTTCCAATACGTCCTATAATTAAGTCAATAATATAAAGTTCTAAATATTATTAATTAATTCTTAATACATATGACGAGTAAAACATGGACCATCATTGTTTTAGTGGTCATCGTAGTTTTAGTCGTGGCATACTTTCTCTGGGGTCAAAATCAATCGGCATCACCGGGGACGGAGCAGTCGCAAACAACAAATCCCACGCCCACGCCGACTTCTTCCGGCAGTGCGGGAGCGGTTCGGGTCCGAGTCCTCGCGCCTAACGGAGGCGAAACGTGGCTTAGAGGAAAGCAGTACAATGTGAGATGGGATACGGCGGGCTTGGCTCCCGACTCTATGGTATACGTGGATTTGATTCTTACCGCGTCGGTTATTACCAATCCTTATGTAAACTCAAAGAGAATTACCGGGCAAGAAATGTTTAACGCAGCTATTTTCCCCGATGCGACGCCTCCGGAAGGCACGTACTCCTATAAAGTTCCACAAACAATAAAACCCGGAACTTACCAGGTGCTGATTTTCGCGGGCAAGGACTGCAACACCCCCGAACCAGGCGAGCGTTGCAAGTATGACCTCTCCGACGGACTCATCACGGTCAAGTAGTATTTAGATCAAGACAAAAGCACTCCTCCGTCGACGACGATTTGCGACCCTGTCATATATGAGGCTAGATCGGAGGCGAGAAAAAGGGCGACTTTGCCGATGTCGTCCGGCTCTCCCATGCGGCGCATAGGAATTTTGGCCATGAAAGCCTCAATGTTTTTCTTAACATCTCCTCCGGACGGGGACATCTTTGCAACTCCCGGCGTCGCAATGCCCCCGGGCGCTATCGCGTTTACCCAAATTTTATGCTCTGCCAATTCGAGCGCCGAATTCTTTGTAAATCCCCAAACGCCGTGTTTCGAGGCGTCGTAATGCGCGAGCCCGATCATTGAGGGGTGAAGCGCATCGATCGAGGTTATGTTGATTATTCGCCCGCCGTGTCCCTGGGAAATCATCTGCTTGCTTGCCTCCCTCGTGCACAAAAATACGCTCCGCAAATTAACCGACATCACTTTATCAAAATCCTCTTTTGTCATATGCGAGACCGGTTTTTGCGGATAAATTCCGGCGTTATTAACTATAATATCGAGGCCGCCGAATTCTTTTGCTACCGTTTCGATCATTTTTTTGACTTCCTCTTCTTGGGATACGTCTGTTTTTAAAAATTTTACTTTTTTGCCGTCCGTGGATTTTTCGCCTTCTTTTTCGTCTAGATCGGCTATCAAAACATTCGCCCCGGCTTCGGCCAGGCGCGAAACGATACCCAATCCGATGCCAACGGCTCCTCCCGTCACGATCGCGTTTTTTCCGCTAAGATTAATAAGTTCTGAAATAGGTTTTTGTTCCATATTCATATCCTAGCACCTCTCAAAAAATTATCATATAATGGGTATTATTGAATTTAAAAGCGTAATGAGCAAAAAGAGTTTAGGAATTATAACCGTGATAGTAATTCTACTCGTTGTGGGCCTAATCTGGGCGTGGCGCGCAGGGACGTTTAATTTAAGTTCAAATGATGGGAAAGACGCGCAGAACGGGGAGGAAGAGTCAAATTCTAAAAATCCATCCCCGGCGCCCGCGCCGGCAAGCGGTTCTTCTGGCGCCGCGACCAAAAAAATACGCGTGATATCTCCGAACGGCAGCGAAGTTTGGCAGAGGGGCAAGCAATATCTGGTGAAATGGGATACGGCCACTATTCCTCCCGACGCCGATATTTTTGTAAATTTAATGCGCACGAATTCGGTTATAACGGACCCGTACAAATCCAACGCGACCGGTAGGGAGATGTTTAATTCATCCGCGTTTCCTTCGGGCCTTCCGCCGGAGGGCATATACACATATACGGTTCCGCAAAGTCTCAGCCCGGGCAGTTACCAGGTTGTAATTCTGGTCGGGAAAAACTGCAATACCGGAGGATTCTGCATCTTTGATGTGGGAGATAACCTTTTTACCATCAAGTAAAATGCCGGATTACGATTTTCCGCTTAAAGACCGCTTTGAAGTTGCCGAGGGAACGATGGCTTTTGTGTTTGAAACCTCCTCGGATTTTACTTTTCGCGCTGGGCAATATGTCGAAGTGTTCCTGAAAAACGCGCCGTATAAAGACGAGAAAAAAGACCACCGTGATTTTTCCATAACTTCAAGCCCTCAAGATAAAGGAATTTTGATGGTTGCGACGCGTATGACCGGATCTGCCTTCAAAAGATCTTTTGCCGAAGTGCCGATAGGAACAATATCGAAAATTGAGGGGCCTTTCGGGGACTTTGGGCTTCATGAAAACCCCAATAGAAAAGCTGTTTTGATAGCCGGCGGGATTGGGATAACCCCACTAAGGAGCATCATTAAAGACGCGACGGAGCGAAAGCTGCCTCATAAAATAACGCTTATTTATTCAAATCGCAACAAAGAAGGCGCCCCATTTCTTAAAGATTTAGAAGGTTGGGAGCGCGAAAACCCGAATTTTAAGCTTTGCCCAAGGATGACGGATAAAGAAGGCCATGTTGACGCGGATTTTATCAAAAAAAGCTCGGGGGATCTTGCCAATACGACTTTCTATATGGTCGGCCCCCTTGGGATGGTAGCGGCTATGGCCAAATTACTTGAAGAATTGAAGATTTCCCGCGACGATATGCGCTTCGAAGAGTTTTCCGGATATTAAAAATTTGACAGGCCTGTTATAATAAAAATATGGCACACGATGTAAAAATTTATACGACCCCAACCTGCGTTTATTGCAGGCACACAAAGGAATTATTCAAGAATAATGCGATTGAATATAAAGAATTGAATGTTGCCCAGGATGTCGAGGCGCGTGAGGATATGGTCAAGAAATCCGGCCAATTGGGGGTCCCGGTTATTGAGATAGACGGAAAAATCGTTGTCGGTTTTGACGAGCCGAAGTTAAAAGAGCTTTTGGAGATAAAAGCTTAGCCGAGTTTATACGCTTTCTTTGTGGAATTCCTCGAGCGAGAGCTTGATGGATTCTTCTTTTCCCTGCCTGAAGATTTTAATTTCGATTTTGTCGCCTATTTCGTGACCCGAGAGCATATCTTCAAGCGTTTCCTTGTCCGTAATTTCTTTCCCGTCGCAGGATATTATTACATCGAATTCCTTAAGCCCGGCTTTCGCTGCTGGAGAGTTGGGAATGACGGACATATCTCCGGGAATTCCTTCGTTAATAACTAGCGCGCCGTGATCTATCGGGAGAGAAAAGCGGTCTTGCAAAAACTTGTTTAATAACATATATCGGACTCCAAGGAAAGGACGCCTGATCCGGCCGAATTTTTTGACTTCTTCTAAATCTCTTTTTGCGCGTTCGATCGGAATTGCAAAACCGATATTCTGCGCTCCGAAGACAACCGCAACATTTATACCTATTGCTTCGCCGTCGAGATTGACCAGAGGCCCCCCGGAATTGCCGGGATTAATTGCGGCATCAGTTTGTATAAGGCCGCGCAATCTTTCCTGATGTCCCATGACGTCTGACGCCGCGGAGATAAAGCGAGATAGGCCGGAGACAACGCCCGTCGAGACGGTATTTTGGAATTCGCCCAAAGCATTTCCGACGGCAATGACGGTGCGCCCTAGTATCAAATTCTTAGTCGCCCCGATTTTTATAAATGGAATTTTCCCGTTGAGATTTTTTATTTTCAAAATTGCGACATCGTTGATTGGATCGCGCGCGACGACTTCCGCTTCGAAATTCTTTCCGTCGGAACACCCGATATCATACGTCGCGTGTTTATCCTGAACAACGTGCCGATTGGTCAAAATTATCCCGTCCTCGGATATAAAAAAGCCCGAACCCCCGCCGATTTTAATTCGGCCCTTATCGTCTTTCTGCGCGTGTTGTATTTCGTGCTCTAAAAACTCCTGATAATGCGGCAACCGGAAGAATTCGAGAGGCAAATCTTTGGTAATATCTTTTACCTCCTTCGCGATTGTAATGGATACGACGGCGGGCAAAACTTTCCCAACCGCCTCGGTTATTTTTGTTTCATGTTCAGTCATATGCTTTAATAATAACAGCCTCCCCTCGTAGTTCAATGGATAGAATAGTTCCGTCCTAAGGAATAGATCGAGGTTCGATTCCTCGCGAGGGGACAAACCATGAAAGTCCGCATAAAAAGAATTGATAAATCGCTACCGCTGCCGGAGTATAAAACTAAAGGGGCCGTTGGGTTTGATTTTATGGCCCGCGTTTCAATGACGATTTTACCTAAGGGTATAGCACGGGTGCCTCTTAATGTCGCCCTTGAGCCTCCGGACGGATATTTTCTGTTGGTGGCGGCGCGCGGGTCTTTGCCGAAAAAAGGATTAATGCTGGCGAATAGCGTTGGAATAGGAGACCAGGATTTTTCAGGAAACGCGGACGAGTATTGGGCAACTTTGTACAATTTCACGGACCACGAAGTCCCGGTAGAACGCGGGGAGAGACTGGTGCAGGGAATCTTCAAAAAATATGGCAGGGCGGAGTGGGAGGAAGTCGACGATTTAGGCAACCGCGACCGAGGAGGATTTGGCACGACAGGCGCGATCTGATAATATTTGTTTTAGTTTAGCCGGGCCTATAGTTCAGTGGCAGAACGGATCCATGGCATGGATCAGGTCGGGGTTCGATTCCCCGTAGGTCCACAATTCCGAATTTGGATACTTAAATTATTCTTGTATTATTATACACGACTGCCCCTCAAATTTTGAGTAAGCAATGAACGCTGTCGTTGTTTTTTTTGACAATCATTCTATATAATAAGAAGAAATGATTCAATTTCGTTTCTATCTAATAGTCGGCGCCTTCCTTGTATCCATGAGTTTTACAAACTATGCAACAGCTGCTACGCGCACGTGGGACGGTGAAGGAACTGATGGCGACTGGTCAACTTGTGAAAATTGGTCAAGCGACACCTGCCCAACATCTACTGACGCAGTGTTGTTTGATGGTGTTGCATCGGTGAAAGATTCTATAGTGGATGCCGCATTTGGGGGTACGGTAACATCAATTTCAATAACATCCGGTTACACCGGTACCACTACACTTGCACGCGCGCTTACCGTTTCCGGTACGGGCGTTAGTTTTTCGCATAGCGGCGGCGGGCTCGATATTAGCGGACAAATTCTGACGCTTTCGGGATCTAGCGGCTCGCTTATATCAAGCGGAGGGACTTTTGTTGCATCAAACGCAACCACCACATTTAGCAGTAATAGCGGTACTCAAACTCTTACTTGCACAGGTACGTGGCCGGGCGTGCTGGATCCCGGCTCCAGTACTGCGTCTTTCACTCTTTCTTCCGGCTGCAATGCCACACTTGCCAAAACAATTTCAAAACAAGGAAGC
>Ga0209641_10000202_pt1 | contig 49626 bp, 68 predicted proteins | sample RifCSP16_1_FD_184022 | JGI IMG/M metagenome (GOLD analysis project Ga0209641, IMG submission 184022) | Soil microbial communities from Rifle, Colorado - Rifle CSP2_sed 16_1 (SPAdes) (version 2) | ecosystem: Environmental > Terrestrial > Deep subsurface > Rock core/Sediment | place: Rifle... | reverse complement strand
ACCTCGCCGCCAGTCTGGAACCGCTGTAACAGGGTCCGTGCTGGGACCCTAATGGTTGCTCTTGTCTTGCCTGCCACTTGACCACCTCGTTGGAAGCCTATTTGAGGAATAGCGGGCCGCACGGCCGCTATCCCCCTTTCGTTAGCTATGAGATCCGCCATATCAAAGCCCTGTGGGTCAAAGAACTGCCCGCCAGTGGCAACATTAATGACGCCGGATAGAGTCTCGTTGATGTTCCCCGCGCCGCTAACAAGCGTCCCGGCCACCGGTTTGGGAACCCCAAGGCTTACTAGCTTCTTGGTTAGGAGCTTGCTGGTCTGCTCATGTTGCGCGAGAGCGCGGGGATCGCCAGGACCGCCCATGCCCGGGCTAAAGGTTTCAGGGTTTATGCCCAACAGACCTAACGCGGTCTCTCGCGCGCTAAGGCGGGCCTTGTTAACTACATCAAAAACCTTATCGCTGAGTGGGACCTGTCCTCCGGCCTGGTAGCCCCTTACGAGCTTCCGCGCTTTCTCTACGCCCCTTAGTTTCCTTTTTCTTGCCATCCCTTACGCCTTTGTTTCGCTTGTCTGCGCTTGATTAGCATGACCCTTTCGTCTGCGCGATCTCCTTCGCCTACGCCTGCGCTTAGGAGTTTCATTAGTACCTTGAGAAGGGGTTGTATTACCCTCATTTAAGGTAAGTCCGAAAATGTCCGCATCCACAACTCGTCCGTTGTAGACCATAGCCGAGCGGAGTCTGCCCTCGTGCCGGAAGCCTAATTGCTGAGCCGCGTGCGCGACTTTTACTAGCGGGCTCGGTATGGACACGGTCAGGCGCTGTAGTTGGAACTCGGACATTATCTCGTCGAGTGTGATCTTTGCACTCGGAAGCGCGGCAGGGCCGTCCATGTTCAGTGCCCAGAGCGAGGCGCTTAGTCCCGGCACTACGTTGCGTACAAACAACCACGTCCTGTGCCCTTCTACCTGATACCACTGCGAGTCCCCACCGTCTTGGAATAGCAGATAGTCCAGCACGGCAACATCCCTGTCCGCGTCCTGCATCCGCTCTGCATTACCCGCCCACGCTTCCTTTAGCTGGCTGTAAAGCTCTAGTGATAACTCCTGGATTTTCAATTCTCGGCCCTCCTACGTAAATTCTATGACTAGACAGACCCCCGACATTCCGGTCCCGCCCGCCCCACCTGTTGCGTTATTCTGGCCCGTCCCTCCCCCACCTCCGGCACCGTACACTAGACCATTGCTACCTGTTTGTGTATTATCCGTGGTCAACGAAACTTGAGAGTTTACTGCCCCGCGCCCACCGGTTCCCCAGAAGGAGCCTCCACCCTGCCCACCGCTTGCGAACGTCAGGTCCACGGTTCCGTCCGCGCTGCCCGCAAAGCCATTCCATCCGGCGCCACCTGTGATATTCAAGAGGCCACCGGTGGGTACTCCACCAGCCCCGCCAGCAAAGGATGTGGCGGTTGCTGCGTTCGCACTGCCGGAACCTGTCCCGCCGACTCCGCCATTGGCCGTGTGCAGAGCACCGAAGGTCGTGTTACCCCCCGTTCCTCCGGTCCCTCCGGTAACGCTTCCCGCGGTTCCTACATCCCCTATGGTAACGGTCTGATTAACACCAATAGTGGCTGCAGAGAATGCTTCGATACAGGTGCCCGCGGCCCCACCGCCCCCACCTGCGGATGTTGATCCGGCGGCTGTCGTGGCGTCTCCTCCGCCCCCGCCACCTCCACCTCCTGTGGAGATAACTATGCAATGCTTCATCCCTGTTGTAGGGGTGTAGGTGTTCGCGCCGGGAGTAGTGAAGGCTTGGAGAGTCACTCCTGAGAATGCTCCCAGCATAGCTAAGGCCGAAACAACACTGATTTCCTCTACAACCCCAGCCCCCGCCGTATCACGTCCCAAAAACCTATCCGTGGCGGAGACATTCTGTATCTTGGCGTAGGTAACTGCGGAGTTTGTGATTTGTCCAGTAGCAAGCTGTGCGAAGGCCAAATTACCCGCCCCGGTACGACCTAAGACAGTCTCATCGGCGGCCACAATGTCTGCTGGATCCCCGGAGCCAGTCGTGGCTTTTCCGATAACAGAGAAGCCAGAAGAATCTCTAAGCACGGTGTTGCTCACGTCATTAGCCGCCAGATGAGCGCTAATGTTTGCGGGGGAGCCGCCGTCTTGTTGCCATTTGACGTTAACGCCGCCCGCAGGTGCCGCTGGCGTGGCGTCGTCAAGGTCAGCATCCACGACAGCGGTGGTGTTTACTGTTATGGAGTCGCCGCCCCCTCCCGTGGCGTTTATCGTAGTTCCGGCCATCGAGAGGTTGGTGCCGAGAATTATCTCTTCAGGATCCCCGGCGCCCGCTGCGCTTCCTCGGCCCAATAGACGGGAGGCCGCCGAGACGTCCTGCATCTTAGCGTAAGTCACCGAGTCATTGGAAATCTGATCCGTGACTACAGCAGCGGCTGTCAGGTCCCCGGCCACTCGGCCCACTACACTATTAATGGGGATGGTCGCGGAGATTATGTTTCCCCCCGCCCGTCCCACCAGAGCATTTGTCGGAACCGCCAGATCGGTGGGATTGGCGGTCCCTGCAGTTGCGTTGGCTTTGATAGTGTTGGCTGGCATCTCGGCCAGTTTGGCATTCGTAATCGAGTCGTCTGCCACCCCAGCGCCGGGCGGAACAGCCCACTCCCCATCAGCACGGAGGAAGTTAGTAGTTCCTCCCTTGCCCGCCGTCTGGGCATCCGCGCGAAAATCGTTTGGGTCGCGTGGCATTTAAAGTCCCTGGAGATCCGTTCGCCGAATCCTAAAGTGGATAGAAGCGTCGTTGGCCGCCGAAGCCACCCCACGAATAGCATCATCGGCATGGAGAATGAAGGGACCCCTCCATCCAGAGGTTCCTGGGTAGGGGATCACTTCATTGAACATCCAGTATTCAGGGGCCGCGAGAGACCCTCCCGACCCCAAGTCCAGCCCGACCGATACCGTTACCGACATGGCCCCTGCATCGTTATTGACGACGTAGAACATCACTTCAAATTGCCTAAGAGCTGAAGTCCCAGGATCCCATAATACCCCCTCAACCACTGGGATCTCTACAGGATCCACGTCCTGCCAGGCGGGAAAGTCCCGTTGCCACGGGATCCTAAAAGGATCCGTTCTGAACGAATCCGAGACTCCTGCTTCGTCCGCCCCTTGGAGCTGGACTTGAACTTGCTGATCATCGTTCGTCCGAAACGGATCAATGTTGCCCGCCGAGTCCTTCCCATGATTGACTACGTCCTGCTCGCCAGTGGTTTCCACCTTGATGGCTGTACTAGCACCGGAGGCTTTTCCGTATAACGAGGCCGTAGCCTTACCGTCCGTCTCACTTAGCCACCTTCTCTGCACGGTGCCATCGTGAAGAATAAGCTGCGAGCGGTCAGTGCCATCAGCCTCGCCAAGCTGCTGTATATCCGCACCCGTACTCGTGGTGAGCCAGTTCCGAACATTCCCGAACCACTCTTTGAGCCCGAGCGGACTTCTAAGTACCGGCACTAGGGCGCCTCCCCAGCGGGTTCCCACTCGACCCAGGCTTCAGTCAGCTCGAACGGCTCATTAACCGGACTAGCGCCGTCTGTCTCAACGTGCTCGAACTCTAGCTTGAACCTAATCCGCCTCCCGTTAAGCGGGCCTACGTCTAGCGCGAACTGGTCATAAGATCCGTCTGCGTTGCCCCCCAGAACGAACGAGTTGGCCGTGTTGAATGTGAGCCCTCCATCCTGCGATGCGCTGACATTCACACTGAACGGGCCGCGGTCTATATAGCCAATGTATATACGGTGGACTATGACATGCAGTGGGAAACCGTCAGGCCCGGCAAACGCCAGGTCCCCGGTCTCAATCGTGGACGTGATAAATTCTTTGAACCTACCAACAATGCCATCCTCGGCGGGGTCAGTAGGTAGAATTGAATCATCATCCGCTTCGCCAGGCGAGATCACGTCAAACGTCACATCATAGTCAGTTTTGAATGGAATCCCCTGCCCGGTCCCAATCATCATGTTGTCATTGCCACGAAGCGCAAGGGACGTAGTTACCGAGTCGTCACGGATGGTCCATCGACCCGCGCATGAGGCAAAGTAGGGTAAGGTGACCCTATACCACTGGCCCTGTCGAAGGCTGTAAAAGAATCCATTAGTGGGGAGTATTTCCTCACCCTCTGGCACAAATAGCCAGTAACCAGCCCCCTGCGGGTCAATCTCTGCAAATGAGTTCGAGGCGATGGTCATGGGGTTAGAGTCGTCACGCAATTCCTTATGGATCTCATCCCCCACCGCTCGTACCTGCGACCCGTCGAACATGAACACGTTAAGGCCCTTGGCGGGGCTAAAGCCTAGCCATAGCTGAATAGTATTGCCATCGGGCGTAATAACAGTTTGAAAGGTGCGGGGGGCCACAATGCCTGAATGAAAATCAATCACGTCGCGAATAAATGGGATGACGCTGTTACCTGTGCGCCGGAGCAAGTAAACCCCCTGCTCCTTGACCGCCGTGCAGGTGTCTTCAGTTATGACGCCTAGTGCTAGAATCCCCCCAGGAGTATCTAACAGGTCCGCATCGCCAGCCGAGGCTCCATTGTGGGTTCCCCCGTTTTGAAACACAGACCACGCAATACGCTCGGGGGTCTGCGTACCGTCCTCATTGACCCATCCGTAGAATATGCGATCCGCGAAAGCCTCCACGCACCGGCCTGTTATGGGGTTGGCGCCATCCAGGTTTGTCGAAAGCGCCTCGAACACGCCCCCAGCCGTAGGATAGCGCCTGGTGTCGTCTATACCGTTGACCACATAAAGCTGGCCATAGAGGATCGTATGGTCTAGAGGTACTGGACCAGTGGTTATATTAGCTGTGCCTCCAGCCACATCAAGTATGGCTTGACCGAAGGCATCGGTCCCGAGTTTGAAGTAGTTATTAGTCGTAACGTAAATTGCCGACTTGCCTAGCACGTTGTCGTCAGCGTTGTTATCTGCGGTGGCTTGCAGAATATCGATCGCAAGATAGTCTATGCCTACTTGGGGGGCCGAGGAGAGCTTCCCCCCGATAAACAACCCAGTCTGGTCGATTACAAAATTCTGCCCGCCGCCCGCATATTTGAATATAAACTGTCCGCTGGTTATATCTGCGGTGGTCCATGCCAGAGACGTAGCCGGATTGAGCGGGGAGGCGGCTAGAATATCGAAAGCCCTGTACACGCTATCAAAGTTGGAGATTTCAACATTTGACCCAAGTGTGTATTCAACGCCGCCCACCTTATAGATAATATCTAGCTTGGGCTCGGCTAGTTGCACTTTATTCCCGCCCACGAGTAACACAAGCTCATTTATGGTGCTAAAGGTGTTATTGGGTGCGGGAAACGTGAATCCCTGCTTGTCGTTTAGTCCGCCCGGCCCTGGATCCGGCTGTACACCATTCAACTGGTGAGCCGGGGGAGCGTCCCACAGGTCCCAAGGGGATTCATTAAAATCTGCAAAGCTGGCAGTGGACAGGTCCTCGGCATCACGCCATGCAGTATCGTCGCCATTACCGTTAGGCAACAACATATCCACGCCGCTTATGTCCCCGTCCACGTACTGGATGATTATCTCATCGTCGCTCCAGACGCCCTGAAGTTGAATGTTATCCCACTCAGAAGTACCGGAGTCCGTAGCGGAGACCGATATGGTCGCTGTGCCAATGAGGTTATCATCAGATATGCTGCCAGCGTAGAAGTTCAGAACCGCCCGCGTGCCGTTAATGGCTAACAGTCTGGCGCGGCCCCGTAGCACTCGGCCCACGGTGATGTCTGGGGAGTTGACAGGATCCACAAATCCTATAGCCACATCCGCGCCGAGCGTGGGCGTCCTAATAACCGCCGCATCGAGCGTGCCCGTCTCGTCTATATCTAAGTGGAGGTTGGTCGTAGTAACCCCGTCATTCCTGAACCACCCGTTATTAGTCCCCGTCGCGTCGGGACGAATCGTCTCCGCCACGTATGAGTAACCCGACCGGCCTTCGGCAGACGAGCCAGGATTGTTAATCTCCGCGATAACTACCGTAGTTCCTACTTGTGTATTGTCTGGGAGATTCTCGTTCCGTACGCCCTTGGGATTGACAAACCCCGGCCTGCGCCTGAGCGCACCATCGCGCGCTATTACATTCGTGAGCGTCCGCCACTTGACTTCGTTAGCGGGCCGACTTGATCTGAGGCCCTGGTCATCGAGCGGAGTTAGCTGTGTAAAGGGCATTAGAAATCGCTATTGATACCAGTGTTAGAGATCGGGTACATCTGGGACCACGAGGACTCGTCCTCAATTCCCTTGGGGCTCTCGCGGGAGGAGATCATTTGCTCGTAAACTGCAAACTTGGCGCTTGCTTTGGCCTCGGCATTGAGGTCTAACATAGTCAAAGCTGAGGCATATTGTTCCACCGGCAGGAGCCATTCCTCGTTCAGCGGGAACGTATCTCCGCTATTCACTAGGTCGGTGAAGTCTTTCAGATACGTGAGCTTTATTGTTCGGCTAGTACCATCGGGGATTTTCGAGTATAGGATCAAGTTATTGCCCTGTCGGGTCCAGCGCCGAGGATCCCCCAGATTGGACGTGTCTGAAGTATCCTGTTGCAGCCTATTGAAGTGCTCGATGTCGCCTCGGAGCAGGGGAACATCGTCCGTGTTATCCCGGACGTATAGAACCGCTAACAAGTCCGTAGCGATGGTCGAGAACGCATAGCTAGAGGTCCCGCTAGACGTAGCGAACGTGGCCGTGGTTTGCATCTCTTGCGGGCGAGCGCGTAAAATCGTATGTCGCGTGGCCTCGTTAATATTCGCCGTGACCTGCGAGTCCGCGCCCGTCTTGGACCCCGAGCGAAACTTGACCCGCGCTAGGATGTCAGAAAGTACCGCCATTATCTGTCCTTCTCTTCCTTGTCGTCCTCACGGTCTTGGAAGATCATCGAGAGGAAGTCGGTGTGGGGCTGCTCTTCTCTAGTTGTGTCGTCCAGCTCGTCCTGGCCCATGCGCTGCCCGTAGCCTGGTATCCCCTCCCGCTTTTCTACGAAGGTGTCCCCGCGCGGGTACAGGAATCCCGACCGTTCCGACATGAACCACCTGAGCCCCGGCGTAGGCCACTTGGCATGATGGCGATAGGGGCTAAGATCCGAGTCGTTAGCCGGTGTACCGACCATATTAAAAGACCCACCAGTGCCTTTGTTCTGGCCGAAGGCGGGCCCGTAGCCATGCAGAAAGACCGAGGGCCTCGCGCCGGTAGCGAAACTCGCGTCGTGTCCGTAGCCTACTGGCTTATACTGGACTCCCGGCTCTGACTTGAGAAACTCCCCCTGGCTATTACTAGAGTTGTCCTGTGAAACAAATTTACCAAGCTCGTCCGAATCGCTCAGGTCAACGAAGGTCGTAGGGTCGAAAAATACCTCCGCAATATCGCCGTTCCAGAGCCTCGCAGCATCATGACTCCGCGCACCAACCGCTGCCGTATCGCCCGTGTAGTCAATATTCGCGTCAGTCTGCGTAACGACCGTCCCGCGAGCCTCGACCCTGTCCAGATAGAGGTGGAACTCGGCGTTAGCTAAATCCCAGCTCGTGACGAGGTGGTGGTAGTTGGTGAGGTTGGTGATTGCTACGTCAGCGGGGTAGGCGAGAATACTAACACCGGCCGAATTAGATCCCGCCACTTGAACGAGATTCGATGCGTCGAGCGTGACGGAGAAACGCTCGCTGGCCCCCTGGCTTATAGAGAACAGCGTCTGTATGGATCCAATCGCCGCTCGCCTAAACCAGCAGGCAAACGTCCCCACCTTCGCGTCGGCCGCGCTTTTGAGCCCGTCCGACCTTAGATAGTATTCGCTCGTGCCATCAAGCGTTACAGCCATAGGGCGGGAACCCTGCCAAAGGGCCCCCACCCCCGGCCGATGTTCGGGTAGGCCATATTAGCCCTCCCCTACAGTCCGCTTGCTTCGTGCCCGTGGTAGACGTAGACTTTGGCGTTTAGTGGGAGATCGTTGATATAAATCCCGTCCACTACTTGATTCACCACATGATCCGTAACCGCGTTTGCGGCCGCCGTGACTATGGGCAAAATCTCGTAGCGTGCGTGGTCGCCGCTAGATGTGTTCTGGCGCGACAAGATCTCAACCGTTCCGCCGTCGCCTCCCATGATTTTGATGCGAGAGACGTAGGGCTTGACCTCGCTAAAGTTGACAGCTACGCCGTCCTCGTTAGGGCCAAACCCCTCGCCTTGACCTTCGGCATCGAAGACCCAAGGGTTGGCCTTAATGTCTTTTGGCATTAGAGATACCCCCCTGGATTAGTTATCGAACGTGGAACCGTCAACCACCCCAATCGCGTTGTAGTTGCCAACGAAACGGAAGCTCGTGCCCGAGATGTCAATCTTAGTCGCGTCGAGCGCCGCATCGTCTCCGAAGTAATTGCCAGAGATTAAGCCACTATTCGTAGCCTCATCCCCGCCCGAGAAACTAGCCTGGTCCATATCGAGATAGACCGCCTTGTCGATTGAGACGAACTGGTTGCCATAGATTACAACATCCTGGCAAATACCAGCCCCGCCCCCCGACGCTCCAGCCGCAGTAGCAATATCGTCACCGGTGTTGTCGATGAAGCGATTGTAGAGGATTTGATTGTGAGTCGTGCCAACTCCATTTGGGGCATCCGCATGCTGCATAATCAGCGCATCCGTATTGCCGTCCCTGAAGAGGCAATTCACAACCGCACCTTCTGACGCTGTGAAACTATCGTCAGTCGCATCGCCAACAAGTTGGAGCAGACCGCTATCGCCAGTACGACCGTCGAAAACGCAGTCCTCGTACAAGAACCCGTTTCCTTCCTGCCGCACAGCCACAGCACTTGCCCGAGCCCGGAACCTAAGACTCCTAACGACCACGCCCTGTGAGTTATCCACAAACAGGGCACGGCCACTAGCGGGCTCCACGTCCGGCCTACCGTAACCCGAGCGAACGCCCATGATGGTCACGTAGTCCTTAGACGTAACGGTGACAGTTTCGACGTAGGTGCCAGGATAGACGAGAATGACATCGCCCGCTCCGCTGGTCGAGAGATCCACTGCTTGCTGAATCGTCTGGACTGGGTGCTCGGCAGTGCCGTCAAACTCATCTGACCCATTCGTGCCGTCTACGAAGAGAACCTTGCCGGGGGTGGCAGGGTTAGGAACACCGAGCCAGGGCCCGCCGCCAAACTGGGGAATCCCGAAGGAGGTGGCGCCATTCTGAAAGTTAGTGAAAGGCATTCGTCACCTCCCCCTAGAATCCCTTAGAGCCAAAAACGCCAGGCCACCGACCGAACGATGTGAACAGCCGCGAACGGGTCTTTACGATCAAATTCCCGGTCGGGAAGTCAATGCTCGTCTCAAACTGCGGGTGAACACGAATGAACATATTCAGGTCGTGCTTCCGCTTCTCAGAGAGCAAGAACCACTGGTTGGTGGCAGTGAAGTAACGAGACGCGATAAACTCGCTAATCCCGTTCATGTCCGGACCCTGCTTTACCCAGTTTTCCTCATGATTCGCTGTGTCGTAGCGCATCGCGTTCTTGAAGATCTTAGCCGCGATGAACTGGTCACTGGTATCAACAATCGCCAGACTTGGGGTGTGGAAGACCGGGAAGCCCTTCTCGTTAGTCCACGCGGTCATGGTGTTAACCGCGTTTTCTACTGCGAGCTGGGAAAGCGTCACATCGGTCGTTGGTTTGTTTGCTTGTGTATCCGGGTTGCCCAGATTCGGGTGGACCGCACTCAGAAGCGCCAGCCCGTCAAAACCCTGTAGCCGCGTGGTCGTGGCTGTGGTCGAGTTGTTCAGGATGTTATATGCCTGAACCTCGAACAGGTTTCGCTGGGACTCCCGAAGGCCCTCAGTCATCCGGCCCATAATCCCGTGAAGCTCGTCCTCTCGGAGCACCTGGGTGATAATGTAACCACCCACATACTCCAGCGGAGCGTACCTCTTCGTTGTGCCCTCGATTGCGTCTTCAAACAGGGGGGTCGAGCCCTCAGTGTGCTGAGGAATCGAACCGAACTCTGCCATCCGCAAATCATCCTCGAATGCCCGCTTGGTCTCAACGATGTTGATCCAGCGCTGGTATTCGGGGCGAGAATTTTCGAGAGAAAGGAAGAAGATTTTCCGCAAGGGCGTATCGAGCAACTCAGGGAAATCAGAAGATCGCATCGCCATTGGAAACTACCTCCAGTTAAATTTAAAAACTACTGCTGGGGCTCGTCATCGAGCACTGTGGCCAGGACCTTGAACAGGAGCCTGTCACCAGCATTAAGCGCCGAGGCGACCGCGTTAGGGTCAACTCCGCGCCGGGTTGCATCACGTGGGTCGAGTCCGATGACCTCAACAAAGGGGGAAGCCTCACCGGCTGCCCTTTCGAGGCCCCACTCATCTCCGTCTCCCGCTGTAGCCGACATCTTGATCAAGGCGTAATTCTCCGCCACGTCGGTATCGTAATCCGGCGCGACAGTCGTGTCCTGATCAGTCAGTACAGCAGCAGTGAAGACATCACCAGGCTGGGGGATCAAAACATCAATCTCTGATCCCGCCGTCCCCGTCGCATCCTCTAGGGCAAAGCCCAGGAGAATGACAGAGTTGGGGACACCGGCCGTTGTAGCCAGCTCCTCAACTTCCTTCGAGGTCGAGTCGAGAACCACCGCAGCACCCTTTTTGAAGGTCTGCGAAGCCTCCTCGGCATACGACCTGATGGTCTTCGGACTTGCGTGCTCGTTCCTGACCCACTCAACAGTGTATTGAGTAGCCATTCAGTTAAACCTCCGTTAGTGAAAACTAGTTGTACTTAATCTGGCCGTCCTCTTCCTCAAAGGTACGAACGCCTTGACTGTACCCGAGGTCGTGGAATTGGCCCTTCGGCGCCATGTTCCATTTGGCTACGCGCTCTACGTCCTGGGCTACAAGTTCCTCCCAGAGCCGTTTCGGCGCGAACATAAGAACACAATCGCCGTTGCGAACATGCCCGGTGACTGTGCATTCGTAGAGTCCAGTACCCTTGAGTCCGCGCTCAGAGAATCCTGACTGATTTCCACCGTTATACAGGCAGAACTTATAGCCCAGGACCCTGTATTTGCTTACGTGCGCGTCAGATACCCAACAATAGGCATAGTCGTCGGGCATCTTGACCCTACGCTCAACGTCAATATCCTGGTCATAGGCAAACTCGGGTACATGCGTCATGTCGGGGCGCCGGGTGCCTGAGATATAGTCACGCTGCGCTGGGACTTTGGTGGCGTCCCTATCGGGCGAGCGACCGATTTGATCGTCCACCGCTACAGTCTGGACCTCACCGCTCATGATCTCCTCGACAGCCCTCGCGGCTATGGCCTTCGTATCCGGCTTGTTCACCTTAGCTGCTTTCGTAGTTGACATTCGCCTTACCCTTTCCTGTCTGAATCATTGCCGAGGTTTTGATCGGCAACTTTCGGCCACCCTCTATGTCGTCCCACTCGTCGGGGGTCATGTTGAGTCTAACCTGACGGTTGAAACTCTCCATAATCTCCTCACGCGCCCAGTTCAGACCGTCGTCCTTACGCTCTTTACGAGCCGAGCCCCTCGGCTGTGACACTGGCATAGACACTGTTTGCTCCACTGCGCGGGGGCGGGTTGGTGTCCGCATCTGTCCGCCGTCTGGCGCGAGGTTGGAATCTTCTTTAGCCTTGTGCCCCTCGCGCTCCTTGGCCCTGCGCTCAAGTTCGTCCAGATTGGCCCCAATTAGCTCATTAAACCGGCGCCGTACTGCGCCCGCCTCTACCTTCTCATGGGGGTTCTCGTTGAAGTGCTCACGAAGGATAGGGGCTAGGTCCTCATAGTAGCGATGTGAGCCCATGGCGCCGAGCTGGGTCTCAAAGGATGTCTCGACAAGTCCGCTCAACACTCCGCCAATACGCTGTTCGCTCTCTTGGATCTTTCGAGACGCTATGTGCTCAGCCATCTGTTCGATGTACTTTTGGGGGTCCTTCACAAGATCTTGGTCCGTAATCCCCAGTTCCTGCTTTGCCACCGCAACTTCGTTGGCCTGATGAGGCTGTCCGCGCTGCGCGAAGCCCTGACGGACCATTCGTTCGAGCTGCTCGACACGGGCCCGGTCTGCCGCACGCTCCTGGGCCTCACGGAGCTTCAACTCTTGAGATTCTGCCTCCTTAGCGGCTAGGGCTTCGTCTTGCGAAGGATCGACATTTTCCTCGACCCCCTCGCCCTCAGCCCCCGCTAGGTTCCTGTAGTTAGTCATCGGTCTCCTTTATATCTCCTCAAGTTCGCTGGTCTCCCAGAACTGAGGTAGCTTGTCGGCTCCCATGGGGTCGTCCTGATACGACGCAGAGCCGCTCCCAAGTTCATCAATCACGCCCAGAACCTCCGCATAGACCTTTTCCTGTGAGTTAGCTTCCTGGAGTAGGGCCAGGTATGCGTTGTGATCCGGGTATGGATTCGCCAGGCGCCGCTTGCTCTCCAAGCTGACTAGGCTGGTTTGCAACCAGTCCCGCAGCTGCCTGAGCAGGGTTGCTGCGTCCGGTTTCTGTCGCTCCATCTTCGGCCTCCAGTGGTACACTTGTTACGTTTTCGAGTAGTTTGATGATGTCGGGATTAAACTCCTTGCGGTCGCGCACGCTAAAAGTGTCGAGCACATTGTTCATCGCGCGGTGCGTGGCCTTGGCGAAGATGACGAAAAGCTGTTTCATTGCGGGATCCGCGGCAGAGCCCCCAATTGAATTGGCAAGTGCAATGAGCCGATCCTGAGTTGTTACGACCTGCTGGAACAGGGCCAGTTTCTCCTGCCTCAATATCGTCTGATTGAGCGCGGCGCTAGAAATCTCGGGCTGTATTTCCACCTGGCGCCGAAAGTCTTCGACATTGACCTCTGACCAGGCGGCAATAAACTTCTCCTCGTCGCCCTGCTCCTGTGCCGAGACCTTAGCAAGGATTTCGGGGTCCCCGTTTTGGAGATAGAGTTGTAGAGTTTGGAACCAGAACTCCTTCATCCCCTTTCGGAATACCCTGATGGTCTTGTCGATACGCTTGTTAGTCTCTTCGAGTAGGGCCAGGGTAGTGGTCGCGGGTGTGCGCGAGCGGCGCTCTTGGCCGAGATTGAAGTCCGTAACGCCTGTGAGACGCTCGCCCCACTGCTGCATAAGAGCAATGTCATTAACTGTGGTATTAATAGTACCGGAGCCCAGATCTAGAGCCTGCAAGTCCTCGCGTGGGTTGTTTAGAAGGAACAGTCGGCCGGGATAGAGCTTGGTGTTCGCTTCGAGAGGCCCGCCCTTGCGCCCAACGAATACCTTAGTATTGCGGACTTTATTGTTATCTAGGAGGTCCCTGACACTCGTGTCCAGAATCTTCTGGATATTCATTAGCATCTCGGGAACGCCCCGGTTATAAATCGAGCCCGGACGCTTCTCGAAATAGAAGTGAACTAGGGGCCGCTGGCGGTGAAGGATGTTATTATAGCGGGCGTACGGGACAAGACCCTCTTCCTTCTCCACGTCGTAGATGACTTCTTCGGGCACACCGTCATCGTCTAGATCCGCGCGCGCGAATACTCTAACCATTGTCAACGCATTGGGCTGCTCATCGGGGTCCACTCCAATACGCTGGTCCACCTGGCGCTGGAACTCGTCATTGGACATATACGAGCCGCCCCACTCTTTATAGTATGTCCCAGCGAAGTTACCACGAACCTTTTTGCTTTCCTCAGCGTGGGACTTCTTGGCGTCGAGCTTTTCGCGCAGCTTGTCCGCCATTTTGCTCGTGTAGATCCCCTGTGCCTCGAACTCGTCTATCTTTGGCAGGTCAAGTAGCCACTGGACGCCCACGCGCCGAGCGGACTGAACGCTCTTCTCAAAATGGGCAATAATAACGTCCTTGGGGTGAAGAACCTTGGGCACAGGTCGATCAATGAGCGTGCGGGGGGTCTTTTTAAGCTCCCCACCACGACCCATCTCAACGTCCATTACCTCCTCCACTTCCCAGGGAAGGTAAATGAACGCATCGCCATACAGGACGAACGTGAGAATCAGCTCGTCCAACATCTCGTCTACTTCGATTTCAGCTTTCTCGATCCACTCGGCAATCTTGGCCCAGCGCTGCGCCCACCATTCGTAACTAACCGCCTCGTCGAACTGGCCCTCTTCGATAATGTTGCCCTGGCGCCCAGCTAGAATAATTACGCCCGGCTCCTGTGCTGTGGCCGCGTTATAGATGCGCGCCGCGAGGGTGTTAGAGTGCGAGGGAGTGATGGGGATTCGGGCGTTTGACGCGCCGGGCCAAGGGAATTGCTTAATTCGGGCCGTTTGCTCGTAGTTGTCAAATGCCTTCTGCCAGACATCAACATTGCGCTTGGTACGGGCTCGCTCGACACCCTCGATCCAGTTCTTGAAATCCGCGCCGATCTTGAGGCGCTCGTCCTCGTTTAGCCGGATTTCAGCCGCGCCGTCTATTGGGTAGGCCATGTTAGGGCAGGACCCTTAGTTTCTCGTAAAGCTCAAAAATGTTGAACATGTGGCGCTGAATGTCAGCGATGTAGGCCGTAGCCAGGCCCTGGCACTCAAGCGTGTTGGGCACGAACTTGGTCGATACCTGTCCAGTCTCGTCTACCTTAACCGTGATCTCGGTCCCGGCGACTACTACTTCGACCTTCGCGCTACAGCTTGGCGCCGCCATCTAGCCCCGCTTCCTACTAGACTTCTTGTACGAGGCCGATTTCTTGTAGACCTTGCCGCCGTGGGCCTTCTTGACCGGACTCACGCAGAAGTCACGCAACTTTTCCATGCCCATGCCCTTAAACGTCCTCGGGCCCTTACCGGCTTTTGCGCGGCCGTAGTCGGCGCACGCGGCTCGTTTTTGCCTTGCGCTTGCTGGCACTTTTTACTAACCTCCTCGGTTCCAATAGACGAGGGAAGTCACTGCTTCGCATCGCCACTGGGTTCGACCTTTGTTACTGTGTAACCTTCGGACTCTAACGACACCTTGCACTGGTTGGCGAGAATTGAAATTAGCTTCTCGTCAATTTCTCGGTGCGCTGCTACCTGGTTATAGACCCAGTATCCGCCAACTCCCGCGAGTAGCGTTATTACCGGTATCCATGTCTTTACTGCTTCTTTCATACGTTCGGCCTCCTGGTTTTACCCTTGCAATTTGACAATCGCGGTCGCTCTAGTGTTCGCCCCAACCAAGGCTCCGGTAGTAGCAGGTAGCACAGCGTCCGCAGAGACATTTGTAGCATCCCCAACTTGAACTACGGTTGCGTTGTACGCAGCGCCTTTGCCTGCGTTAGGGGTGGCATCCGAATCAACCTCCCAAACTACAGTCGCATCATCAGCGGTGACAACGAATAGGTAGAACCCAGGGCCGATGGTAGTGTCCGTAACATCAATATCGTATGCCCCGGTTCCCGTGCATACCTGTGCGCCTGAGTTGATCAGCAAAGTCGTACCATCAGCATTGTAGATTCCGGCGCTACACTCAGCCCCTGCCGCCCCACCAGTTTCTATCGACCAAACAATCCTGGAGACAGTAAGGCGGTACGGAATGTACTCTCGCCAAACACGGACATTGTTGGCGACACCACCTAGAGTACTACCATTTGTGTCCCCACCAACCTGATGCACGCCGTTGGGCATGATGTAGTAACCAGGGCTAGCATGATTCCTAAAACTCCCATTCCCATTCTCAAACGTTATGTAGTCCGTCAGGTTGTCGTCGAGGAGGATGCCGGTGTCCCACCCCGAAGCGATATTAATTGCGGCCTCGATTTCGCCCGCCGCCCCAACAGTTCCAGTTAGAGCTTGGATAAGAATGCCGTTCATATTGGCGTTTGCATCGCCCACGCCGGGGGCTATTTTCAGGTGGCTAAAGAAATTACCAGTGCCAGTATGATTTGCATTGGTAAGATTTACTACCAAACCATCAATCGTTTCCCCGCCGTCTGCCACCCCAACCGTTCCGGTAAGGCTCATCAGGAATCCAGACGATGCTGTAACAAACCTCGTAAATTGTATGAGCCCGTTTAGCCCGGCGGTCGGGGATAGTAACGCCAGTCCCCCATCGTCAGTATCAAACTCAATTGTCCAGTCCCTATCCGTGCCTAGGGATATGGGGATGTCGTCGGGTAGAGTGAGTCCGTAGTCCCATCCGGTCCCGATATTTATGGCATTTTCCGTAGAATCGGCGTCTCCGGTGATCGTACCTAAGTTAAACCCGTTGAGCGTTCCCCCAGTATGGTTGGCCTCTGTCACTACAAGATTTATCCCACTGCCAGTTTGTCCTGCCGCCGTGACACTCTGTATCCAACTCGCTTGAATGAAATCCCTGTTGGCGGGCGTTGTCCCAGTGAACTCATATGTATCTAGGCCCAAGCCTAAGCCCCTCAGAATCAAAGCAATCTCGTCATTATTTCTATCTGCAGTTAGCCTTAGCGTCGTGGCATCGGCGCTTCCCAAGTTGGCAGTAGCAATTCCTGTAATCTCAAGTCCATCATTTTCGGTAAGTGTGAGACGGTCAGCTCCAGCTCCCATTATCAGGTCGGTGGTGACGCCGAGAATATCCACATCCCACCCACTTTCAATGCTGATGCCTGCCTCCGTAGCCTGGGCATCCCCCGTAATAGCACCGATCAGAAACCCGTTAACTGTGCCTCCAGTATGGTTGGCGTTCGTAAGTTCCAACTTAAGTACGTTCGTGGTTTGCCCAGCAGCGGTGATTGGTAGAGTCTGAATCCATTCGTAAATATCGGTATTGGCCGCTGGAGACACGGCAATGTTCTGTGTCCTATTCGCCGAGATCAACATCACCCCAGTTCCGCCAAAGGTTGCGTTTATGAACATATTCACATCAGACGTGATCGTGCCGTTGTTGGTGAACTGAAGATCCGCGACGGTCATGTCTAACGTGGTCCCGTCGTCCGTGATCTGAGAATCCGCCAAGTCCCCGCTTGCGTCGAACTTGACCACAGTGTTAGCAGTACCTGAGCCCGAGGCGGTGGATGTCCCGCTCGAACTCAGGCCCGCCGTGAGTCCGTTAAATGACCGATAGACGATTACCTCTAGGTCCTCGTTTGTTCCTTCTACGCCAGCCGCCACGCTCACGCCGACACGAATTTGATCTGCTGGGATGTTCAGAACAAACGTCTGAACTCCCGCCGCGCTGATGATATCAAATGCATCAGCTATAGTTATCGTGTCCGTAGTCACGGGGCTCGCGTTGCGATAGCGAGCCTCGACCACTACGGTGATGTTGTTGTCCACCGCGTCCACGTCCACAATCACTGCGACGTTGCCATAACCAGAGACCGTAATCCAGCCATCTCCGGCCGCTGAGCCGGTCGAGCACGCGGCTACTGTACCCGTAGGATACGTGGCCCCCGTGTCGCAGTAGATGGTAGTTGTCGAGTCCAGGTCATAGGCGTCGGCAAAAAGGACAATAGAATTGGTGGATGTAGATTGTGTGGCGACTGGGCGGCTGGACAGTGCGAAGACGCCGATAAGCGCCACGCTCAGCCATAATGCTAGTTTCTTCATTCCGCCATTGCCTCCGAGAGAAATAGATCCATGTCAAGCTGTTCGCGCAGGGAGTTCTCGTGCGCGAGGGTGTCTGGGATGTCGGACCGGCCCGATACTGGGCGCTCAGCAAAAGCGTCCTCAAAATAGGCAAACGCATCGGCGCGGTCACGCTGTCGTGAGTAGGGCCAGTGGAATAATTGCAGGAGGGTGTTATTCTGGCCCTCCACTAGTTTCATAGTCGGGGGCTTGTGCCATAGACCGTTATTTACGGGATTCTGGGCCCCACTGATGCGCGCGTCCTTGGAGCGGTTGCGAGATTCGAGTGGGAAGATTTCGATGTCAAGGGGAAACTCCCCAGTTCTCTGCTTCTCCTCCAACCACTGCTTGAGCGTGAGCTGTAGAGCCTCAGACTCAACCCCCCAGCCTCGGAGCCAGGTCTTGAACTTGCCAGCCATATAGCAGGCCCGCTCGATGTATTCGCTGGGATGGATATGATCGCCGAACTCGTGGAGCAGGAAGCGACATCCGCAGGGCTGTCTGTTCCCCACCAATATGGATGTCTCACACCCCTCCTTGCCCTTTGTGTAGGCTGGGTCAGAGACCGCTAAGGTGAGGCCAAAGCGTAGGTGGTGGTCATGTAAGGGGTGGCACTGGCAAAGCAACTTACCATCAGGTAACTCGGCGAAGTCCCGAATAAGGTCCAAGTCGAAACCGTTGCGGCCCTCGTCATAGGGCTTGCAGAGATACTGAAAATAATACTTTTCTCTATTCTGTTGTCTAATGTGGTCTAGCTTCTCTTCGTCGCACTCTTCGGGCAGGATGGGCTTTCCGGGCGTGATTTCTGGTATAAGTTCAGGATAATCGCGCAGCTCGTCGGATATGACGAAGTCGCCTAATACGCCGAGACCCCACTTGACGCGGAAGCCTCGCCGTTCCTCTTTCTGCGCCTCATGTAACACGTCCTCGCGACCCCACGGAGTCCCGTTCACGATGAATGTAGAATTGCGCCAGCCCCGCAAAATCTCCTCCAGGTGAATATACTTCTCGACCGCGTTTGTCATCTCCTGGTCCGATGCTGCGGTCTGCTCGTTCACTGGGTCATCCAGAATAATCACATGATGGTGCTGCGAGGCGAGGCCCGAGTTCAACGAGTAGGCTGTTATCGAGGCTTGCGCTTCGCCGCTCAAGTTCTGGTCCCTCTCCACCATCAACTCCGACTCGGCCCATTTGTCGCCTTGGCGGATCGCCGGGAACGCAAACTTGAATAACCCGTTGCTCTCTATAATGCGTCGTATCTGGCCCAGCCACTTTTTCGTATTATCCGAATGCGCGCTTATGAGAGCGATAGTAAGATTACGATCCACGCAAGCGAGAAGCCAAAGAGGATAGGCAACACTAACGATAACTGACTTGAAGTGTTCACGGGGCATCCAGGAAACGGGTCGATGTCGCATTTTGGGGCCCGAGGGCTGAACAGTGAGCTGGATATAGTTGCAAAACGGAAGATGAATGCGCGGATTGAGTCGAGTAAAGCCACAAATATTTTTGGCGAAATAATAGAGCCCTCCCGGATAACGCCGACACTTTCGGGCCAACTCCTTGCGCTTAAAAACATCACCGCCGATTGGGACTCGGTCCGAGTCTTGCAAGTGCCTCCTCTGTCTCCCTGTCGCCCTCTAGAAGCCAGTCAAGTTGACCTGGACTCAGCTCCACGGTCTGCCGAGTCGAATCCTCCTTCAGCGCGCCGGACATTTTGATCATATCGGTCAAAATTCGGGCCTTAGAGTCCGGGCTAAGTGACGCCGCGCTCTCGCGCACGAGCCGACGAAGCATTTTGTAGTGCTCCGGGGCGTCCTCCTGCGCCATAACCTTGACCCGACGCTGAGAAAGGTCCTCTTGCCTCGCCTCTCGCCAACGCTTGTGCGCCTGGGGCGCGATGGATGCGAAGATCCCGTCAAATGCGTCGTGCGAGACTAGGCGGGCAACCGTTTCCTCGTCCATATCGGCTTGAATCGCGACATGTTCGAGGCTCAGGCCCTTTGAGAGCAGCTTGGCGACCTCTTCCAGGAGGATCTGAGTACGAATGTCGAGTGAAGAAGAGGCCACGCGAGAGGAATGGTAACATAAGGCGAAAGAGGTTGCAAGGGGGATAGAAAATATGACGAAAATGGGGGACTTGGCGAGAATGTCAAGTTCCCAAGGAGCCAAAAAAGCCGTTGCGAGGTTGGCAGGAGTGTGGTAGGGTAGAGGGGTGCGAGACTTCTTACTATTCCTTATCATGGTATGGTTGATGGGTTCTACCATAGGGATTTCTGAGCAGATTGCTAAGGTTATCGACTTGCTGGAGACCCAAAACAACATGCTTTTCCTCGAAGACGAGGCGCTAGAGGAGGTTACGGAGTATTAGGTGGAGAAGTTAGTAGATTTTCTGCTCGAATTCGTTGACCTTTTTCGCTTCTGGGTCGTTATCGACTACTCTGAAAAGGGGATAGTTTCGACGTGGGGGCGACTGGGCAGGGAAATTTCGTCAAGCGATGGCTGGCTTTCGACGGGGCTTCACCTGATATGGCCGTTAGGGATAGAGGAAGCCGTAACCGCTGGTATCCAAGACGAGTGGGAGAACATGTCCCCGCAGTCCCTGGTCACTTCGGATGGCCAGCATGTAGTCGTGCAGGGCTCGTTTCAGTATACTATCCTACCCGAGAAGGTCAGGACGCATGTGGAGACCCTTGGTGAGGAGGACGCGGCGCGGGGGGGCGCTATGCGTGCGGCGGTTTCGCTTAATGTGGAGGCCCGGCCCTATGCGGACCTCGTGGACGATACGAAGGAACTGCGAAAGGCCATTCTCGCCTCGGCGCGAGGTACGCTGAATCCCTACGGTTACAAGTTAAAGGACTTCCAGTGGCTGCAAAAGACTGACAGCAGGACATTTAGAATCATTCAGACATGAGACCTAGAAAGTTCTCTTGCGAAGAGGCACGAGAGCGTGATAGGGCACGCTGTAAACGTTGGGCTGCATCACCTGCGGGAAAGGCATGGCAAAAAGCCTACAACAAACAACCATCACGACAGGAATGGATTAGAAAACATAAACAGCTGCCAGAAATAAAGGGTAGGGAAAGAGATCTCGGGCTTAGACGCAGGTACGGAATCTCCCAAGCTGATTATGACGACATGCTATGTAAACAAAATGATTGCTGTGCTCTTTGTTTACGGCGGTTACCGTCCACGCTAAAAAATCTACATCCTGTTGATCATGACCACGAAACATTGGCTATTCGTGGTATATTGTGTCATAGGTGCAACAATGGGCTAGGATGTTTTGCCGATGACCCAGAACTTTTGCTACTAGCAGTTAAATATCTGACTCGTGAGCGTATAGGCTTATCAACTTCTGAGGAGGAGAGATGACACATAAGGCAAGAATTGCTGTGATGTTGGGCTTAGCATCAATTCCCTTTTGGTTCGCGATGCCTTATTTGGTAGCCGCACTGGTGGTGCTGTATGGTTGAGTTCCGAGGCGGCGCTGGGGGCTATGGGGGGATAAGCACTATGAACACTGACCAACGAACTGGTCGCTACTCTCCCCATCTCGCAGTGAGCAAAATAACTGACTACCTGACCGACACAGTTAATGTGACCTGCCTGACGTGCGGAGAGAAATGGGAACATCCGAGATCAACGCCATCGGCTCCCGACTCGTGCACAAAGCCCCCCCAAGCGGGGGGTAACGCGGGCGAACCTGCCGATCTAACGTCCTACGTGCGAAGGTGGAGCAACAGATGAATAGGAACACCTCAATAGGTGCAGTAGTAGCATTAACTCGCATAGGCATGAGTCAGGGCCTTCAGGGTAGAGCCACAAGACCTACGGGGATATTCTTGGGGTGGTTCTCTCCGTTAGGAATTCGGGTCCGCCGCTCGGGGATGAAGGGCGTGAACCGATACCATCACACTTTTTGGCGGAGATTATCATAGCGCCGCGAGCCCGGCTTTTGCCGGGCGAGCGCGGGGCCCCGCTCACCTGGCCAGGTTAATTAACATGGCCGCGTGAATAATACCGCGGGCCGTGGTTATTTTAACCTCCCCCAGTAACCCCTTTCCGCACAACGAGTTACAAAATCCCAAAAAAGTGTGCGCGCAGTTTGTGGTGGGGCCCCCTGGGGCGGGGCCGAGGGGCCGGGCTGGTTGGTACGGGTGGGTCCTCAAATCGTCGAAGCGTAGGATAGCCCCACCGCTCGCCCCGCCCGCGCTTACCGAACGGTCGGTAGGCTAGCTCACCTAACACATCATGACCCGAGCCCCTGCCCCCCCCTCACCTAGGTGTAAGTTAGGTGACGTGGCCTCGGCCCCCCACCCATGTGGGGCTCTTGCCCCGCGCTATGTCATTGCTAGGTGGGAGGTTGCGATAGGGTAGGGGAATAATCACACATTGATATAAATGTCCGTGTCAATCTTGCACCTACTAATATGGGTGAGAGGGGGGATTGTGGAGTGATGGGAATGTCCGAAGATGGACAAGTGGCGCTAGGACATCAGCATAGCGCGCTCTTCGACCTAATCCACCCCAATTATCCCCGTTACTACGCAAAGTAGGGTACCCATAGCCCTATGGAGAGGTAGAAATGTGTAAAGGGTCTTTACACTCGCTCTCTATCTCTCTAGACATGTAAAGATTCTTTACACTCTCTCTATCGCTCTCTCTATAGATATCTCTCTTTAATGGTTATGTATACAAGTATTATATATACTATACAATATAAAGCACTTAATACAATTTAATATCTAATGTCCTCTCTAGATACCACCCCCTATGTCTAAGGGGGATAACGCTTATTAGTGGATATTGTAGTACCTCGTTGATTCTAAAGGATCATGGTAACTGATTTATGGTAATTAGTGGACAGTAGCAGTCGGGTGGCAATATGGCAAGCCCAATTATTCCTAATCCCACAGTTTATATGTTCCCCTTACCGACCGGTCACCAAGTAGATTACTCAACTCCGCCGTGTTACTTTTCGTAACGCCTACCGAATAGTGGCGCCGCAGATTGTCGCTATGTAGGCTAAATCCCCACACGTCAACCTACCAAACCCCGCGCCAACACCGGCAATCGCCGGTGGCACGGCGGTTGCATATCGTTTAGGATAGGAGGACAAAAAGCCATGACTCGCAAACAAGCAGAGCGGCAGGAAGCGATAGAGGAACTGAGAAAGACACTCAAGCCCGGAGATACGGTCTACACTGTATTGCGCAAGGTGTCGCGCACAGGAATGAGCAGGCGGATCGACGTTTACAAGCTAGAAGACGGGGAGCCTTTCTATCTCACGGGCTTGGTGGCCAAGGCCATCGACGCCTCGTTCCCACAGCAAGGCCAGGGTCTAAAGGTGGACGGCTGTGGGATGGATATGGGCTTCGAGGTTGTCTATCGGCTGGGATGGGCCCTATGGCCCAAGGGATTCGATACGGCCGGTTACCACAAGGACGGTCGGGAATACTGGCGCAATGAGCCGATGAGCTACGAGACCGACGGCGGCTACGCGCTTAAGCAGAGGTGGCTATAGTGTGGGGGCCAGACCCAACATGGCCCCACCTCTGTCCCCATGATGACGGGCGGGCCTTTTGTGAAACCTGTGACCGCTGTCTCGAATCGTGTTGCGATTGTTGGATAGCGGAGGAGCTAGAAGCTAAGGTGCGGATTGAGAAGGAGGACGAGTATGGAGAGTAAAAAGCTACCTACAGTGACTACAGTGCTAGGCGAAACGCGAGAAGCTAAGCACGTTTATGATGACGGCTCGTTTGATTGCCCATTCTGCAAGGCTCCCGTGGTAACCCCCAAGACCCAGTGCGAAAATCCTTGGTGCGATGCTAGTCCCTTTTGGTCTGTCGAGGGATTGAGAGCTAGACTCTTGAGACGGCAAATGGAAGACGAAAGAAAAGAACATGATCGAAAAACTGCGGAGGCTGTAGCTCAATCGGTGCGGGAACGTATTAATGAACACGCAGCATGGGAGAATCAACAAATAGCTAAGGCCAAAGCTGGGGGGTATTGTCTTAATTGCCTGTTCTTGTCCGGATGGGAACGGGTAAAGTTCATTCGGCATAGAACAAGATGCCCTAAAGCAAAGAAAAGTTTTTTGGGCTTACTCTCTGATGATGAGTTATATTGAAGTCTCGGAGAAAGAGGACGAGTATGGCGATCTGTGATTCCTGTGGCCTAAGTACCGACCATACCCACCACGCTAGGCCCTACGGGCTAGAAGGGGATTTTTGTGATGGATGTATGGGTTATGGGGACTGTGAGGAGGAGTAAGAATGCAACGAGTAATAGTAACAAGTAGCGGAACCGTAACTTTGTGCGCTTACGTGAAGGCTTGGAAGGCTGTTAAGGCTGCTCCAGTAAACACCATGTACAAATCTACATTGTGTACATGGTGGCCAGAGAACAGGGAAGAGATTCTAAGGCAGTTCACGCAGGGGCTAAATGACCGTATAAACGGTCATATCGCGGGATATGCCCAAGGGCGCAAATGGTCAAGAGACTGGTTTATGTCAGCTTGGCGCCTCTCTAGAGCAGTCAACACGCCTAGATTAATAGTGCGTAGAACTGAAGTACCGATGGAGTTTAGGGATAGACTGGCTGGGAGGCTATATGACGAAGAATAGAGGATTCTACCGTCTCTGCGCGTGGTGTCCCGAATCCCGCGCCAAGACTCGCGACCTTGAGGCTCAAGGCTGGTCGGTCACACATGGATGTTGTAATGACCACTATAACACCCTGATGCCCGGCTCGGTCTTCGAGCAAGAGAACAGAGCGCCGTTTGTGGATGGGCCAGTTGATGAATCCTAGGCTCTGCTACGTCTGTCATGGCTCGATTCTCACGAGCTATGACCGCTCACGCAAGAAGTATAGGTGCCTGAGCCTCAAAGGATGCCAGGAACGTATAGATGCAAAGCGGGCATCCGTCGATGCCCGCGCGCAAAAGCTAGGGGGTTACTGGTGCAAAACTTCCCGGTAGGCATACACGTCCGTGAAACTCTCCCAACCGACCGCAATCGGTTTCGGGCCTCGCCCGTTTGTGGCGATTACATGGCCCGCTGGGCGGAGCCCGAAACTCGTGAGATCGTGGGCGCCATAAAATGGTGTCTTGACCTATTGACAAGGCCCCTAGTATGGGGGCATAATATCCAAAGGTTGTTTGGGGAGGAGAAAGATGAGCGCTAATGAATGGCTAGGATGGCACTTTTTACCCGAGGACAAGAGACTCCGTTACGGCACCCGGGAAGTCGTGGAGGTCGGGAGGCCCGTAAAGGTAGCGGGTAAGCTAGCATTATGCGAGTGGGGTCTTCATGCCTCGCGCCGAGCGATAGATGCTCTAGCTTACGCACCGATGGATAGCGCAAAACTGTACGCCTGTCGTGTACGCTTGGGGGGAGAGCTGATAGAGTCTCAGGACAAGGCTGTAGCATCGGAACGTGAGGTTTTGTGGATGGTAGACGCTACCAAAGCACTACATCTTTTTGCCTGTCGAGTAGCGGAAGATGCCTTTACAAAATATGGTAACGGAGATACACGGAGCCTAGCTGCCATACAGGCAAAAAGAGATTGGTTGGAGGGCAAGATAACAAGTGAAGAATTAAAGGCGGCGGCGCGGGCGGCGGAGGTGGCGGCGTGGGCGGCGGAGGCGGCGCGGGCGGCGTGGGCGGCGTGGGCGGCGGAGGTGGCGGCGTGGGCGGCGGAGGCGGCGGAGGCGGCGGAGGCGGCGGCGGCGAGGACGGCGGCGGCGGCGGCGGCGTGGGCGGCGCGGGCGGCGGCGGCGGTGGAGGCGGCGGCGGCGGTGGCGGCGGAGGCGGCGGCGCGGGCGGCGGCGGAGGCGGCGTGGGGGACGTGGGCGGCGCGGGCGGAGATAGATAAGTATAATACTCTTCTAGAGAGAAGACTAAAGGAGCTGTTAAAATGACATCAAGTGAAACCCAACCCCTAATCGTGCAAACCTATTGCCCGACCTGTGATCGGCCCGGTATCACCGGCGGCGATTGCTGGATATGTCGAGCCTGGGTGCGCGAGATAGTGGACCGGACCTATAGCATTAAAGCTCTCGTGCTGGGCGCGAAGTTACTAGCCGAGAGGGGAGGAAGGGTGTGATGGAAATGACTCCATACCATGAGCACCAACGATGTGCCGTGTGCGGGCGGCGCCAAGAGTACCGTCTATGCCGGGCTTGCTCGGCCTGGTCGGCACTGATATACGACCGAGCACTTGATCCCCAGCTTCGCTACCTCCGCGTAAAGGGGCGGGTGGCACAAACATTACGTAGCGCCGGTTGGCGCGGGCCTAGCGAGCCTGGGGCAATAAGGTGGGCATGTCTTGGGAGCGTGCCGATTGGTGAATAAAATGGTGCCCCGAACTAATTGGACCTGTGACGTATGCGGGGCAGAACTTAGATCCACGTTCTACCTGTGTACCAATTGCGCCCAGTGGGTCACGCTAGTTATGAACTATCATGCTTACAATGCCACGTCAAGGCGCGGCATTAAAGCCTGTGTTGACAGGGCGTTAGAGGAAGCGAGTATTCAATACGACATAGATTCGGAGGTTGACAACTAGATGGCAATCAATCTCATTCCGACCTGTCACAAATGTGGGCGAAAAGGTAGCGGTGTGTTGCTGGACGACGGGGGCTTCCGTTGCGTCCCTCATTGCAACCCCAAGCGTCTGCCCCCCTGGGAGCGCGACTTGCCACCGCGTGGGGAATGTGGCATAGTCAATTGTCCCTGGTGTTCGAGACATCCGTATGGGGGCGAGGGAAATGGAAATAAAACTAAGTGAACTTATCTATGTCGTGTCAGCGCTTCTAGTAATGCTAACTGCGGAAAGTTGGGTACTTTTCTTGCTCATTACGATGCTCTATTATGCCTATGAGTGGGGTTGGAAATGACTCGCAAAGAATTCCGCAACCGCAAGTCATATTGGAAATCCCAGTTTCGCGGCATGGATCGCAAAGTCATGGAGCTATTGAAACGCGAGCGCCGAGGGGACATTATCGAAATCCCCATTAGCACATTCATTGACATCGGTCACCGCACTAAAGAACTCGGCGAGCGTGGCGAGGCCATGCTTGACCTCGGCACAAACATCGGTGCATCGAAACTAATCTTGCGAGACCTTCGCGATTGTGTCAATATGCTGGAGATGTTTAGCTCGCGCTTAAAGCTACTCGCCGAGAGCAAATGGAACGACGACCTGCCTAACTTCCCCCTATTCAAGACGACCGTAATGCCCACGGCGAATCTGATGGGGGGCATAAAGGGATTAGACGAGATACTACTGGGGGAGACTAAAAGGTGAGCAAAAGTATCGAACGTAGACTAGCAGTGCACCTAGGGCTTTTCAGTCCCTCCGAAGTTTCCGAACTCGTAGACAGGGAGGCTGACAGGTTGGTCGAGATGGTTAATGCACAAAGAAGCAAGGCGTTAGACATGGACTATAAGAAAACAGAAGATGCACTGGACGCCCTACAAATAGCCGTACTTAAGTATTTTGGCAGGACCCTGGAGGTGAAGAGATGAGGCTTAGAATTAAAGACGCAGGCTTAATTGTGCTAAAATTCTCACGCGAAGAGTTGATAGATTTAGTTGCGCGTGTTGATGCAGCTATAGAAGCACATAACAAAGATTGTCCTGATAGTTGCGGGGTAAACGCGCTGATCAGGGAACTGGCCCTAAATGACATGTTTGTAGAGAATGTTGAAAGCCCCTATACGTTCTCAGTGTCGAACACCGAAGATCGAATTGGAGGATAAAATGGTCCGAAGTCAGCGGGGAAAGAACTCAGGCGGTAGCAACTTGGAGGATGCCCTACACAAGCAAAACTCAGAACACCCAGCGAACGCGCCAAAGGAACTAGGGGACTGGCGCGAGTATGGAAGTAGGCCAAGGCCAATAAAGAAAGATAAAGACCGTGCGCTACCGTTACGAAATCCGAGTAGAGGTTGAAGTCGAGAGTAACGAGGACGACGAGGACATGGGCCTGAGCGAGACGGGGGCTCTGTTACGCTCGCTCATTATCCAATCCCTAGATCAGCCCGCCGTGCGCGAGGTTGAGGCCGATGTGATGGAGGAGGAGGAGATCTAAAATGGCCCAACTAACTAACCCTGGCTTTGACTCCAACCTTGGACGCCTGATAGAGAAGATGTCTAAGCTACCAGACGAAAAGTACATGGCATGGCAAATGGTCACAGAGAACGGTACTTCCATTAACATCGACTTCCACAAGCCCACCGCTGAGGTTATAGTCACGTTTAAGAGCCGAGACGAACACCGTGAGAAACATCTATATATGAGCGGGGGGGATGCTTTTAGGTTTAGGCGAATATGGGACGCGACGGTCGAGGAATCTCGACTTGGGCCGAAGGACGAGGATCGCAACAGGCTGTTGAGCCTGGCGAGGAAGGCGGAGGATAGCGACTTGAGGAATGCGGTGTTAAATTACTTCGGGGGGGACAAGGGGTGAGAAAATTCGAGACCGGCGCCACGCGGGATAATATCGAGGGCAAACCTCAATATGAGGGCTATCTAAGCCCACTTGTAATTAAAAGGTTCGGCGAGTACATGCTCCAACACCAGACTCAGGCTGACGGTACACGACGAGACCCGGACAATTGGCAACGTGGGATAGACAAGAATTCATATATGGATAGCATGTGGCGACACTTTATGGACGTGTGGCTTTATCATAGGGGACATGAGGACGAGGCTACCGAGAGTTTGGAGGACGCCCTATGCGCGATGCTGTTCAACGTGCAGGGATACTTGTTTGAGGAGTTAAAGCAGGAGGATCCTGTGTTTCCGGGCAAGATGCTAGATGCGGAGGAGATTCCGTTTTGATCCTCAACAACACTCGCGCCGAATGGTACGATCTCTGCCCCCGTCGTTACTTCTGGGCAGTCGAGTACGACAGTATTGGCCTAGAGCCCGACAAGACCGACGAGAAATTACTGTTCGGGCAGATCGTCCACGCGGGGCTTGCCTCGTATTACTCCGGTGCGACCGAGAGCGAAGTATTCGATGCCGTGGCGGCGGCAGGTGACAGCACGCTGGGACTCGATTCCCTGGGCTGGGACGAGCGAAACTTCTGGGATGACCGGATGGATCTGGCCCAGCGTCTTCTCCGCACCTACCGCCCCTGGGCCGAAGAGCACGACAAGTTTAGTGTCTTGCAAATTGAAACCGAGGGTATCGTTCAGTTAGGTGAGATATGCTGGAAGTGTGGAGAACCCTATGCTGGGGACGAGCCCAACTGCCCCCGGTGCTCTGCACCAATCCATTCAATGGTATTTCGCGTAGACCTCACGGTGAACCAAGAAGGCCGCATCGGCGTAATCGACCATAAGACAGCGAAGTCCGCATCGGATCTCTATCTGAAATCTTGGCACTATTCGCCCCAGCTTTTATGGTATTCCTACGGGTATGGCAAGGCCTTGGAGACCCCAGCTAACTTCTATGAGGTCAACATTATACGGAAACTGGAGACCGCCGGTACGCCCCAGGCCGAATACAAGAACTGCCCCGAGTGTCATAATGGGAAAAACAAGCGGCTCTCGTGCGAGCCGTGCGGGCGGACTGGGAAAGTGGAGAAAGAAGTCAAACTCGTTCCGTTCCAGCGCGAGCACGAGGGGGTAAATCCTGATAACGTCGAGCGTATCGTGCGCTCGCGCATCTCGCTGTGTAATGAGGTAGAAGCGGACAAGAAATTATTTGAGAGCGAGCCCGACGCGGCGTTCAGGATGCGCCCCAAGTCGTGTTTCACCTATGGCCCCTGTCCCTATCTTGATCTGTGCTGGACCGGCGACCCCGGAAAGTGGTATCGTCCTAATCCTGGCTTACTAATGGGCCGGTTTAAGTATCGGCCCGATGACTATGTGGACACAGCGGCGATGTTAAGGGAGGAACAGGTTTGACAAAATCCACCTGCCCCTGTGAAATCTGTGAGGAGGACTGGAGAAGATGGACGGGAGAGCCGAGCACGGACCGGGATGCGCCATTAACGAAATAGGGATGTGCACTTGTAGTCATACGGAACAGAGGCAGCTCGTCTCGCTCCTAACTACATTTCTCTACCACGCGGTGAAATACTGGGGCCATGATGGCAACTTGGTCATACCTATTGTGGACGACGCGCCTAGGAATACAAGACTTCTGTGGAACCAGTTGCCGGACAACAGTGGCTATGCTATCACTTTTGTAGAGGAGAGCGATGCAGATAAAGAAAGTAACCCCCGAACTTAGCCCCTACTTTCACATTTTTCTCTACGGCCTACCAGGCTGTGGGAAGGATAAATTTGCTGGGGACTTCCACCTTCGGGGCCAGGACATGGTTCTTGTCACGAGCGAAGAGGGGGACCTCACGCTCCGAACGATGGGCATCACCTGCCCCCGTCTTATCCCCGAGAACACCGACGAGGTTCAGGCCATCATTGAAAAGCCCGAGGACGTAGTTCGCAACGTCATTAATGCGCAGCCTGGTTTTGAGAACTACGTGCCTAAGACGTGGGCGTTTCAGAACCTACGTAAGATTCAGAACACTCTGTTCGGGGAGGGCCCTCGCAAGGAGACCAAAGTAATGGATGGGACAGTAACGTTGGAGAAGCGCGAAGCCACGGGTATCATGTCCGAGCCTAATCGGCGCGACTCGCCGGAGGTCCCATCGAACAAGGACTATAGGATGCTGGATGCACGCATGCGTGGGGTGGTCGCGCTAATTGAGAAGATGCCCTATCACACAATCGTCACGACTCATGCGGAGATTGATCTGTCCAAAGCCTCCAGAGCAGAGATCATAACTCGTGACTCGCAAACAAAGGAGGGACGTGCAAAACTAAACGAGGCTAACGTGGAGATGGAAGGATGGCCTTCGCTGGACGGATTCTCCCTCAAGTATGACCTCCCCGGCCTTGTCGGCGACTTCTACATCTTTCTTGAGGGCGACGGAAAGAATTTCTACATGTACCCAAAGCCGTACAAAAAATTCTATGCCCGTACTCGCGTTGCGCCATTCATGCCATCTTCGCTTGACTGGACGAACAAGAACGCTTATGATGAAATCATGACTCGCTACAAGATGGCCTTATCGAAAGGCAAGTAATGGGGAGCGCACAGGGGGCGGGCTTACGAGCCCGGCGGGCTATGCTCCTACTAGTGGGCCCCCTGCCCCACCAGCTCTCATAGTTGAGAGATAACGTAACACTTACAAAAAGGAGAAGAGAGAACAATGACCGTATCAGCACAGGATTTCGTAGGCTCGGCGGATGCGCTGAAGACAGCGGGTCTCGACCAGCCGGGACAATACAAGTTTGAAGTGTTGGATGTGAAGGTAGGAGAGAATACCCAGTACGCGGACGCGGACTGGCTGGGGCGTAAGGAGGGCGACAAGTACCCCGTTATAGTGATGGGCTTCGCGTTTCTAGAGCGCGCGGAGTACGATGAGGAGGGCAATCACGTCGGTAACGAGGAGCTGAGCGGAAAGCGCACGCGCAACGAGTATATCGATATCAAGTCAGAGGGTGATCTTCTGAAGCTAAGGACCCTTTACAAGGTCATCACTGGCAGATCCCCCAACGGCACGGTGGACCGGGAGACTGGCGAACTCAAGGTCAACTTCTTCGACATCGCGGTCGAGACTCGTGGTGGGCAAGCCTGGAACACTATCTACCACACCAAAGCCGAGGACAGCAAAAAGGGTGAAATCTACGCCAAGATGGGCCGGAAGTTCGACTCGAAGCCGTGGAGTCGGATTAGGGTAAAAGAGAGCGAGTAAGTTCTTCCTAACGCGAAACGCATCGCCAAGGAAGGGGGAGCGGCGGGTTGTATTGTAGGGACCCCCGCTCCTTTAATTTCCCTGAATAGGAAAGAATTTCCCTAAAGAGGAAAGAATTTCCCTGAATAGGAAAGAGGAGAGAAATGAGCCAGAGAGAGTTTCTAACCAATATCGCGATATTCGTGGGGGGTTGTACCCTTCTCACCATCGCGGTAGCGCTGATCGTGGGGCTGGGGGCCTGTAGCAGCGAGCAGAATGGGCCCACGGGGCCAACGTCGGTTTTCGAGGGGAGCAACCAGGACGTGCCCAATACGGGCTTGGACGTTCCCAATACGGGGCCTGACGGGCCTTCGGCTCAGCAAGCAGAGGGCGATCTCGTGATCCTAGGGAACTATGGGATCTGCGACTTCAGCAAGAGCTACGGGAAGGTGGAGTCGCTGGCCGTCTATCGGGTAATGGAGAACGGGGGGCAGGCGAAAATCGCTTTCTACAAGAACCCTGCCGAGGGGAACCTACAGTGCGGCGTTCTCATCCAGGCCGACTGTCTCATCAACTACAACTCCCAGCCCGAGGCAGGGGACATCAACGCCTATGCGCTGGCGGACTTCTTTATCGGAACGCTGGAGTGCCGGACTCCCCCGCGGAATCCTCCACCCCCGCCGCCCGAGTGTGACCGAGAGAAGCTGGTGGACAACGCTAACGAGGAGTGCGGTGAGAGTGGGTTCTCGGTTGACCTGGAGCAGTGCTCGTTTTCGTGCATTCCTCCACCGCCTACCTGTGAGACGGACCCTAGCCTCTGTCCCCCGCCTCCCCCATGCGAACCCATTGGCGAGCCCGAGAACGAGTGCCAGGACTGGGACTACGACAGCTGCTCCTGGGTAGGAGAGTGCCCGCCCCCCGAGTGCCAGGAGGGTGAGGTCCTGGTAGGTGACCAGTGCGTCCCTTTCTGCACTGCCTACCCTGGGGACCCGACGTGCGCTCCATCCTGCGAGTTCGGGGATGCGGTCTGGAATGGGCAGACTTGGGAATGCCCTCCCCCTCCGCCGTGTGAGCCTACAGGAGAGCCGCTGTGCGACGGACAGACGTGGAGCACCGAGTCCTGCTCGTGGGTTGGGGAATGCGGAGAGGGTTGTCTTTACGAGGTGGCAGGCGCTTCTTTCCTGAAGCAGTTCATCTGCCAGATTCACGGAGGTGACTGGGGCCTGCATGACCAGGGGTCTTTCCACTGCGGGTTTGACTTGCCTGGCATCTGCCACAATAGCTTCAACCTTTCGCCGGGTATCTCACATCCGGAGTGCTTGACGAAGCACGACTGCGACTAGAAAATAAACTCTTGACAGCCTGGCCCAACCCAGGTAGTCTAGAGCTAGGAGGAGAGGGAGATGTCACTTAACCCAGGGGTGGGAAGGCGGCGCTGGAGCGAAGGCGCTTCTATTGTGATATCTCCTTCTCTTTCTGTTCGCTTGGAGATGTGCATATGAGAAACCGCCTATTCCTATTCGAGGCCCTAGTTATAGTCTGCGGCATTATTGTTTTCTTCACCTTGATACTATACACGGCTAACTTTGTGCTCTCAAACACGGTATATGAACAGGCTGCTGAGCTGGCCAACGTCCGCGCCGAGATGCGCGTATTGAGGGCGGAGGTTGAAGAGGTCCGCGAAGAGAGCATGACGCACGAGCGGCTTAAGTGCCAACTGGACCTTTTAATGGCGGCTTCGCGCGGGGGATGGGGTGTGGCCCAGGTAGTGCTCAATGAGGGTTTGCTGGAGTCCTGTGAGATAGAGGTGGTGAGTGATTAGGCCAGACGACAAAGATACCCACCGGTGGTGGATCGGCGCGGTATTAATCATGTTAGCATTATTCCTAATTGCGCGTTCCGTGGCGGAGCCTTCAACAAATACGGTGGGTCTTACTGCACAGGAAATGGAAAAGGTGAGACCCCGAAGCGGTTGGCAAGATGCAATGACTGTCATGGCCCTGATCACTGAAGACTGTCGCATGATCTTGCCGCGCAGCGCCGAACCGAAGGCAATCCTGCTTTGCCTGGAAGATAAATTAGGCGAGTACCTTTCTGGAAATTCCGAGATCGAATTGCATGAATCGGAAAAGGAGCCTAAATGACTCATCCCAATCTGCCCATGCATAGCCTAGTCTTGGGCCTACTTTACGGCTTCACTCTGGGCCTTAGTGTTGGTTGCTGTGCTAAATCCATCGATCCGATGCCAATGCACCTGGGCGACGGAGTGAATACCGAAGTCCGCGAAGCCTGGCTAAAAGCACAGCGTAATCTCCAAGACCAGGGCATCAGTGCTATGGATCTAGCCCGCGCACGTCCTGAGAACTTCAGGTTCCACATGGTGGATAGGAAATTCTATTGTGGGGGCAAGTACGTGCAAGGCTGCTTCACTCCACAAGACCGTGTAGTTCGCTATATCGACGAAGACCGCATTCTAATCCACGAGTCCATGCACGCTATTACGTTTAGCCTTGGAATATACGACCCGCGACACGAGAAGTTCGAGTACCCTCACTAGGAGACTTTATGCACGTTTGGGGGGACGAGGGCGTAGACTGGCAAGGTATAGACGATGCCGCACGTTATATAGGGGAGAATCTCAGACGGTGGGGCCGTATCCAAGTCAAAGATTACAAGGAGAAATGGGGCACCGTTCGCGTATACTGCCACTTCGGTTGCGAGGCCCTGTTTTGGTTCGTGTATCCGGGGTGGGTGTACTACCGGTGGCCGGACTGGGTTATGAAGATCGATCGGAGCGATATCTCGTACTTTCTTTGGCGGGCGTTTGAGCGGATCCTCGTGCCCTATCAAGTGTACGTATATAAGGCTGTCTATAATAAGGCAGTAAAACGGTGGCCACATTTAAGGCAGGAGATACTAACGGACTGTGATTACCCCGATCTTGTTATGTCGAAAGAAGTACAGAGGGAATATGGGTGGGACGATTCTTACTCTTAGGAGGACCGAAATGAGTCACATTCTCTACACCGACATTGACGGCGTGTTGTTGCAGTTCATTCCGACACTCTTGGATGTGCTTAAAGAGCGCCGAGAAATACCTTGCGACGTAGAGGAGGAAGACGTAAGCACGTTCTATATCGAAGAGGCTCTGGGCCTGCCTCCTTCAGTCGTGGCTAGTGCCATGAGCGAGGTGTGGAAACGTCCATTGCCCCCATATCCCGGCGCTCAGGACATGCTGGGCGAACTCAACGCGATAGTAGAGGTGGTGGGGCTTACGGATCGGCCCTCGACGCAATCCCTAGAAGCCGCGAAGCGCGATCTCGCGGACCTGTGCCTGTTACAGTGGCACTCGGTGGACTCGGACAAAAAGGTGGATGTCGTGCGTCACCGTCTCATGTTAGACGGTTTCGTGTTCGTACTGGAAGACAAGCTCAAGACTATTACTAGAATGCTTGATCTGCCCGGTCAGGACCGCCTGTTTCTCTACCTGATGGACCGTCCGTGGAACAACTCGATGGACCTGAGAGGGATCAGACGGGTCTATACGCACGCGGCAGTGGTGGATGATGTGCGGTGGCAATTGGGGAGGGTAAGATGAGGGAGGACTGGATAGAGAACTCAATACTGCCTGAACCTGAATACGAGAAGTGGTTAAGAATTATATCCACGGCTCATGCCGCCCAACAGGAACTCCCCTTTGCTGAGTTAGAGGTACATACCGCTACAGGAAACGAGCCCTCGCCCCCGTGGGTAACAATTTTCGGCCCAGAGGATCCAGCTCCTTGTACCTGCCCCCTCCAATCCCTCATGCGCGAGGGATGTAAGTGCGGTGGTATATGATAAAGGCTCTATACTCTCTCATGTTTCTGGCTGGCGTTTTTATGCTGTTCATATGGGCCATCAAAAACATCATACTGGTAATTGGTGTAATTCTGATCTACATGGCGGTAGGGTATCTCAATGACCACGTGGGCGAATAAAAAGCGAAAGTCCCAAAACCCATACCGCGCTGCCAATGGCCTACCCTAGGCGCCACGGCCCCCCAACTCCGAGATTTCCAACGGGCCCGCGCTGTGGGGCCTATACGGACGAGATAAGTGGCGTAGTGCACCCAGAGTGTCCCTATCGCGCCACTTCTTTCGGCTACGCGCCATATAGCGGGAATTGCGACACATCCACATTCCTGTTTTTGCTAGAGGCTCTAGGCGCGGATGAAGTAGAGGCCGGGGCACCTGCTGTGGGCCCTACGGGGGGAATATTTAACAAGCTCCTACACGAGAATACGCCTATTCTGCGTTCCGAGCAGGTGGTCGCGAACGTGGTGTGCTGTCGCCCCGTAGAATGGGAAAGCGATGACAAAGGGGGCCAGCGTACTGTGAGGCAAGAGTGGAGCGGGGACATGGTTAATGCCAAGCCTTCCGCTGGGCAGATTAGGGAGTGTTGGACCCGTTACGGGAAGCCCCTCCTAGAAGCCTTTCAGGGCAAGTACATTATTGGTCTTGGTAAGACGCCCATACACGCTATGACTGGGCATCCCTACTCTATATCCAAACTGAGGGGAACCATCTTCGAGCCTGGGGAGCTAGTTCCCTGTGTAACATGTAATGGCTCGGGTAAGGTCTCGGGTCGGACCGTAAAGTGTAAAGAGTGCAAGGGTCACGGGACGCTCAAGTGTCCGACCTGCGCCAAGTGGACGAAGCACGGAAAGAAATGCGGAGCTAGTAATTTTACTCAGTGTCTTGAGTGCAAAGGTACTGCCTCCGTCCCCGGCAAGACTAAAAACTGCCTCGAATGTGACGGCGCTGGGCGTACATCAAAGGACCCCGATAATGTCTACGTCTGTGAACAGCTCAAGCCTGGTCAACTCTTATTCCCCACCTACCACCCCGCCATGCTTATGCGAGAGCCGACTATGTGGCCTGTCGTGGCCCGCGATTTCTCTCGCATGGCAACTCTTGAGAATGAGCTTCACATCTCAAACGCAACCACTATCCATGAGTTTCCCCCCGCCGGGGCCACACTTGAGATGCTTCAGGCTCGTAGCTTCAGTGTTGATATTGAAACTTCTGGGGGTCTGGACCCATCCGAAGGCGATATTGTCTGTGTCGGAGCTACTGACCGTATCGGTACAGGCTATGTATTCGATCCTGACGATGAGCGAGTCGCAAGAGTGCTTAGTGGCGACGAAATTGTTGGGCAGAACTTCGTTCTTTATGATCAGTGGTGGCTGTACAACAAGGGCCACCATATCCCTGAGACGACCAAGATATGGGATACTCGGTACGCTGGGAAGCTTTGCAACCCAGACACCCCTAATGACCTCGTATACCTTACCGGAGAGTTCGCCAACCCTCCGATTAGAGGTTATTGGAAGACCACGCAAAATTACCGTCACCACAAACCGCGCGTCGCTTGCATTGACGTTGACGCTACACTGAGGGTCGCGCAGGGGCAGCGGGATTATTTGAAATGGACTGGTCAGCTCTCGCTTATGGAAAACTACATCATCCCGCTTTCCCGCGTGACGTTTGAGATGCGTGCGGCGGGCATGAAGATAGACAAGTCGCGGATGAAAGACGCCTCGGCGGCGATTGAGAAGACACTAGTTGAGGAGCGGGCTTTCCTGCCAGATTGGGGGGGCACTAGAACCGAGAACCAACACGCGCGGGTTCAGGAGTGTCTGTACGAGACGCTCAAGCTACCGACCCAAAAGAAACGCGGTACGGGAAGGCCGACCGCCAACGCCGAGGCTTTAGAGGAACTCCGATCTCGCTTACAGACCGGGCATAAGTCGGTTAAACACGTCAATGAGGAGGATACAGATGACGGAATCTCATTCATCAACAGAATCCTGGAACTGCGAGATATGTCGAAGTTACAGACTTCTTTTCTCCGCTACAGGCTATCTGGAAGTTTCGTTCACCCTGCTCTCAGTCTTGGAGGATCTGCGAAAGGTAAACATGAAAGCGGTAGGGGGACCGCCTCTTTTAGATTCTCATGCACAGACCCTAATGCACAGCAGATCCCTGATTGCCGATGTTCAAAAAAGTGTTACGGAACTAACTTGGACTGCAGAGGCGCTAGATACATATTTATCCCAGACCAGCCCGACTGGGAAGTGATGTCGGTTGACCTGGCGCAGGCGGAGATTGTGGGCTTTCTCTACCTCGCGGAGGAGTGGGGGATTCTGAAAAAGGTACTTCACGAGGGTCTTGACGCGCATCAAGCCGTGGCGAATCAGATATTAGGGAGGGACGCGAGCAAGCCTGAGCGGGACGACTTCAAGACTACTACCTTTGCTATCCTGTTTGGCGAACAAGAGCGTACTACCGCCGCCCGCCTGCACCGCTCACTTGACGAAATCCACGCCGCCCGTGACGCCTACTTCAAGATGCTCCCCGGTGTTGACGACTACCGGACATCCGTGATAGAATCCTGTAAAAGACGTGGCTATGTCGAATCCCCGTTTGGCTTCAGGCGATACATTCGGCTCGACCGGAGTACCGGGCGCGCGGCTAACCAAGCCTGCAACGCCCCCATCCAGAACATCCCACCAACTGTCATCGGCAAGGCCATGCTCCGAATGTATCGCCAGCTCCCCAAGCCCGCGCGCCTGTGGATGCAGGTTCACGATGAGGTGCTCATAGTGTATCCTAAGAACCTGCGCGAGGCCGTGCGAGACTGCGCCTTGTCCAACCTCCGCGCCGAGGTGCCCGAGATGCCCGCGCCTGTGCTGGGCATGGCCGGGGGGCTCAAGTTCAATGTAGACTGTGAGATAGGGCCGAACTGGGGCGCCTTGCGTAAATATAGCGAGGTGGTGGGGATGGAAAGGGAGGGCAAGAATCCGTGGATACCGACAAGCTAGAAACGCCAGATTGGCTGTTCAAACAGTTGAAGTCAGTATTTAACTTCTCGTTTGATGCGGCGGCCAGCGCGGGTAATAATAAGTGTACGCTATGGTCTGACTCTCTAGACACGGACTGGAAGGAAGTCGCGAGGGGAGGGGTGGTATGGTTGAATCCCCCATACTCGAATCCTGGGCCCTTTCTCGCTAAAGCTGCGGACGAGGCGGTAAGGGGCGTAACAACAGTAGCTTTGATCAAGGGTGATCCCTCGACCCGTTGGTGGCAGGTCTTTGTGGAAGGTGTGGCTACTCTAGTGTGGATCCCCAATAGAATCCGATTTAATTTGAACAGAAAACCCACAAAATACCCTGCGTCCTTCCCCTCCGTTCTTGCTGTCTATTGGGGAGTAAAATGGAAGCCGTAAGGAGGGCAGGAACTGTGGTGCCAGATTATAACGAAAAACTAATTGTGGGTAATGGTGTTTACATGTGGTGTAAGTGGTGTGATAAACTCGTAAAGATGAACAAATTTATCTTGGGCAGTCTTCACATATGTCTGACCGAGGAAGAGAAATATGTAAAGGCCAAGAGGTTAGGGTGGAAAAATTTAAGCTAGTACCCTGGGAGGATCGTAGTGGAGCAACGGGCCGATTTATTTTGCGTCTTCCTTATTCTGATATTTCCCTCATTGTGGACGAGGTTGGAAAACTGGTTTCCAAGCCTGCGGCGCTTTTGCCTCCACACGAATCGGACCAAAACTTCACCGCCCGATGTGCCGCAGTCGCGAGGGATAAATTTCCTGAACACAAAGTCATGGTCGCGGTCGGGCGGAGCAACAGGAAAGAGTCAGAAAGTTTCCTTCGAGTCCTTGTCTCCGGTGAATTCGACGCCTTTGCTTTGCCCGTGGACATTGGAGGAAACTACACACTCCATCTCGCAGGCTTCTGGGACGCGGCTCGACTTCTCCAACCCTCTTGTTGGTATCACATATGTGGCATGTCCCTGCCACTGGTGCACAGCTTGGAACCGACGAGTGCGCGAACAGGGGAGTGGACGTGGGGGGAGGAGGAACTTTAGTTGAGCAACTCCGAACTCCTCAAACTCATCACCTCCCTCGAATCCGGCTCGCGCCCGGACTTGCGTGACCTAAGCGCCTGGTTAGCCTCTCGTAACGACATTAGCGAGGACGACTGGGAAAAGGTCCAGGCGGCTCTTATAAAGGCATACAAATTCTCTGGCCCCGAGCAGCTTAGCCAGGAACTAAAGCGTCCCTCGTTCACGCGCGTTACGAACTACAAGGACGACTTTAGTCCCCTTCTTGACGAAGTGAACATGGGAGGCTGGCTCCGGCGATTCGTCGAGCACACGCGCAATATGGAGGCCCCCACCGCATTTCACTTCGCCTCGGCTCTTACCGTGCTCGGGGCGAGCCTCCGTCGTAGAGTATTCGTGGATCAGGGCTATTATAAAATATACCCAGCCATGCGTACAATGTTGGTGGGGCCCTCGGGCACCGTAAAGAAGTCTACAGCATCAGGCTACGCCGTTAAAGTGGGCCGTGCGGCGGGTTGCTACAATAACCTGATGAACACGGGCTCGGGCGAGGCCCTTCTATCTCAGCTCGCCAAGCTGTGCAAAATGCAAGGCGAATCTACGGGCCTCGTGTACGTCTCCGAGATGTCCACGCTTATCAACAAGTCCGACTACAACATCAGCCTCGTGCAGCTCCTTACCGACCTCTTCGACGATGCGGATCGAAAAGAGAAACAGACCAAGTCAAGCGGCAAGGAGATTCTCGATAACATAGCCGTCTCGTGCTTACTCGGCACGAACGAGGAGTTTCTAGTTGAGTCCGTTCCCCCCTCCGCGCTGGCCGGGGGCATGATGTCTCGATTCTTAACCTGGTATCAGGAGGATACGGATAGGGAGTTCCCCCGACCTATCCTTGCGGACCCCAAGGAATATGAGAGTCTGGTGGGGGATCTCACACGAGTGGGGTTTGTAAAAGGTCCAGCACACACAGACGCGGAGGCCGACAAGTGGTATGAGGCGTGGTATCGGGGGCGCAAGGACCGACGCCCAGTGAATGAGCGTTTGGCCGCGTTTTGGCAGCGGATACCGGACCACCTACTGCGCCTGGGAATGTTGTTCTCCGTATCCGACAACCCAGATCAACGCGAGAGCGTAGAGATAACGGAAACTCACCTAATTCAGGCCGAGGCGGTGCTCGCCTGGGTTCTCAAATATCTCCCTCGTGTCTACGCCTACGTGGACGTGACTGGGTATGGCAGAGAGACCCAGCGGATAATCACATTTATCCGTAACCGAGGCGGCTACGTGGGAGGGAGCGAACTCGGGCGCAAGATGAGCGGGAGGATGTCGGCCCGGCTGCTAGATGAGCACTTGACTACCCTGACCCGCCATAATATAATAGAACGTATCAAGGCCACACCGTGGGAGAGCAGCGAGTACGGCTATAGGCTGGTGAGGAAGGAGGAGGAGCTGTGATTACCGCCACACAGTGTGAAGGCTACACTTGTTACAAGGTCCACCTGGAGGACGAAATATCGCGCGTCCGTATCCACTTTCACACCCCAGGCTCGCTCCGAGACCCTTACATGCGCCAACTCTCTATCGAGGCCCACGAAATAGGCCCAGTATTCGACGCCAACGAGGTCGTGCGCGGAGACGAGAAGGACTGCGACCGCGAGTTCTAACTAAAAAGGGGCCCCTCGGCTGGGAACCGAAGAGCCCCTTTCTCTGTGGAAGGAGGAGAGGAAGCAGTTTATGCGGTCGTGCTTCGGGACCGGTCGGATTACTTCGTCTTGAGTCCCTTCAACGCCAGCGCAACATCCACTGCGCCCTGGCTCACGAAGTAACCTAAGATCAGATTCACGATCAGCTCGATAGTGGCATCGTCTAGGCCCGCAAACTCGCGCAGGAGGACAGTGAGGATACCCCCAATTAGCGCGGCGGCTTTCTTTGATGTGAGAAAAGCCTTCAGTAGCTGTAGCATTTACACTCCCTAGTTAATTAGTTTTGGCCTGTTTTCGGCCAGTTTAACGTAGTTCAGAAAATCCACAACAGCGTTAATCAAAGTACCAAGTTTTTCTCGTCCCATGGGGTCGGTTATGATAGATAGGAATGCTAGAGCCGCGCCAGACTTTCTCAGCTCCGCATCTGTCTCGCGGATCTCCTCGACCACATTAGTGAGAACGGCTTCCTTTTTCTCTTCGCCGCGGCCCGACCCCCGAAAATACTTCTCAGCAGTTTGAATGGCCGGGATCAGTACATTGAGGACAGTCGCGATGGCTTTGATATTCATTCTCCACCTTCCACCGTGGAGTCTAACACACTATCTGGGGGGTCGCAAGGAGCAGCTACAAGATGTTGTTGGGGCGGGACTTACGTAGCATCGACATACTGGAACTTCCTCCTGAACAGCCCGTTCTTCTGGAACGTCTTGACCAGGATGACCGGCGCGCCGATGGCCCTGGGGCTTAGCATCTTCTCCTCGATATAGGTCTCGGTATCTTCTACGTACCCCTTTAACCACCCCCCCGTCACTACCGCAATAGCCTTGTTCTCGACTATCTGGCCCCCACGCGCTATCATTCGCTCAATCTTCTTGTAATCGCACTCGTGCATGTGACCCATCAGATAGACATCTGCCTCGGGCCAGTAGGGCACTACGTTATCGACTAGCTTGCCCACGGGAAACTTTCGCGAGCCAACGCCGTGGTGGGCCCATATGTTGATCGTACCACGATTTTTGTCATCCGGGCGCTGGAAGCGCATCGTGAGATAGCCGCACTTATTGAGATAGGGGGCCTCAAGCGCATTAGCTATATACTGATCCGTGTTCGTGCCGTCCTTGAACTCGTAGTAGTGATGACCCGATAAGAGCCCCATCCATCGCCCGGTCGTGTGCTGGACGATTTCGAGAAAATCGTCTGCCAGCCTCCGCGCCGCTACACTGATAAAGCTCTCTGTGGGCTGATACATTTTGGCCTTGCCAACAGAATCCCGGTTCGAGGGCGACATGAAGTCGATATAGTCACCCATCCCGATATAATGGACGTTAGGGAAATTATCCTCAACAAACGCCATGTGGCGCTTGAAGGCATTGACGGCCACCGCACGGAACCCTTCCACGTCAGGGTCAATCAATTGCAAATCCCCAATCGGCGCGATGGTGAACTCGGACATCTCCTCCGAGAAGTCCTCTCTGGCTATAACCCTGGGCTCAAACTCTCTCAGCTCCAAGCAGTCCTCCTTCCAGGTTAGACTGTAGATCTTGAGCAACTAGATGGAATACACTCCATGCACGCTACGCTTATAATGCGCGAGGCTTCGGCCTCCATCCTCCATTTGTCCTCTGACGGGTCTTTGGTAAAGAACCTCACGCTTAGTGTTGATCTAACAGTCGTGGGAAACTCTTCGCTATAGATCTCATCAATTGGGGGCAAGCCGATAACGTCTTCCTTAATAATCCCCACGCGCTCGCACCAGTAGGTGACGGTGTAGTTGATGCTCCAAAGCAAATAGCGCGAGGGCGGCGCGAAGGTGCCTTCTTGGACATTTAACAGATCATCGTCTAGTCGCATCTCGATCTTACTCTGCGAGCCCAGCGGCGGTAGCTTCCCACCCATCACGAGGGTGAAGAAAAACTCCCTTCCCACAACAGCCTCGGGCCGGGCTAGATCGATGGTTAGGCGAAAGGGACCTTCGGTTACGGTAAGGGGCTTGGCACAGGCGGCGAGAAAGGCAAGGGCAAGGATAAGTCGTTTCATTTTCTCCCCCTATCAGCTAGGCTAATATGGTTGAAGTCGCCAAAATCTCCTCCCCAAGCGCACAAAGGATCTAGGGATTTCCATACAGAGCCCAATGTTTGCCACTCGGGGCAATCACTTTGCATCCATCTCCCCCCCACAAATAGATTCATGTCTGCTGCTAGCCTATCGTAGTGGAGTGAGCCGGGCATATGCCCGTCTAGATCCCCTCGGTAGAAATCCGAGAATGTAAGATCCCAGCCACGAGCGGTGGCATAACAGATAAGTATACCAACTAGCTTGGCGAAGAGGCTCTGTTTCTCTCGGAGAGTCACTGACCTCTTCCCGCAGAAGGTCTCGTCCGCTCATCTAGCTTCGTGCCGATCTCCGCGAGCTGTACTTTGATGGCCGTTAGCTCGCTTTTAATTAGATCCAACTGGCTCGTCTGCACGGCCTTCATGACCGCCACCTCAGCGCGCACGCTGGCGTATTGGGAGTTTCCTACAAAAGTGGAAATCCCCCCACCCAGTGCGAACGAGGCGATAAGCCCGGCTACCCACTTCCACAATCCATTCCCGTTGGCTACACCCATCCCGCTACTACCTCCGCCAGTATATACAAGTCCCCATAAGAACGCAACTTAGTTACCTCTGGGCCATCCAGCTAAAGCCCCCGGCCCCAAGCCCCTCGACTGAATGGAAAAAGAATATGCAGCCCCGCTCGGGTCGGCATGAGTCCGCATAGCGCTGGATTCGAGCTTGGCTCTCTGTTACTAGATGCCACCCGAACGTCTCCACGTCTGCCGCGCTACCGTAGGCCGTAGTCTCGCTGAGAACGGCGAGACCCCCATTTTGCCCCACAATGTCCTCAATTTGAGACGGCGTGGGGTCCTGTGGCGAGTTGCCAGAAGTGCGCCAGGGGTGGAAGTCCGGGAAGTCTGAGCCCAAGCCCCCATCGTAGCGGTATTTGCCAGAGGGCCAGCCTAGGCTCAGATCAGTGCTCACGAGGTGGCCTGAGCGGCGCTTAAGGAGCCCAATAAGGTGCGTGACCTCGCTATGGTCGATACTGGAGCGGGGGTGGTCGTATTCGTTTACAGCCTCTAGCGCCAGGTTGTGGTAGTCCCGAGTGGCCGTGGCTACATTGAGCGCCCAAGACTCAACCTTGCGAAAGGGGGTCCGGTCCTCCTTTACTGTACAGGCGACTATAATCAGCCCGTACATGTCCTCTTCGGCTAGGATATGGAGGGTCTGTTTCAGGTCATCCAGCGCACCGTCTTCGATCCCCCTACCTTTAGGTAGCAAGCCCCCCGGCCAGCTCTGGGTCTCGGCACATATCCTGGCCGTGTTATATCCATGGCGCCGGGCCTGGCGCAGGACCATCCGTTGGATATTCTCGTGCTGTGTGGGCAGCGCGAAGGCGCTAAAGCCGTGAACATCCGTCAGCGAGAACATGGGCCCCGCATCAAAATCAGGTTCTTGTGTGGGCGGCGGGGGAACAATCGGAATGTCTGGTGCAGTCACAACTCCGTCGCCACAAAAGGCTAAAAGTAGCACAACCGAAAAGGCTAACATCGCTCTTATCATAACTGGAGGGCGCGGGGGAGGGGGCGTACCAGGAGAAACACCCCCATCGTTTTCCGAGGGCCGAACTCGGACCCCGCTAACCCGTCTGTAATAGTAGGATTCGCAAGTCGAGGGGTAAGCCCCGGCGTTTGCGCTCCTTTACGGCCGTGTTCATATCTGTTCGCGCTCTGTTTATAGCGCTGTTTATAATGTCACGTTGCGTTTCTATCGAGAGAGTAGCAAAGCCCAAGGTATTGTTTATGGCTTTCTGCGCGGCCCTTCGCTCTGCTTTGCCTTTAGCCAAGAGGATGGTATTCTTCTCCCTCTCTGTTAACTTGATGCCCTCTTCTCTCGCGAATACTGGGAGGCTTGGGCGGCCGGGAAGCACGCCCCTGTCGGCTAGATAGTTAACTAGCGGATCCTGCGAGCGTTGGACCTGGCGCGGACCAAAGATCCGTTCAATAAATCCACCTGGAACCTCTGGTGATTCCCCAAAGGTCTGAGCACCGCGTTCTGGGACTCCGGCTCGCTCGCCTGGTATGCGCTCGGAAATCCTCTCCACTCCGACCCCTCCAGTAAGCCTAGGATCTAGGGCCCTGGCAACTTCGCTAACTAGCCCGATGGGCTGGAATACTCGTAAAACCGAATCGCTAAACGACTCTTTAGCCCGTCTCCCCTCCATGAGATTGGTGATAAACTGGGCCATGTTGGGAAGGAAGGTCGCGTCCATAGCGCTGTGCAGGGAAGAGATTGAAAACTGTTCGGCGAAGTCTCCGGGCGTTTGAATTTTGCCAGCCTTGTGTTTCTCCACCATGTTGGAGGCTAAAGACAGAAGGCCCGCTGGGGGTCCCCATCCCCTGTAACTTACCCAACGGTCGCCAAGTTTCACGGAATATGGGGCCCATCGCCCAGCGCGGATAGCAGCATCTTTCTCGCTGTCGGTAAGGTGTTCCCCGGCGCCAGTGATTACCCCGGCGTCGGCCAGAGTACCAGCAGCGGCCACACCGGTTAGCCCTACCATCCCCCGTTGGAAACTGAGCTTACCCATCTCCCTCGTAGGGGAGTCTTTGGCAAGCATACGTAGCCCACCCAGGAGAATGTTGGCGGGATTGTACTCAAGAGTCCGCTGTGCAATGACAGAAGGGGTCCTGACAAATGGCGCCAGGACGTAAGGACCGAAAAATGGTATTTGTCGGAATAGTCTGCCAGCATCTATTACTTTCTGTGTCGCGCCGGAAATGTTGTGCTCGCGGAACGATACCCGCCGTGCGGTGTCCCAGGCATCGGCAATTTCTCCATCATTGAGGTTAGAAAGGTTCTCTACAAACCGCTTCCCGAACTTTGCGCTAGACACACCCTCAGCAGCCGTCTTCTGAGATGCACGTAAATTGGCTTGGAGATTGAACGCTATGGTAGTAAAAAAATCATCCTGTGCAGAGTTAAACCTTCCCGGCGTGAAGGGAATACGACTCAATATGTCCCGCAAGCCGTTACCCTGCCTTAGCATTACGACGCCCTCAAGTAGCTCCTCGGGTATCTGTGCTCCACCCTGCTTGAGCTGTTGGGCTATTTCAGGCGTGACTCGGCCTATGCGCTGGAGTTCATCAATATATTCTTTAGGTAGCCTACCTTCTGCTATGACTTCTCGTAATTCCCTATTTATTCCAGTTCTCCAGCCCTCTGCCGCACTACGCCATCCATCGAATATGGCATTCTTCATTCCAGCGTAGACGTGAAAGTTTCGTGCTTTAGCTCCAGAGGAAACCCCTTGCGCTACGGTATTGCCCATTGTGCCTAGAAAGTCACGGACTCGGCCAAACGGGGAACTCATATAGGCGTTTAGGATAAGGGACTGCGCGGGGAGCTTGCGTGTGGCCTTTTGAGCGCGGTCAACGGCTCTCCTCACTACGCCTGGGGCATCGGGTGAGCTGGAGATTAGGCGGTCAAGTTGAAAGAAGCCTGCTTCGTCAGAGATGGCCGTGCGAGGAGCGGGGAGATCAAGCAGGACTTTCTGAGCCTCTTGCGCTAGTTTAGGCTCATTACCCAAAGCCCTATTAATCGCCGATATGGCTCTCATCCCGCTCTGTTCAACCTCCGTCGCCATCGCCTGGCGCTCTTCTGGCGTGAGCCGCTCCATAAACCTGCGCGTGGTCTTATCGTCGAAGCCGTAGTCTTTGGTGAAGTGCTTCTTGACGATAGTGTCGTACTGAAATTGGGGGTCACCAATGAGGCGCCTAAACGGCTGAGTCCCCACGTCTGCCGCCCGCGCACCGCTCGGCAACTCCTCCACGAGTCCCTTCTTGAGCGTGAGTTTGGGGAATTTTGAGACTAGGTTCGCTGCACCTACGTCATCTGAGACTTCACGTAGTCCTTTAGCTATCGTGGGGCTAATTGGACTTCTGGGCCCTAGTAATGCGCCCCCTATCGCCCCCGCACCTCCCATAAGCACAGCCTCACCTAGCGTGGTCTCGCCGGGCTCGAATGTGGCGGCAATAGCCTCGGTCGCGCCGAGCGCGGCTCTCGGGAGGAGCGTCCCTGCCGCTGCGGGCGCCGCACCGAGAAGGAACGGTGCTAACGCTCCCGCCGTTCGCGCGGACAGGAGACCCTCACCGGTCTCCTCTCGTGGAACGGCGGCGGGTTCTACGACTTGTTGGGGGCCGGGCGCGAGCCCAGTCAGTCCTAGCCTGGACCTAATAGCCTGCCGAGATATTTCCCCCGCCTCTACCAGCCCAGCACCAAAGCCTGTTAGGTCTTGTGCAGCGGGCTCGGGCCCGACGAATGGCGTAGCAGCCTCGGCTAGTGACTCCGGCGGAGCCGCTGCGCGAAGCCCGCCCTGTATGATATCCGCTAAGGTGGTGGCTTGTGGACGGTCCTCTGCCCGTTGAAAGAAGATCCGCAATTGCTCAAGAGGGCTTGGCGGCATTATTGGAGTACCGAGCTAACGTTAGGGAATAGTCTAGCTACCAACTCGCGAATCTCATCGTCCGACCTTCCGGCAGACTTGTGAAGCTCTACAAACTGAAGCAACATTTGGGCTACGCCCTGTGTCTGGTCTGGCGGGATGTTACCTCCCTGCTCAAGCGCCACTTCTAACGCCTGGAGCTGTGGGACGAATTCGGGCTGGAGCTGGCCGGTGAGACCTTCAGCCTGCTCTCTCTGTGCTCTCGCGATTTGCTCCTGTTGTCTACGCTCCGCTGTCTCGAAGCCAGGGAACACAGATGCCGGGTCGATACCACGAATTTCGAGGTCCTCGCGGGCCTGGGCGAAGTTTAGTTGACCGCCCTTGTCTTGTGAAGCTCTTGCTGCTTTGAGCACGGAATCGGCCTCGCCCCTGATTCTCTTGGCCTCATCTTGCGCCGCCTTTTGTTGAGCCTCCTCCTCTTCCTCCCGCGACACAACCCTCCTACTAGTGACTTCCTGTTTGATAGGGGTCTCGCGCTGGGCTAGGCCCGCCACCTCACTAGCAGCTTGGAGGGCCGCCGCCTCGGTAGGATCTACTTGGGCGTTAATAGCTGCACCACGAGGACCAAACAGGGCCGCAGCCCTTGTCAGATCAGCCCTACGTCTGGCGTCCTGTGCTGCACGGGTAATGAACTCGCGAGGGTCCATGGACTGCGAAGGTACTCCCAACTCTGAGACGTTCCCCTTAGCACTCAACAGATCTTCGTTGGTGAATGTCGGGACCTGCCCACCGGCCTGGAAACCCATTAGCTTTTTCATCTTCTTGACAAGCGGGTCCCTGCTCTTGGACTTCTCAAGCTCGCTCATCAGGTTGACGTGCAACACGCCCTCGCCACCCTGGGCCAGAATTGGCACTGAGTCGGGCGGGACGCTAGGGCCCCTTATTTTGCCCCCGACGTTCATGCGAGGAACACTAGTTCTAAGAAAGTCCCCTAAGCCCCCCCCTAACTGTAGCGCCCCGCGCTGGAAGTCTGTAGGTTGCCCAATTCCCGTACCCATCGCGCCGAAAGGCCCTCTAGTGGCTTGACCAAGCCTCTCAACAAAAGCTAGTGGATCGAAAACGTCTCGCCTACCAACTGGTTGCCGCCTTCGCGCTAATTCTGCCTCAGTCAATCTGCGCTGTCGTTCCTCCTCAGCAGCTCGAATTGAGCGCATGAAGTCGTCACTACCTGCGAAACCCCCCCTAGGGACTGGGAATTGGGCCTGCGGTAATGGAGCCCTCCTTGTAAACTGCCGCCCGAACAGCAAGTTGCTCAGGAAATCCCCTAGGTCCCCACGCCCTGCGCTGCCCACGCGACCCCCGGCCTGAAACCTAGGGCTACCTACAGAGAAAGTGTTGATACCTGGGCTACCTATACCTCTTCGGATAGCCCCAGACCCACCCCCACCCATAAAGCCGCCCCCAGCGGGCCCAAGGTTCATCTCGTTGCCTAGCGTCGGAAGCAAACTCTGCGCGAGGCCGGATTGCCCACCTAGCCCCGTGGACCGAGCCTGAAGTTCCTGCCCAGCCGCTTGTCCCGCAACGCCCCCAGCGGTTCCGAGCGCGCTCAGGCGCTGGCCTGAGGCATCCAGTCCTGGGCCTAGAGCCGACAGTTGACGGCCTGTGGCCGCCTCGCGGGCCTGTAGTCCTCCGAGGATACCCGTCTCCCCCACTTGTGCGGATAAGTTCCCGGCGGCACGAGCTAGCGCTGACGTGCGAGCCGAGCTAGAGCCCAGCCCCAGTGCGCCAAGCTGCTCATTAATACCGCCCGTTAGGTCCTGGAAAGTTCGCCCGGCGCGAGCCTGCGCCACATCCGTGAGCGCGCCCACATCCGTAGGTAGCCCGGTTTGCAGTAGCCCAGTTAGCGTGCCTTGCGCTGCGCCCCCGACCGGCCCACCGAACGGGTCAAACTGGCGCAGTTGTCGAGTAATACCCCGCTGCGCGCCCGTGTTAGCCTGGAGCCCACCAAACCCGGTAAACAGGTTCGGTATGACGTTCGAGACCTCGCCGCCAGCCTGGAATCTCTGTAACAGGGCCCGCGCTGGGACCCTAATGGTTGCTCTTGTCTTGCCTGCCACTTGACCACCTCGTTGGAAGCCTATTTGAGGAATAGCGGGCCGCACGGCCGCTATCCCCCTTTCGTTAG
>Ga0209641_10000200_pt1 | contig 49716 bp, 51 predicted proteins | sample RifCSP16_1_FD_184022 | JGI IMG/M metagenome (GOLD analysis project Ga0209641, IMG submission 184022) | Soil microbial communities from Rifle, Colorado - Rifle CSP2_sed 16_1 (SPAdes) (version 2) | ecosystem: Environmental > Terrestrial > Deep subsurface > Rock core/Sediment | place: Rifle... | reverse complement strand
GAATCAAAACAGCTTACATCAAGCAACCCTTCTGTTACAAAGGATTATCTTATTCCCCGCCAGCTTAATGCATGGGAGGAGAAACTATGTGAGGCATGTCATGATGGAACAACCGGCGGAAATGGTAACATACCCAATATACAAGCAGAGATTGATAAAAGGAGCCTTGATGGCAGTGGTCACCCAGTGGATGATATAAATCTATCAGGGGGGCATGTTGTTAATGAAACCTTCCCCATAACTACAAAGCATGTGGAATGTTACGATTGTCATAATCCTCATGTTATTAAATCAAGCAGCAGGGTTGAAGGGCTAAGGTATGTAGATGTAAGTGGTGTAACAAGGGATCCAGCAGCACTTGACCGCCAGCCCTATGTCTATGAAATATGTTTTAAATGTCATGGTGATGGATATGTTAATTTTGTTCCTGCAAAAACCCATCCCGGTCCCGGGCTTAATCCAAATCATTCAAATCATCCGCTGAGAACCAGTACTGGAAATCCCGCCTCTAATAATACTAATGGGAGTAATAAAAGGCTTGAATTTAACCCTTCAAGCACAAGCTCTCAATCAGATTGCGGCTCATATCCGGCATCTGATTGCCAGCCCAGTCCAAGTCAGAATACTGCCTATCATCCGGTAGCTTCTGCCGGGAGGAATACCTCGGCTGCTATACAACGGCAGTTACTGGCTGGTCTAACCCACGACAAGACCATCATGTGCACTGATTGTCATAATTCCGAGGCAACAGGAAGCATACAGGGCCCTGTAACAGAATCCAATTTAAGGGGGACAGACCTTTCATCGGGATATCTCGGAGTGAGTCCTGTAGGCCCTCATGGCTCCAAACCTCAGTCGGTAGGTGTTTATCAAACACATCGTATTCTTAGGGCTAATTACAACACAACTTTGGGGAGATGGTATGGGACAAAATGGATAGAGCCTTTTGACTCTTACACCCGCGATAATTTTGCCCTCTGTTTTCTCTGCCATAATGAAGATGCATTTACAAAACAGTGTTCTAACACTGATGACCCCACTGCTAACCCCCCTTATGTTGCTGACCCTACTAAGCCTTATTATAATGAATGTGCTACATGGACAGATGGGCCTAAGACCAACTTTTATAGTACAATGTATAATATAAACCTCCATGCAAGCCACATAGCCAAAAAACCTGTTCTTGCAGACAGTGGAAGTTATACAACCTGTGCAAATTGTCATTACAATGTTCATTCCAATATAGAAGCTGCTAATACAATGTATGATGACAGCGTTGATCCAAACTGGAAGAGGACACAGGATAGTGGTGGTGGTTCTCGACTCATTAATTTCTCTCCAATTGTTAGTCCCACCACAGGATGGCCGCCCTCATTGCCGTACAGCAGACCATTCTGGGGGTGTGTTGATTGGTATGGAAAGAGGAAGGGGTGTAACTTTAACTGTCATGGTTTTGATCAGGAGTTGTTTTACACATCGCCTAATATTACAGAGAGCTGTTACTAATTATGTGGAGTGCGAAAGCTTGCTTTCGCTTTCTTAAAAGCGGTAGCAAGCTACCGCACTCCAAAAGGAGGGATTTAAAATGAAGATAAGGGTTTTGACATTATGTCTTTGGGCTGCCTTCTCCCTTTTTTATACTCCGATAGTTTATTCTACTGAGACGAAGAAACCAGAGATGGGGACAGAGATAAAGCCTGATTGCAAAAAATGTCATAGCAGGAATAAGATGACCGGGAGTGCAAAGCCTACCATACAAGACCAGCTTAAAGGAGAGAGTAAACCTACCCCTCCCTTTAATCATATTCAGAAAGATAAGAGAAAAAAATTAGGGCAAATGTAAAGATGATACTTTCAAGAAGCAAGAAGCAAGAAGATAGAAGTAAGAAAAAAACATCTTGCCTCTTGCCTCTTGCTTCTTGCTTCTTGCTTCTCACTTGTTGTTTCTTATTCTCAAACAGCGGTTGTAGGACATCTGAAATAAAAAAGGAGAAAGAGGCAATAAATGAAGTAATAGATATAGAAGGTTTTGGTTTTGTCCCTTTTTATGAAACTGGTGACCTTGCTTTTACGGCAGAGGAGGCAAAGGCAAAGACAGAGGCAAGGTTAAAGAGGGAAAAAGAGGAGCTTGAGATGAGAAAAAGTGAATTTCAAACTCAGGCGAAAGATAGGTTTACAGGCGATTTCTGGGTGCCCCCTCCACAGAACCCTTCCCTGGTGGCTGCCCTTAAAGAATTTCCAAAGGATTACTTTGGTTATCCTGATTGGAGTAAAGCTGTTAAAAGGGGTATTATAAGTCCCTTAGATTTAATCAGAGGGGAAAGGGTCAAAAAGGAGGAAGAATTTAATAAAGATATCATATTCCAGATAAATGACAGGATGATGGCAAATGTCCGTTTTCCACACACCATCCATAATTACTGGTTCTCCTGTAAAGTCTGTCACCCTGATATATTCATACCGAAGATTGGTGGCAACGATTTTCAGATGAAAGATATCTGGGATGGAAAATATTGTGGACGATGTCACGGTAGGGTTGCCTTTGCTCCAAAGGGATTTGAAAACTGTATCCGCTGTCACAGTGTGAGGAGAGAGAAGGTTGGTTTTTGATAGTCTTTTTGCTTGAATCTTCTTGTCTCTCTGTGTTATCTTTTTCAAAGATAAGAAAATTTAAAAAGTCGTTCAAAAAAGTCATTTTTTAGTATCAAATAATTAACTATGATTAAGCTGAAACAATCTATAAAAAATAGTATCAGACGAAAAGGGTTTATCTATGGTGGAGGGGGAGTCCTATTTTTACTCCTCCTGATATTAGCATATTACCTCTTTTTTGCTAAGGATGTTTTAAAAGACATGGTACTTATACCAGGTGGAGAGTTTATAATGGGGGTTGATATCCCCAAAAAAGAGCAGGGGAGAAGGGAGGAGGAATTAACAATAGATATTGATGAGACACCGGCACATAGGGTTTATATAGATGGATTCTACATAGATAAATACGAGGTTACAAATGCTGAATTTAAGAAATTCTTGAAGGCAACAGAGAGAAAATCTCTCCTCGTTGACCCGGTTGATAAGGAGGCTTCATACAACTGGAATGAGGATAACTACCCGGAGGGACAGAGTGATAACCCTGTTGTCCTTGTAGATTTTGAAGATGCAAAGGCATGTTGTGAATGGAAAGGGAAGAGACTCCCAACAGAGGATGAATGGGAAAAGGCATGTCGGGGTGATGATGGAAAAAAGTGGAGTTTTGGGAATGAAGAGGTTTCAGGAAATGCTAATACAAGGGAGCTTAATTTAAAGTGGTCTGGACCAGTCGGTTCTTTTCCAAAGGATATCTCGTCTTATAAGGTCTTTGATATGACAGGGAATGTTATGGAATGGACAGAGTCACGATATATGCCATATCCGGGTACGGAAATGAGGGCAGGTTTTGGAGGGCTTGATAAAGTAATTCGCGGAGGCGGGTGGTTGGTAGATATTCAATCCTCACGATGTTCAAACCGCAATATTGCTCCCTCTACCAAAAGGCATAGGATGTTGGGTTTTAGATGTGCAAAGGATATACGGTGAGGAACAAAAAAGAAAAACTTTTAACCACAGATGGACACAGATAAACACAGATTTAAAAAGAAAAAAAATATCTGTGTTCATCCGTGGTTGCTTTGATAAATTTCTATGCATGAACAAAAGCCTGATTTTAACCACGAAGAACACGAAGAGAAAAATAATTTTAGGGTTTTTAATCTCTGTGGTCTTCGTCCCCTTCGTGGTCTATATATTCTTTAACAGGGACATATCTCCAGAAATAGATGGGATGGTATATATACCTGAGGGTGAATTTACCATGGGGAGCAAGGGGAGGCTGGAGCATGGATATGATGGTGGCGATGGGAGAGTAGGGCTTGAGGTCGGAGTTGATGAGATACCTTCACATACTGTCAGGGTAAAGGGATTCTATATTGATAGATATGAGGTCACCAATGCACAATACAAGATATTTATGGATGCGACAGGACGGGAGGCACCTGTAGATAGTGTGGCACCAGATGCCCTATATAACTGGAGAGATAGTAATTATCCTGAAGGTGAGGATAAGCATCCTGTAGTTAATGTTACCTGGTATGATGCAGATACCTACTGCCGATGGAAAGGAAAAAGACTCCCCACAGAGGAAGAATGGGAAAAGACATGCCGGGGCTATGAAGGAAGGAGATGGAGTTTTGGAAATAATTTTATCTCTCACTTTGTTAATACCCATGAACTTGATCTCAAATGGTCGCAGGCAGTCGGCTCATTCCCGGAGGATATCTCCCCTTACGGTGTATATGACATGTCGGGGAATGTGAGCGAATGGACAGAATCATGGTATAATCCTTATCCAGGTTCTTCACTCAAAAGAGATACCTTTGGAGAGAATAACAAGGTAATACGAGGGGGGGCATGGTTGACAGATAACCTCACTGCACGATGTGCGAGAAGAAATTTTGCTATTCCTGAAAAAAAGCACAGGACATTAGGATTCAGATGCGCAAAGGATTAACAAGAGGCCAGAAGCCAGAAGCCAGAAGCCAGAAATCAGAAGTAAGAAGCTATAAGCAAAACATTTTGTCTCTTGTTTCTTGCCTCTTGTTTCTTGCCTCTTGCCTCTTCCTTCTTGCAGGTTGTCAATCTGAACATGGGGCAGTAGAGGGCAGGAGGGAGAAAGAACAGGAAAAGGAGATAGAGCGTTTGAAGGGATTATTAAAGAATGACCCGACGAGGTGGAAGGACCGCCATACATTAGGTGTTACATATATGACCGCTGGAAAATATAATGAGGCTGCTCAGGAATTTTTGGGAGTAATGTCTATAAAACCTGATAGCATTGACAATCTGCAATCCCTCGGTATGGCATATTATAAGATGGGTAAAAAGCATGAGGCACACTTTTACTGGCGCACTGCCCTTGAGATAGAGCCTGAAAACAAATTTATATGGGACCTGATTAGAAAGATTGTAAAGGAAAGAGATGGGGGGGATGTCTCCATGGATATAGAAAAATGGGCAGGACATTATAAAGAAGCACAGAGATATTATAAAGAAAAAAATTATGAGAAAGCAGCTTCAGAGTTTGAGCTTGCGTCAAAATATAATCCATCCGATTCCAGAACCTATTTTTCTATCGGTGCAGCATATAAGGCAATGGATAAGATAGATGAGGCAATATCCGCATGGCAGAAGGCACTTAAGTTTAAGCCGGATGACCTCATGATTATGAAATTAATATCCCTCGCAAAGGAGAAGAAGGAGAGAGATTCTGCAATGGTTAAAGCACAGGAGGCAGCAAAAAAGGACCCTAAGGATTGGAAGGCACATTCCCGTCTTGCCTCACTATATTTGCATGATAAACATGGGAGATTCATAGACGAGGCAGAGGCAGAATATAAAGAGGCGATTCGTCTCAATCCAGAGGTCCCTGATGCTTATAGACAGCTCGCAGAGATAGGTTTTTACAAGGGACGCTATGGAGAAGGTATTGGTTATCTTGAGAAAGGGGCAAAATATCTATCAAAGGACGATGTAATACACAAAAGGATTAAGGATATGAAGCTCTACAAGAAGCTTTATGAAAAAGGGAGAGATGCATGGAATAAGGGGGGGATTGAAAAATATAATGAGATGGTCTTTGTCACAGATGGGTTATATATAGACAAATACGAAGTAACTAATGCACAGTATAAGAGATTTCTTGATAAAAACCCTAACCTTACTCCACCACCCCACTGGAAGAAAGGGATATATGAGGAGGGAAAAGATAACTATCCTGTTGTGAATATAGATTGGTATTTGGCGGCTCTGTATTGTAAATCTATGGATAAACGACTTCCGACCGAAGAGGAATGGGAGAAGGGATTTCGTGGGGATAAAGGATTTGAGTATCCATGGGGAAATATATTCAGGAGTGAAATTGTAAACAGCGGGGAGACAGGTTTTGGGAGATTGACCCCGGTGGGTAGCTTTGAAGATGGTAAAAGCCCTTACGGGATTTATGACATGGCTGGAAATGCAAAGGAGTGGACAGATAGTGAATATAAAGGTGAAAATAATCAATCCCCATTCCATGGAGAAGGGCATAAAATAATACGGGGTGGCTCTTTCAAATCGGGAATGGAAGAAGTTAAAGCAACAAAGAGGGGATATGCACCCCCTGTATATGCAGACACGGATGTCGGTTTCCGGTGTGCAAAGACAAATTTTGGAGTGCGGTAGCCTACCGCTTTGGAGTGCGGTAGCTTGCTACCGCTTTGGAGTGCGGTAGCTTGCTACCGCTTTTGAAAGCGAAAGCAAGCTTTCGCACTCCACATTTGGAGGACAAATATGAAGGTAATAATATTTTTACTCTTATTCATATCTCTCCTCGGGATTAAGAATGGAGAACTTGCAGCAGCAGGGGGGGATGTTAAATGTGAAGAGATAGCTCAAAAGAAATTCCTTCAAATGCTGGAGAAAGAAAAAGGAAAACTCGTTATTGTTGATTATAGAACACCCGATGATTATAATAAGGGACATATTCCTGGCGCCATCCTTCTCTCACCAAAGGACAAGGATTTTTTACAGCAGAGGTTGGATTACCTTGCGTTACAATGGAAGAGAAATGGTAAGACCGCTGTTATCGTAGATAATGATGGGAAAGAGGCTAAGATATTTTGCAGGAATATGAAGTTGACAACAAGATATGAGCAAATATATAGCCTTAAAACCGGTATGAGGCTCTGGACAGGGCCGATGGAAAAAGGAGAGGTGCCAACTCCTGTCAAGAAAGGAAAGAAATAAATATGACACAGATTACTCTCGTTTCCCTATATATAGAAGCAAGAAATAAGAAACAAGAAACAAGAAACATTTTTTTTATCTTGCTTCTTGCCTCTTGCCTCTTCATCCTCCTTTCAACTGAGGTATCAGCAGGGGAAGATGTACCCAAGGATCCTAACTATGTCTTTGCAGTCTGTCAGGGTATAGTGGATGGAAATACCATAGAAGTTGACATGCTTGGTATGAAGAAAAAACTCAGATTAATTGGGGTGAATGTTGGCAAAAAGGGACTCTTTGAGGGTATAAAAAGAAGACTTGGCATGGGTCCTGCGGTATATCTGGAAAAAACCGTAAAGGGGAAGAAACTCTACCTTGAATTTGAGGATAACTGGTATGATCCATCAGGCATTTTGCGAGGGTATGTGCGTATTAAAGAGGATGATACTTTTATAAATCTTGAGATGATAAAGCTGGGATATGCAGATGCTGATAGAGGAGGTAAATATAAATACAAAAAGGAATTTGAAAAGACTGGGAGATGAGTGTAAAAAATAGAACACGGATGACACGGATGATACGGATTGACACAGATTATAATGATTTTTTTTTAAAAATCAGAGAAAATCCGTTTAAATCAGTGTTAATCTGCGTTCTATTCATTGTTTTGTTCCTTGCGACAAATATCTACGCTGGTGAACTCTCCTCTGAGTTGATTATAAAGGATGGACATAAAAAGGTTGTTCGCTCCTTATCATTTTCCCCGGATGGTAGTATCCTTGCATCAGGGGGGCTTGATAGAACTATTAGATTATGGGATGTCCGGGAACTCTCTCTTTTAAAGACCCTTTCAGGTCACACAGGTTCTGTTAATTCCATTGCCATCTCCCCTGATGGTAAATTACTTGCCTCAGGGAGCGATGATAAGACTATAAGGCTCTGGGACATTGAGAAGAGAGAGGGCATCGCCACATTAGCCGGTCACAGGGGAGCTGTTTTTTCTCTTGTCTTTTCGCCGGATGGTAAAACCATCGTTTCTGCAAGTGGTGACACTACTATCGGGATATGGGATGTTCACCCCGTTAGAAGTCTGCATGCAAAAGATAGCGAAATAACCATACAGTTAAATGACTCTGATAATGGGACTTCTAACGGGGTAAAAAAGAGAACTCCCCAATTTCTTACAGGTCATAGTGATGCAGTATATACAGTTACATTCTCTCGTGATGGAAAGCTACTTGCATCGGGAGGAAGCGATGAAAGTATAAAATTATGGGATATCAAGGAGATGAAAATCGTTGAAACCCTCTTTGAGTCCCATGAAAGGGGCTTTCATCCTATCTACACACTAAGATTCTCTTCAGATGGAAAGATATTGGCAGCGGCTGGTGGCTATCCAAATATCCATTTATGGGATATTAATAAAAAAATTGTCATAAATAAGCTCTATGATAATTCCCACGCAGTTTACACTGTGGAGTTTTTACCAAAGGGGAGGTTTGCAGTCTCAGGTGGATGGGATACAACCATTAAGCTCTGGGATATCACCACAGACAAGAAGATTCATACCTTTGAAAATCGTATTAACCAGTTATATCTCCACTCCCTTACCGGAGATGGAAGGATATTAACTATCGGGAGCAGGGATAAAGCAATTAAAATCTGGGATATTCCAGGAGGCAAGAAGCAAGAAGCAAGAAGCAAGAGAATAGAAGACAGTTTGCTACAGAATTTCTTTGAAAAACAGGATGGGTTTGTTGAATCAGTAGCCCTCTCCAAAGATGACAGAATGCTTGCAGCAGTATACAGGGATAATACCGTGAAGGTATGGGATTTTGAGAAGAGGACACTCATTGCGGTCTTTATGGGACACGAGAATTGGCCCTTATGTATAGATTTTTCACCAGATAACAGGATGGTGGCATCGGGTGGACTGGATAAGACAGTAAGGCTCTGGGATATTCGTCAGAAAACAATTATCTCAATACTCAGAGGGCACCATGAACCGGTAAAATTCTTAAGCTTCTCCCATGATGGAAATATTCTTATCTCAATAGGATGGGGTGGAGAGATGATTGCATGGGATATAAATCTCCTCTCTCCTCTTGATACCTTTAAACAGTATAATGGCATGGTCCATCTCGCGAGCTTCTCTCCTGATAGCAAGAATATGGCAATCGTAACAAAGGACAATACGGTTCTGCTTATAAGCATAGATGGGAAATCATCTTATACCCTCTCCAGCGGAAAGGTGGTTATAAATTCTATTGCCTTCTCCCCAGATGGAGACCTCCTTGCCATAGGTGACGAGGTAAATATGGTGAGTTTGTGGAAGCTTTCAGCTTTCAACTTTCAACTTTCAACTTCATTTGCAGGGCATAGCGATTCTGTTTATGCGGTAGCCTTTTCTGCCGATGGAAAGAGATTGGTATCAGGTAGTGAAGACCATAGCATAAAGGTGTGGGATATAGAAAGGGGGATACTGCTTATGACCCTTTTAGCCATAGAAAAGGATGATTTTTTAATCTATCTGTGGGATAATAGTTATATAGCATCTGAAGGCGCAAAAAGGTATCTACGAAATAACTAACAACTAACAACTGACAACTAACAACTGACAACTATGTTGTAGGTTGTAGGTTATCAGTTGTTGGTTATCTATATGCCCTCTTTTAAATATAAGGCAACAGATATTAATGGAAAGGTTGTTGAAGGGATTATGGAGGCAAAGGAGGAGAGGTCTGTCATAACCATACTTCAAAATCGCGGGTATATCCCCATAAATATTATATACCCTGAACCTAAAAAAAAAGGTATTGAAAACCCTCTACTCTGGCTCTTCCATCGTATTCCTCAACAACAGGTCATCAATTTTACCGCAGAGCTGGCAGGATTGTTAAAGGCTGGTGTCCCCATTGATAGAAGTCTTAAAACGCTTATCGGTATTGTAGAAAAGAAGAAGTTCAGGAAAATCCTTGAAGATGTTTTAATATCTCTTGAGAAAGGGAGTTCTGTTGCCGATGCACTGGAGAGGTTTCCAATGGTATTTTCACCTTTTTATGTAAACATGGTGCGGGCTGGAGAGGCAAGTGCTACCCTTGATATTACACTGAGGAGATTAAGTGATTTCCTTTCGAGGTCTAGGGAGATTAGAAACCACATTGTATCTGCCCTTATATATCCTGCTATCCTTACAATCTTCAGTGGATTCTCTATAATCATTCTGCTGACCTTCGTTATACCAAAATTTGCGGCGACATTCTCAGAGATAGGACAGGCAATCCCCCTCTCAACTGTAGCCCTGATAAAGATAAGTGAGACCATTACCAATTACTGGTGGGCATTTCTCCTCTCCCTCATTGCTCCCTACCTGCTCTTTTACAGCTATACGACTACAGGTCCGGGGCAGCTTGCCTGGGACAGGCTGAAGCTCAAGATACCTATCGTTGATGTGATTATCAGAAATGCAGAGGTTATAAGATTCTCAAGATCTATGGGGACCCTGCTTAAAGCAGGTGTCCCAGTCTTAAAATCCATTGATATTGTCAGTAATATCATTATCAACCGTTCTATTGTAAAATCTATTATAAAACTTCACGATAGTGTAAAGCGCGGCGAGGGGCTTGGCCATCCGTTAAAAAAGGAGGCGATATTTCCTTCAATGGCAGTTGAGATGATTATTGTGGGCGAGGAAACAGGACGATTAGATGAGATGCTTCTTGAGGTGGCAGATACCTTTGAAGCACATCTGAAGGAGAATACGAAGAGATTTCTTTCTATCCTGGAGCCGGCATTGATAATCTTCATGGGGATTCTTGTAGGTTTTATCGTTGTATCCATGCTGCTCGCTATCTTCAGTGTAAACGAGATACCATTTTAGAGAATTAGCAATGAGCAATGAGTGCTGAGCAACAAGTAAATAAACTCATTGCTCGTTGCTCATTGCTTAATACTGGGGGAGATGTTTATGAAACTGAGGCTTTTAAAAATCAAAAATCAAACGACCCATTCACAGGATGGGTGCCCCGAAATCAAAAATAATGAAAGGGGTTTTACCCTGATAGAGTTGTTGATAGTACTCATAATCCTAGGACTCCTCGCTGCACTGGTTGTGCCGAGGTTCTTTGGTCATGTAGGAAGGTCCAAGCTCACTGCGGCAAAGATGCAGATAGAGCTCTTTGGTACTGCTCTGGATGCAATGCGTCTTGATATAGGACGTTACCCTGCAGCCGATGAGGGTCTGCAGTTATTACGGGTGAATCCGGGGTATGCGGAGGGGTGGAGGGGACCGTATTTACCCAAGGATATACCGCTGGATCCGTGGAAAAGAGCCTATGTATATATCTCTCCAAGTGAACATGGAGAATATGAGATTATATCCTATGGTGCTGATGGTGTGGCTGGTGGCTCAGGAGAGGCACAGGATATCGTCAACTGGAAGGACATTGAGGAGTAGATATCGTCAATCTATTAAGGGGTTCACTCTGGTGGAGCTCCTGGTGGTTTTATTTCTTATCGGACTGATGATGATGATTGCTGTTCCCTCCTTTATGTATACCGTAGATGGTCTTAAATTCAAGGCAACTGCCAGACAGATAGTCTCAACACTTAAGTTTGCCAGAAATACTGCGGTATTTAAGCAGAAATCACAGACTGTCGGTTTTGATATAGATAATAACCTGTACTGGTTAGAGGAACAGAGGCTTGGAGGAGATGAAGACCATCGCTCACAGGATATAAAAACCTTTAAGCTCCCTTCCGATGTCTCTATTGAGGCACTGGAGTTCATTGAGGAAAAGATTGAATCAGGAAAAGGTAATATCATATTTTATCCTAACGGAAGTTCAAGCAGCGGGACAATCATAGTGAAAAATAAGAGAACAGATGAGGATTTCAGAATCGGAGTAGATATTCTCACCGGCCTTACAGAGGTAACCTTTTATAGAGAATAACAAAGAGAGTATCTGAGTGTCAGAGTATCAAAGTATCAAAGCACTTTGACACTTTGACACTTTGATACTTTGATACTTTGACACTGTATGAACAATGAAAAAGGTTTTAGCCTTCTGGAGGTATTGGTAGCCATTACTATATTGGGGATCACCCTCGGAACCATCATGGCTCTCTTCTCAGGAGCCCTACGATCGGTAGGGAGTTCAGAGGAGTATTCTCAAGCCCTCCTATTAGCGAAGAAGGGTATGGAAGATGCAATACTCATGGAGGATATCCATTCAGGGACAGATGAAGGGAGTTTTGGTAATGGTTACACATGGGAGAGAACTATAATGCCTTTTGAGATATCTGAAGAAGAGGAATATACAAATGAGAATATCCCCTTTAACCTATACGATGTTGAAATAAAAGTAAAATGGTGGAGTGGGAGAGCAGAGAAGGTGATGAGTCTAAAGAGCATAGTCCTAAGGGAAACATCTGAGGAGTAGGAACAAAGACCTAAAAAGTGTCAGAGTGTCAAAGTGTCAAAGTGTCAAAGTATCAAAGTAAAAGACTCTGACACTCTATTTTAATATATATGTCTAAAAGGTTTAACCGAATATTTATCGAAGTCAGAGGGTTCACCTTGCTGGAAATACTCGTCTCCATGCTTATATTGAGTATGGTTAGTATTCTGGTATTGCAGGGATTAAGGATCGGTTATAAGGTGTGGGAGAAGGGGGAATCAAAAGTCGCCCACAACCATAGGGTGAGGATCGCGATAGATGCAATTTCCAAACAATTGAGCTCTGTCTACCCCTTTTTTGTAAAGGATGAAGAAGGGAAACCTTCACTGATATTCAAGGTGGAGCCGAAAATGGTCAAGTTTATAACAAGCAGACCTATAGGATTAAGTAACCGTGGCGGGTTGTTTTATGTAATCTACACACTTATAAATGACTCTTATTCAGAAAAAATGTCCCTTGTTGCTTATCAAAAACCTATTTATATGATTAAGGATTTTGAAGACATTGATATAAATAGTGAGAAGGCAATCAAGCTAATCCCCGATATAGTAGATATAGAATGGAGCTATTCATCGTGGGAAGAGGAGAAATTGGAAATGCCAGAGGAGGTTGATGAGAAAGAGAGAGAGAAATCCCTGCCTAAGGAGGTCATGCTGATACTGAAGCATAGAGAAGGAGAAAATATCTATCTTACGCAGGTTACCATCCCCCTTATGATGGCAAGCAAAAGACCTTCTTTGAAAGAAAGAACAAAGACCTGATTAATCCGCAGATTATACAGATTTTCACATATTTTAAAAAATATTTTGTTTTAATCTGCGGTAATCTGCGAAATCTGTGGATATATAATTTATACATGAAGAAAAACCTTATAAACGAGAAAGGGGTAGCACTCATTCTTATCTTATGGGTTGTCACCCTCCTGAGTGTCATTGTGAATACCTTTGCATGGATGGTTAGGACTGAGGCACAGGCAGTTGGTAATTTTCAGGAAGAGACAAAGGCTTATTATCTTGCCAGAGGTGGTTTTCAGCGTACTATTATGGAGCTATTAAAGAATCAAGGGCTTCCTGCCGAAGAGGCTCCGGGGGAGGGGCTGAAGCTGGATGGCAGGGTTAACATGGTCCACTTTCAGGATGGGTATGCAGAGGTGAGGGTGGTAGATGAGGGGGGAAAGATAGATATAAATGTGGCAAGCAGGGATGACCTTATCAGGGTTTTTACTGCACTTAAGATTGAAGGGGAGAATAAGGATGTAATAGCAGATTCTATGCTTGACTGGATTGATGAGAATGACCTTCATAGGCTTAACGGGGCTGAGAATGACTATTACAGGTCTCTCCCAGAGCCATACATGGCTAAGGATGGACCCTTCAGCATGGTGGATGAGCTTTTATGGGTCAGGGGTATTACCCCGGAAATATTCTATAACTTTACAGCAAACCGAAGCCATGAGTGGAGTGAAGGGGAGGCGAATATATCAGGAGAAGAAGGAAGATTCGGAACCGGTTTGGAGAGTATTTTTACAGTGTATACCGGCTCTAATAAGGTAAATATCAACACCGCATCTATGACACTCCTTACAGCCATCCCTGGTATTGGCGAGGCTCAAGCTGAAAAAATAATTGCTATAAGGGAAGGGAACCCTTTTCGTGATATGAGGGACCTGACAAAGGTAGTTGCATCATTTCCTCCTGAATTCTCAAAATTTATTAACTTTTCTTCGCCAGGGGTATATACTATAGAAATTGTAGGTAGGCTAAATGGGAGCTATGTAAGACGCTCCCTGAAATCAGTGGTCAAAATAAAGGGAAAGGGTGATTATGAGATACTTTATTGGAAGGAAGGATAATCTTATATATATATTTCTTTTTGTCTTCCTGCTGGTAATAGAAACCTGCGCCCCACCGAAGCCGGTTGTTATAAGGAAATCGTGTGTTGATTGCCATCAGAAGGAGTATAAAGAGTATTCTGCGGATAAAAGTTTGCACGCCCCTGTGGCAAAACAGATTTGTGAAGGGTGTCACATTCCCCATGGGACAATCGGTGCCCTTTATTTAAAAAAGCAGGGTGCTGCCCTCTGTTATAGCTGCCATGAAAAGGATAAAGAGAGGCTTGAAAAAAAGAATCTCCATGACCCGCTAAAGAAGAAGGACTGTCTGGTATGCCATAACCCGCATTCATCTAAGTCAAAAAAGTTGTTACGATTTGAAGGGAATGAGCTGTGTTTTAAATGTCATAATAAGGAGAGCTATTTAAAGAAAAATGTTCATAAACCCCAGGAGGAGGGCTGTATAAAATGTCACGACCCTCACTCATCGGATAATCCTTTCGGGCTTATTGTCCCTTCAAAACAATTATGTCTGGATTGCCATAAAATAAGAAAGGAGTTTAATACAGCACATAAAGACTATCCAGTTACAGAGGGGGATTGCAGCATCTGCCATACACCCCATTCTTCCTCAAAGGAAAAACTGTTAAGGGAAAATGTTCACAGGCCATTTGCCGAACTGAAATGTGATTCCTGTCATAACCCTCCCAATTCAAAATTACCTCTCGGGGTAAAAATGGAAGGAGACTCCCTCTGTTATAATTGTCATTCTGATAAGAAAGAATCGTTTAAAAAGGCATATGTCCACTCTCCAGTTAAAAATGGACAATGCCTCTATTGTCATGACCCTCACGCCTCGGATCACAGAAATGAATTGAGGAGGTCAGAGAAATCCCTTTGTTATAGCTGCCACGAAAGGGAGGAAAAGGGGCATCAGAAGAAATATGTTCATACAGCCCTGAATAAGAATAATTGTTCCGACTGTCATGACCCTCATGCCTCGGAAATTGAAAAGGGACTGAAATCTGCGGGAGCGACACTATGTTACAACTGCCATAAAGAGAATGGCTTTAAGAATTCTGTGTCCCATCTTCCTGTAGTGGAAGGGAAGTGTACTATGTGCCATTCTCCTCATGCCTCTGATTTTGAGTACGAACTCATTGCACAGACAGGTGAGCTTTGCTACAGTTGTCATGCAGATGAGAAAAAGAGATTTGAAAAATTAGGTGTCCATACGCCTGTAAAAAATGGGGATTGCGGAAAGTGTCACAAATCACATGGTTCAAGTGTTGAGAAGATATTGATTAAGAAAAAGGAATCTCTCTGTTTTGAGTGTCACTCTAATATGGAAAAGGAATGGGGAAGGGAGGCTATTCATATTCCTTACATGGAAGGAAATTGCGGCACCTGTCATGATTCCCATGCCAGCAACAGAAACAGACAAATAATAGATGATGAACCTGACCTATGTTACAACTGTCATAAAGATTTGAAGGTGGGATTTACAGTCACAAAGCATACTCACGCACCTGCATCAGAAGGGAAGTGCATGGTATGTCATAGTCCTCACGGAGGTAAGATAAAGGGCTATTTGAAAAGGACAGAGAAATCCCTCTGTCTTTCCTGTCATAAAGATATTGGTGATAAACTGGTGGCTTCAGGTGAATTTATACATAAACCTGTAGGTGAAGGGGAGTGTCTGAAATGTCATCGTCCTCATTATAGCAGGGAGGAGGGATTACTATTAGTTGACAATAATACTTTGTGTGCAGGATGCCATGAAAAAACAAGTGAGAATTTTATACAGCGACATGGGAATATCCCATTCAAGGATGGGAATTGTTCCTCCTGTCATGAGGCACATACCTCCAGGAATAAGAATTTACTTCATGAAATTCTCCATAAACCTTTTGAGAGAGGTGAGTGTAAGGAGTGTCATCCAGAACAAAAACCTAATTAAATGTACAGGAATTTCAATCCTATACATGATTACAGAGATTATAAAAAGATTTCGGAGATTAAAATCTTTGTAATCTAAACTTAATCTTTGTAATCAAAGTTAGTGTGAGCAAAGCGAACACCTAATTTATCTGTGTCTATCTGTGTCTAAATCTTTTTCTTTTGTTCATCATTTTCCAGCCTGAAAGACCTGGATTCTGTTGTTTCCACGGTCCACAATATATATTTTATTTTCCATGTCGGTATAAAGATAGGATGGTTTATTAAGCTCCCCAGGATTCCATCCGTTCTTTAAAAAACTGGATTGGAAAATCCCATCTTTTTTAAAAACAAGAATGCTTCCTTTGTGTTGATCCAATACATATATTAATCCATTCTTATCAACAGCAATGCTTACAGGAAATTCAAACTCCTGTAACCCTTCTCCCTTTTTACCAAAACTCAAAGTAAGTTCACCTTTATTATTAAAAATATAAACCTTTCCTTCCAGGGTGGAGAGCGAATATACATTTCCATCCATATCAACCCGCATATCTGAAAAGTCTGCAAATCTATTTTCTACCTTAATCTCCCTTAAGAATCGCCCTTTTGAATTTAATACCAGTATCCTTCCGTTACCTCTATCTGTTATATATAGATTGTCATTCTTGTCAATTGCCAGTTTTCCTGGTACGACAGGATTTTCACCTGCCGGTGAATCTCTGATTTCCAATCGTCTGAAGTCCCTTTGGGGTATATCAATAAAAAATATTTCATGCTTGGCTGGTCCACCTATAACAAAAAACTGTTCCCGACTGTTTCTAACCAGACTCATCGGGTATTTCAGTTTTCCACCTACATCAAACTCGGATATATAATTAAACTCCGAATCAAAGGAGATGAGGCGGTTATTGCCTGTATCTGCAATATAGAGCCTCTTTTTTGACTCATCAAAGAACAGGGATACAGGTTGATTAAACTTTCCCGTTTGTTTATCACCAGACAGTGAGGCAATAAGTGTTATATCTGCTGAAAACAAGAGCGATGGTATAAGACAGATTAAACCCATGAAAATAGATATTGTAAATCTTAAAAAATATTTTCTAAATTTTTGACTTATTTTCATAGTTTGTGACATTGTTCGCAGAGTTCCTTGTCCGGGTCAAGCCTGAGATTATATTTATACCCCGAACCCATAGGGTTATGACAGGTAATACAGTTCATCTCCTTTTTGTTTCTCGGGTCTATAATTTCGGGTCCAACCGGATGGGAGAAGACTTGCTGCTGTTCATGACATTTTCCAATACCGCATGATTCAGATTCCTTTGCCTTTAAAAAGGTAATATTGTCAGAGCCATGTGCCGAGTGACATGAGGAACAGTCTTCTAATTTAGGATGTTTGAATAAGGTCGTTTTTGCAGATATCCGCCTTTTTGTATCCATGTGGCATCCAAGGCAGACCCTTTCCTCTTTTTTATCAAGGAGAGACTTATTATCAGAGGCATGGGGATTGTGGCAATTGAGACAGAAGTTTTCTCTGTTGCCGGTAATATGACTGTTTATTTTTTCAAAATCCTTTATAGTATCTGTATGGCAATCGTAGCAAAGTTTAACCCCTTTATTTTTTAAAGTTAGAGGTTCTTTAGATGAAGCTGCATCGTGGCATGCGGTACATCCCTTTTCTGCCACAGGGCGGTGTATGGATGCCTTAAGTAAATTTCTGCTGTCAGAGGAGTGAGGGTTATGACAGGATGAACAGTCTGATTCTCCGACAGGATAACCGACATGGGCAGCAACAAACTGTCCTTCTTTAACCTTATGACAGTCTGAGCACAGATCAGCGCTCTTCTTTTTTAGCAATCCGTCATTTGAGGCTGAATGCGGTGCATGACAGGCGATGCAGTCCCCTTTTTTTACGAGAGGATGGGATTCCTTCTTTGATATAATTGAATCCCTTTGATGGCATGTAAAACATACCTCACTACCTTTTTTGGTAAGCAGCATATCATTTGTGGAGGAATGTGGATTGTGGCAGAGCAGACATTTTCCGTTTTTTACGGGGTCATGTATAACTGCCTGACTGAAGCTGTTATCTTTTCCGGTTTTGTGGCAGGAATAGCAGAGTGTATCTTCGGTTCCCGTCAGGAGTCCTTTGTAGTTTGAGGTATGTGGATTATGACAGGATAGACAGTTTCCATCTTTAACAGGACTGTGTGCTTTCTCCTCTGAAATCTTATCTTTCAGTGTCGGGTGACAGTCAAGGCAACTTTTTAGAGGTGATGCTGTAACTAATTTGTTTTCTGAAAAATCTGTTGTTAATAGAGCTGTAATTGTGATAGAAAGAATAATTAAATATCTCATAAAAATTTTTTCCCTTCATAAATGCTCTCACATTTCTGGGATTTATGTCAAGGATTTTAAAGAATCTGTCAATTGCAAGGTCATATTTCTTATTCTTATAGAATTGTATTGCCTCTCCCTTTATCCATAGGAGGTGTGTGAAATATAACATCTATTATGTATTAAAAGACACATTCTTTATTGCTTTTAAATTCTTTATTGCTTTTAAATATACATTAGCTTATAATTACACATTAATCTTATTAGATTTTCTCAATTATCGTGCCAAAGTAAACCCCTCACATAAATTATGTGCAGGGTAAATTACCATGACTTTTATTAATAGATTACTACTGAAGATAATCTTTTCGATAGTTATCGCTACGATTGTAATTTTTTTCGTAATAGGATATACTTGGATAAGATGGTGATGAATTTGCTTGAATTTAAATGCAGGGAGAGTAAAATATCCATCCATACAAATCTCGATAATAATATTCAGGATACCTTAAAGGAAATTTAAGATGTCTACTCGACAAAAACAACGGGTTTTGATTATTGATGATGATAATATTATTGCGTGGACACTGCAGGAGAAACTGACTAAAGAGGGTTTTGAGGTTAAAACAGTAGAAAATGGAGAGACTGCACTTAATCTTATAAGAGAGGATATGCCTGATATGGCTTTTGTAGATGTTTTTCTACCCGGCATTGGCGGGATTCAGATATTAAAAGAGATAGTTAGTATGAATGAGGAGATACCCGTAATTATGATTACCGGTTCGGGTTCTGTGGACACGGCAGTTACAGCTATGAAGCTTGGTGCCTATGATTATATCAGCAAACCCTTTAACTTGAACGAGGTTGCAATAATTGCAAAGAAGGCAGTTGAATCTAAAAGGGTAAGCAGGGAAATTTCATGGAAGCTTGAAAAGGAAAAGAAGACCCATGGTATTGATAATATTATCGGTAAAAGTAAAGAGATAAAAGGGGTTTTAGAGATGATTCAGAAGGTAGCACAGAGCGATGCCTCCACTGTCTTAATAGAGGGGGAGAGTGGAACCGGTAAAGACCTTGTAGCAAGGGCTATTCATTATTCGAGCCGCCGGGCGGGCAGACCCTTTATGGATATAAACTGCACAGCCCTCCCGGATACACTGGTTGAGAGCGAACTCTTTGGATTTGAAAAAGGTGCCTTTACTGATGCTAAGGCGAGGAAGATTGGTCTCTTTGAACTTGCAGACGATGGTAGTGCCCTGCTTGATGAAATAGGAGATATTCCCATGACCACACAGACAAAACTGCTCAAATTAATTGAAAGTAAGCGATTTAAGAGGATAGGTGGGACTTCAGATATTGAGGTGGATGTAAGGATTATAGCAGCAACAAATAAGAATCTCAAAGAGGAGATTAAGTCAGGAAGATTCAGGGAAGACCTGTATTATCGTTTAAGGGTAATCCCTATATTTATACCCCCTTTAAGGGCAAGGAAAGGTGATATACCCATCCTTGCAAATTATTTCATAGATAAATTTAATCAGGAGTTTAGAAAAGATAAAGATATCAAGGGACTATCTTCAGGGGCAGAAAAGGCACTTCTCTCCTACTCATGGCCCGGAAATGTACGGGAGCTTAAAAATGTCATTGAGAGGGCTATTATCCTTGAAAGCAAAGATAAGATATTAATTGAACACCTTCCTATTGAGGTTGTGGAGGGTGTATCTCCCAATGAAAGCCATGACTCAATTTTTGCACTCCCGGAAAACGGGATATCTCTCGAAGAAGTTGAAAAAAATCTCCTCATGCAGGCAATTCAAAATGCAAAGGGAAATCAGTCCAGGGCAGCAAAACTCCTTGGGTTGAGTAGATACGCCTTACGGTATAGAATGAAGAAATTTGGGTTCAACTAAAAACTTGACAAGCTCCTTATTTATCTGTATATGTAAAGTAAAAAATAATAATAGGAGGTGAAATATTTATGATATTTTTATAACGATTTGAAAAAAAATTATACTATCCTTTATAGAAAAATTTTTAACTATATATTTGTAAAAAAAATAGGGTGTGCAATATAATACTTTTGATGTGCGAAAATACACATTCATCTCTCATCTCAATCATCTCCCCACACATAAATTATATGGGCGAAGAGTGGGGAGATGGGTTAAAAAAAAGGGGGAAATTATGAAACTAAAATTGTTGATTGTGTTGTTTTTTGGAATACTTGTTTTACCTTTAATTCCAGAATTCTCATTTGCTGAATATGCGGATATAATACTAAATAGCAAGGCTGAAAGCATGAGGAAGGCTTTTGTTAACGATGTAATGTTTCCACATTGGTTTCACAGGATACGCTTTAAATGCAAGGTCTGTCATGAAGATATATTTATTTTAAAAGCAGGCGCCAATGATATCAATATGACTATGATTATGAACGGTGAAAAATGTGGTAAATGTCATAATGGTATTATCGCTTGGGAGCCTCTATATTGTGATAGATGCCACTCATGGGAACCTGGGTGGACTCCTGGTCCTGTGCAGTTTTCAAAGAAGGTAAAATAATTAAGAAAGGAGGTAATTTAATCCAATGAAAACTAATAAAGGATTTAAAAGGTTATTAATATTTTTAACAATTCTTGTTATATCCCTCTCTTTTTCCGCTGTAGCCGCTGAAAAAAAACCTGTTACAAAGAAAAAAGATGTAAAAGAGGCTCCCAAGAGCGAGGAAGCCGCTAAAACCCCCGTAGTTGAGCAGCAAACACAGGCTACTGAATCTCCGTCAGAGACTACTCCCAGTAAATCCCTTGACCCAAAGGATGCGAGGAGTCTTATCTATCTTGATACAAAGGGTGGTATGGCAGGGACAGGTGATGTGAAAAAATCGGGAGTTGCATCAACTTTTGCCAAACTCGGGGCAGGATGGCATCCTGTTGCACTTGCAGAAACAGGTCTTCCGATGGATAAATATAAGTTGGTTAATTGGGCACAGGTTGTGAGAGAGAAGATAATTGACCCTCCATATAGCCTTGACCCGGATGCAAAGCCAGCCGATGAGCAGATACTTGATATGAATATATTATTTGAGACCAAAAGTGATTTTATGGATAATGTCATATTCCCTCATTACATCCATACATGGTGGTTAAAATGTGAGATATGCCATGAATCAGTTGGGGGACCTATTTTCGAGCCAGTTGCTGGAGGGAATGATGTAAAAATGATAGAGATGGCAGGGGGAAAATGGTGTGGTAGATGTCATAACAGGATAGCCTTCCCACTTGCAGATTGTAAGAGGTGTCATGTTTCACCTAAAGATGCAAAGGTTGATGAAAATGTAATCAGGAGGACAGCTAAAAAATAGAGGGATTTTGGGGGATTAATACATGAGGTTGTGGTTTTTTTTTATTATCAGTATAGTAATTTTATCTATCACTGACTTGTCATTGGTGCGAAACTTGTCCCTGCAGATAGTAAGCGGGGAGCAGGAATCCGGTTCCTTCTTTGTTTATGCAGCCGGGAAAGAGCCACAGGATATCATTATTTTCAAAAATCAAGGTGCGAGCAGGAAAAAGGCTGAGATGCCCCCTGCCCGTTTTTCACATTCAATACATAATAAGAAAAAGTTAAAATGTAATAATTGTCATCCCTCTGTTTTTAAAGAGAAGATAGGGGCAAATATCGTTACAATGAAGAAAAATGTAGATGGTGAGTATTGTGGAAAATGCCACAATGGACAATCTGCATGGGATATGTCCGCTTGTCGTCGCTGCCATGTTTAATTGAGCAAAATTTAACTGTTTATGTGTCATAATACCCACTGTTTAAATTCCAAAATCAATGTTAGTAAGGTTAAAGCCTCGCACTACGATCTGTGCAATTGCTGGAATGTACTGCGAAGCTTTAGCTTCGCCTTAATAAATCAAATAGTTATATAGCTGTTTGCATTGCTGTAAAAAATTTTTATTGCTTTTTTGAGAAAACAATTAAAATGGCATGATTAGTGCTTCTTTAAATAGGCAAAAAGGTATCATAAAATTTTATAAAGAAAGGAGGTAAAGATTGTGAGACAAAAATTATTTATGAAAAGAAAGGGGGTAAAATTTATGAGAAGATGGTTAGGAGTTGTAGGGGCTGTTCCCAGAACAGTCTATGTTGTTCTGGTTGTTAGTTTCTTGTTATTATCCGGCACATCAGCTTTTGCAGTTCACAAAGGAGCTGGTGGTCTTACCTGTGGAATGTGTCATACCATACATAATAGCCAGGGAAATAATACTTTTGTTAGCCAGTCCCCGGGTGCACTTGTCATGCTCCGTGCAGAAGTATCCGGAAGGCAAGACATACATAAGCTCTGTCTTCAGTGCCATGCCAGTAATGGTTCTAACGCAAATACAACTTATGAACCTCACACTGCAATTAAGCCGCCAAAGGTTTATATTGATGGAGCAGAAGGTAAAGGATTAGCAGGAACCAACTCAGATCCCTTTGATTTTACCCAGATAGGTGCTGGTGGTGACTTCAGTGGTGTCTTTAGTTATAGCGGGAGTGATATTAGTTATGCTACAACTCCAGGAGATAATCCGTCTGGTAGTAATCTCTCTCTTGGTAGAGGGCATTCCCTTGGTGCAACAACTGTAACCCCTCCAGGGGGAACAACCACATTAGCTGCCTTCAGTTGTACCTCTTGTCATGACCCACATGGAAGAAATACTACCCAGAGTTCAAGCAATGGTGTTAATTTATACAGGATGTTGAGGTATAACACTACCGGCGCAACTATCTCCCCTATGGTGAATCCTATAACAGGTATGAGTAGTTGGGTAGGGGGGATTACCGGAGAAGTTGCAACGGGGAATTATGCTGGAGTAAATTCTACTACAGCAAACCATGTATGGCCGGTTTATAATAGTGCTACACAACAGAATGTCTATGCAGCAGGGTCTGTTAAAGGTGACCAGGCTGGTGGGACAGCATTCTCAAACTTCTGTGCCCAGTGTCATCAAAACTGGCATGAGTCTATTAGTACTACTAATGCAAGTGGTGATGATTGGAAAAGACATCCTGTGGATAATCCTATAACAGATACTTCTCCAAATAGTGGTGCAGGGGTTGAAATTACAAGATTTGATAACTATAATACCAATCCTGTCCCCAGTCCGCTTGCCCTTGGTACAAGTACTGGTGCAACAAAACTCCCTGCAATGCAGGCTACTGGTGCTGGAGCTTATTATTTTGCAGATGATGCGGCAGATAGGGTTTTCTGTCTCTCCTGTCATTATGCCCATGGTGGACCAAACAATGACATCCTGAGATGGAATTATACCTCTGCTGTATCGGCAGGTAGTCAGACTGGTAATGCTATAGCAACTAATGTTGGATGTCAGCAGTGTCATAACAGGTAATGCGAAGCATCATTCCGAGCGAATGCGAGGAATCTTTGAGACTTAAAGTTTAAAAAGGGAGGCTTGTAAAAAAGCCTCCCTTTTTTTTGCCTTGATAAATATGAAACGCTTAAAATTAATTATAATTTTTATTCCTATTATTGTATTATTTGGACTCATAGAAACAGGTCTTAAGACCTGTTATTGTCTAACATGGCTAACGCCATGTTTCTACAATACAGGATCAACAATTGCGGCAGAACCCCAAAAGATAACCGTTAAGCATATTACTTCTTATACAAATAAATTAATGGGTGGAATTTCACCTACAAAACTTTATTTTGACCGCCAGCAGAAAGAGCTTTATGTGGTCAGTAATACTAAGGAAATTATTATTGTTAATGAAGATGGCATAGTGGTTTATAAAATTTCACTTGAAAAGCTCCCGCAGACCTTCTGTGTAACAAAAGATGGGGATATTTTCCTATCCTATGGTTCAGGGGAGATAAATGTCCTCAACTATCGGGGAGAATATAAAGGTAAGCTTGATTTATCTTCTGTGCCAGATAACACACTCATAACTATTCAGTCTCTACATATAGATGAAGATGGTCTCATTTATATAGGCGATCAGAAATTAAGCAGAGTTATTGTCCTCGATAATTCTGGAAAATTTTTATTCCAGTTTGGAAAAAAGGGGAGTGGTGAAGGGGAATTTCTAAATGCCTCCTCAATTACAGCAGATAAGGAGAGGGTATACCTCCTCGACCCTGCACTATTTCGTGTGTCTGTCTATGATAAAAAGGATGGTAAATTTCTCTTCAAGTTTGGTCAGGCATCAAGTTTATTGGGTGGATTTAGTATGCCGTCAGGTATTGATACAGATGGAGAGAGATTATTCGTTGTAGATACAAACAGGTTTGTTGTAATAATCTTTGACAAGGATGGTAAACCAATTGTAGAACTTGGAGGGATTGGTAGAAACCCTGAAAACCTTTCATGGCCCTCTGATATTAAAGTGGATAATAAAGATATGATTTATGTAACTGATGGGGGGGATAATGGCAGGGTTCAGGTATATGAACTTATTATACCAAAGGTGGAAGTTGCCGAACCAGTGCCTGAACTACCAGCACCTGAACCTGTTATTGAAAAAGAACCTGAGCCCGTTGTTGAGATTCCCCAACCTGAGCCAGTTGTTGAGATTGAAGTTACCCCTATTGAGCTTGAGCAAAAGGAAGAAGAAATTATATCGGATGTATTTAAAAATCTGGAGTTTCAAAGCGGGAGTGATATAATGGAATCATCTTCTTATGATTATTTAGATAAATTGTATGAAGTGTTGGTTAAAAAGCCACAATACAAATTACATATTGCAGGGCATACAGATAATACTGGTTCAGAAGAGGAAAATTTAATGCTTGGCCAGAAAAGGGCTGATGCAGTAAAAGAATACTTACAGGATAAAGGGATTGACCCATCAAGGATTACTACTGTCAGCTATGGAGAATCACAATCTATTGCTGATAATAGCACCGAAGAGGGGAGGAAGATTAATAGGAGGGTTGAGTTTGTAATTGCAGAATAATAATTAGGCATGTTATTTGCTTAAAATATAGGATAGATGAGAAAAATAATTAAAGGTTTTTTTCTGACAATCGGGATTTTGTTATCAGTTATACAGGCAGCTGAATCTGCACCTTCAAACTTTTATTTTATCAATACCATTGATAGGTTTTCTGAGGAATATAGATTTGAAGGATTGTCATCCTTTTTTATAAATGATGAGGAAATTTATGTTGCAGATAATGGAGGGAGTCACATATATATATTCAATCTTGACGGCTCACCAGTATTTCAGTTTGGAAAAGAAAAAGGGATTACCCTTCCCATAGATATTTTTGTTTATAATGATTATATCTATGTTAGTGAGGAAGGTAAGGATTCCATAGAGATTTTTAATATGCGTGGTGAAAAGTCAGGGATAATAGCACCCCCTTATGAGGGATTTGCACCTAGTAAGATGGCAGTTGCCGAAGATGGCAGTTTTTTTGTTGTGGATAGGAACTCTCTCAAAATATGTGTATTTGATAGAGAAGGAGAATATGGATATAATTTTGGTGGTAGAGATATATTTAAGTCAATTGCCGGTATTACGGTAAAGGATGGGAGGATTTATATATCGGTGATGAGTAATAACCCTGTGGTAAGGGTATTTGATACTAAAGGTAACTATCTGACCGGTTTTGGGCAGATTGGTGAGGGTGAACACTATTTTTCCATGCCATCAGGAATAAAGGTTGATGATAAGGGAAATATATGGGTGGTAGATGCATTCAAACACAGAGTAATGGGCTTTAATATAGAGGGTAAGAAGCAGGGTGAGTTTGGCATTTTTGGAGATCCCAAAAAGGACCTCTATTATCCGCTCGGTATTGATTTCAGAGGCGACACCTTTTATGTAATAGAAAAGGGACGGGGGAGAATTAGTTTAATAAAAGCAATGAGCAATGAGCAATGAGCTCGGTTGCAAAACAGAGAAACAAGTAACTTATTGCTTATTATTCATTGCCCAGTGCTTTTATTTAGAGGTGAATATGAAAAAAATATTTTTTTACTCATTACTCATTACTCATTGCTCATTGCTCATTGCTAATTATTCATTTGCAGGTGATTATCATAAATCCGGTATTCCAGCCGAAACGACACTCGCCTGTGCCCAGTGTCATGTAATGCACGGGACACAGGGTGGAAATTCATTCAGTCTAATATACACAGGTGGGACAACCCTTTATGCAAAATTGCTCAGGGCAGATACAGTAGTAAATCTATGTAAATATTGTCATGATGGAGACCCTGTTGGACTCGGTGCACCTGACCTCTTCAGTCCTATTTATAACGCCTCAGCAGGAGATTTCAACACAGGGGGAACACCTGATGAAGACAAAAGGCACAGTATCGGGGTTGACTTAACGGGGGTAAGTCCGCCAGGTTATGCAGGGAGTGACTGGACAGTAGCCCAGGGGAAATATGGTTCTGTTTTTAGCTGTATATACTGTCATGACCAGCATGGGAACGGTAATTATAGAAATTTTAGGCCAGAACCATTGAATCCATCTTTTAGAGAACCAGGAGGCAGCACACCAACTGATACATATAAAATAGTAACCTATAATAATGGAGTATGGGATGACATATCCTCAATTGCACAGGCAGTTATAGATGGAAATGCTGATGGAAGTGACCCTGCTAACCAGTATTCCACATCTAACATGACATTCAGGAGTAACACTAAACAAATAGCTAACTTCTGTGGTAAATGTCATGTAAAATTTTATAATTCTAATGGATACGGTGGTGATGACAGTGGTTATGGTAATGGTAAGTTAGGTGGCAGTGTTACTGGCGATAGTGGAACCGGCGATAGCGGAAACCAATGGGTGCGTCATCCTGTAGGCGGCATTTCTGTTGGTGTTGGAAATGGACATACCGACCCGGCAAACCTTGTATCAATAACCGGAGCAAACCGTGTTCGTGTTATAAATCCCGATGGTGCTGATACTGGCAGCGACGAACAGCCATTCTGTCTCACATGCCACAGGTCACACGGTTCAAGAAACCACTCAAATTTAATCTTTGGGGGACCTGGTGATGGAACTATAACTGATGGTGGGGGAGTTGGCACAAAGATGAGAGACACCTGTCAACAGTGTCATAATCAGTAGGGGTATTATGAAAATGCAAAATGCAAAATGCAAAATGCAAAATGCAGAAAGTAAAAACATAGAGGCAAGAGGCAAGAGGCAAGATATTTTGTTTCTGTCTTCTTGTTTCTTGCTTCTTACTTCTTGTTTCTTGCTTTTTGCTCCCCCTGTTCAAGCAAAGGGCGAGAAAGATATTCAAAAAATAGAGAGGGTTGTCATTTTCCCTTTTGAAAACATTTCTGGAAACTTTGATGCACCAGCCGTCATAAATTCATTAATTGAGAAGGAACTCAAAAATAGAGGATTTCAAGCCGTTCCCTATGAACAGGTAGATAGGTTTTTAAGTAAGAGAAAAATCAGATATACAGGTGCTGTTGACAGAATAACCACAATTGAATTGAACCGTGAACTTGGTGCGGATGCAGTTATCATAGGTTCTATTGACCTTTATTCATCTTTTAGTAATGATATATATGTGGGAGTAACCCTCCGTCTTGTTGGAACAAGGGATTGTTCTATCCTCTATATGGATACTATTTCTTATGCAGGAAGCGATTTCAGAGGTTTGCTCGGTTTTGGCAGCTTTAAGTCTGTTGATAAACTCGGAGAGGTAATTATTGCAAGTATGGTAAAGGAGATGCCTAAGGAATATCTCTTTGAGAACAGGGAAGATAATTTTCTTGAATTCGGAAGTGTAAAGATTTCTCCTTTAATTGTTAGGGGAGGGGAGGATACAAAGATTTTGGTAAGAATCATACCAGTAACAGAAAAACCTCTATCCGTTCAGGCTCATATTGGAGGGGAAAAGTTTGATTTAAAAAATGGGAATGGTGATTATTATGATGGTGAGATTACAGCCCCCGGTGAAGATGGGTTATACACGATAGATATTATTGCTGCCCTGTCTGATGGCAGGACATCCAAATTTTCTTCAGCAGGCATGGTAAAAGTTGATGCCATACCACCGGTGGTAACAATCTCAACAAACAAAGACATTACGGCTGGTTTTGTAAAAAAGGATGCAATCCTTTTTACTCTTAAGTCAAATGAGGAGATAGAGAGGTGGGATGTGGAGATAGTGGATAAAGATAATAAATATGTAAGGGGGGGTAAAGGATTCGGTGTATTGCCGCCACAGCTTATATGGAAAGGGGAGAATGATGCAGGGGGGAAAAACAGCGATGGTGTTTATAATCTTAAACTTTCTGTCTGGGATGTTGCAGGAAATATGGGGGTCTTTCAGAAGAAGATAATACTTGATACAACACCACCGGCAGTAAAAATAGAGGTTGAGACATCTGATAATAATGATGAGGTAACTTTTAATCTTGATTATGAAATAGATGAAAAGATGGAAAAATGGGAATTTATAGTATTAGGTGAAAATTCAAAGTTTGTAAAGAGTTTAAGTGGAAAAGGAAATGTGGATAAAAGAATAGTTATACCCTTAACCTCTGCAGAAGGGGTTGTAGATAGCGCAAAGATAATGTATACTTTTAGAGCTATAGATATAGCAGGAAATGTTTTTGAAACCTCTAATCAGAAAGTTGTGTTGCACAATAAAAAGGAGGAAAAATTTGCAAAGAAGAAAGAAGGACTGACAAGTGCATGGGATACTATAGATTTTTAGGTAAAACTACATATAATTTCATATCGGAATTTGGGTTTGTCTTTTCAGGATTCATCCTCGGCAAAATAGGTCCCTCCTGTGAAGATGGCTTTATCTCCCTTCTCTAATACATTTTGGTTGAAAATCAATCCCGGAATAGGTTAAACTTTATAGAAAGTATTATAATATTATCGTAGCGGCTAATTGCTTAAAAATCCTTGTGCCCCCGTAGCTCAGAAGGATAGAGCAACGGTTTCCTAAACCGTAGGTCGCACGTTCGAATCGTGTCGGGGGCGTTTTTTTTGCTTATGATTGACTTGCATGTACATTCTATCTTCAGTGATGGGGTTTTATTGCCATCTGAAATTATAAGAAGGGCTGATTCCATTGGTATAGAGGCAATTGCCATAACAGACCATGTTGATATTTCAAATATAGACCATGTGGTGCCGAGGGTCGTTAAGGCATGTGAGGAATTAAGAAGTTACTGGAAAATTGTTGCTATTCCGGGTGCTGAGATTACCCATGTGCCACCAGAAAGCATCAGCAGATTAGCAAAAGAGGCAAGAAAATTAGGAGCAAAGATAATACTTGTTCATGGCGAAACCATTGTTGAACCAGTAATGCCAGGAACTAATACATCTGCATTGAATTCTGATATTGATATTTTAGCTCATCCGGGTCTTATTACTGAAAAAGAAGTGGAATTAGCAGGAAAAAGGTCTATTGCCCTTGAAATAAGCGGGAGAAAAGGGCATTCATTTACTAATGGACATGTTGCATCAATGGCATTAAAAGGTGGTGTAAAATTGATATTTAATAGCGATACCCATCAACCAGAAGACCTTATAAATAAAGATAAGGCAAAGAAGATATTATTAGGTTGCGGTATTTCAGAATCAAGCTTAAAAGAGATATTCAAAAACTCAAAGGATATAGTTGATAATATATTAAAAAGAGAGATAAAATGAGCATTTACAAACGAATTTATAAGAAGAAACTTAAGGGGGCGGATGAGCTTGAAACAACTACCTCTATGCTCATAAGCTATCTCCATAAAAACTCAAAACCTATAATTTTTATTACCTTAATAATTTTAATATTAATTTCCAGTTGGGGAGGTCTTAGGTTTTATAAAGATAATTTAGCTGAAAAAACCAGTAAAGAAATTTATTATGCTCTAAAAGAATTAGACCCTCTTAAAGAGGTTCCTCCTGAAAAGATAGAGAAGCTGAAAAAATTGGAGGGAAGTTATCTATTTAAAAGCGGATATTCAAATCTATATCTTGGCCATTTTTATTATAAAAATGGCAAATATGAAGATGCCATAAAGGAATATAAAAAAGTGATTGAATCTGAGAGCAGCCAATTAAGGAAGGATATGGCTTCGTTGGGGATTGGTTATTCTTATGAGGCGATGGGACAATATAAGGAGGCAATAAATCTATTTTCAAAAAATCTAAATGGAAAGGACGAAAATTTAAAAGAAGAGATATATATTTCTTTGGGGAGATTTTATGAAAAATTGGGCGATAACAAATCAGCTCTCGAAAAATATCAGATTGTAATAGAAAAATTTCCACAGAGTAGAAATATTGAGGCAATTAAGGAAAAGATATGGAAATTTAAGATAATGAATATCTGATTATTGTTCCGATAAGGGATATTATGTAAACTTATACTTATATATGAAAGCTTCTGTATTAATAATGGAATTGGTTATATTAAAGTGGAGCTGTCTCAAGTGGAGAAATTAAACTCCCAAAAAATAATGAAAGAATAGAAGAGTTTATGAAAATTGATAGGACATTTCATGAAAAACTGGAACTTCTGATTAATGCCTCAAGAAAAGGGGACTTAAAAAAGATAAAAAGACTTACACATAGTCTTTTAGACGATTGCATTCTATGTCATACAAAGCTTAGAAACGAATAATTCCCTCCCCTATAAATTTTATATCTTCCTTAAAAGAATATTCTTCGGGTTAATTTTTAATTGACGGTTTTATTTATCTTTGATAATTTCTTACTATGAAAAAGACAGGTTTTGTGTATTCACCTGTATACCTGAAACACAACACAGGTAATCACCCTGAAAATCCTTCCCGTCTCACTGCAATTCTATACTGGATTGAAAAGGAAAGATTAAGAGAGAGATTGATAAATATAAATCCTTACTATGCTACATTGGAACAGATCTCATGGGTTCATGATAAGGAATATATAGGTTATGTAGAAAGGATATGTAATTCCTTTGCCGACAGAAACAAATCAGATAATATGATTAATGGACCCCCCTCCCCTACTATAAATTTAGATGCAGATACAGTGATTTCAGCTGATTCATTTGAGGTTTCACTTTTATCGGCAGGTGGTGTTCTGTCCGGAATAGATAAGATATTTAAAGGAGAGGTAAATAATGTGTTCTGTGCTGTTAGACCCCCGGGGCACCATGCAGAAAATGACAGGGCAATGGGTTTCTGTATTTTTAACAATATAGCTATTGGGGCTAAATATGCCCAGAAGAAATACGGCGTAAAAAAGGTATTTATATTAGACTGGGATGTCCATCATGGAAACGGTACTCAGAATGCATTTTATGACGACCCTGCTGTATTCTATGCCAGTATTCATCAACAGCATCTTTATCCTGGCACAGGTGCCTCTGATGAGACAGGTAGTGGAGATGGTAGAGGATTTACAATTAATTTTCCCATCCCTTCAGGACAAGGAGATAGAGAATACATCACTATTTTTAAAGAAAAAATTTATCCGTTTATAATTAGCTACAAACCAGAGTTACTTATGCTCTCCTCAGGTTTTGATGCCCATTTAAATGACCCTTTAGGGGGTATGAATGTTACCAGTAAAGGATTTGGTGAGTTTACAGAAATTATCTGTAGTGCAGTGGATGAGGTTTGTCAGGGGAGGCTTGTATCGGTTCTTGAGGGAGGGTATAATTTAGAAGCATTAGGGGAGTCTGTGGTCTTTCATATAAAAAGCCTGATGGGATTGTAAAATTTATGTCTAATATTAAAAGCTTCATTGAAACGGTCTTAAAACAGATTACAAAAAAGAGTCTCAGGAGAACTCTTGTTTCTACAATGGTAATAGTAGGCCTCCTGCCAGTAACACTTGGCATATTTATCATCTATATTGGAAGCACAAAGGTAATTACAAATTCTATAGGTGCAAATTTTAAAGAGATTGCTAAAGGGACTGCTGATAAGATTAATATTATACTGAGTAAAGAGATAGAAGAACTTCACAGTCTTGCCATCTCTCCTGATATAAAAGAGACATTTAAAAGATCAAACCAATCAAATCTGAAAATACTGGATAATCAGGCATCTATACACTTAAAACAGTTTAAAGCTAACAAAATTGAAAAATATATATCTATAACGGTAATGGATAAAAATGGAAAAGTTGTAGCTACCACCGATTCTAACTATGAGAATAATCTAAAACCAAAGGAAATTGCCCATACTGATGGAAGCTATAAAATAAGTGATATCTATTTTAATGAAAAAGATGAAAAACCGATGATGAGCATAACAATTCCAGTGAAAGAGGATAGTCAGCTTATCGGTAGTTTAAGGGCTATTTTAAAAATAGATACCATTTACAGAGTTATTTTAGATGTTCAAATTGATAAAACGGGGCATGCAAATTTAGTGGATTCAGAAGGCAGTATAATAATATGTCCTATATTTCCGCCAAGAAGTCATTCTATAAGTCCATATCTTATGAATTTAATAATAGTTAATAATCCGGGATGGGCAATTGCTGCAGATGATGCCCATGGCGGAAGAAATTCTATAATAGGTTTTGCACCTGTAAAGTTTCTCTACGATTCCAATTTAAAGTCTGGCAAGAAAAGATGGTATGTCTTTGTAAGACAGCATCCTGATGAAACTTATTTACCAATTTATAAACTCTTAATCATTGTTTTGTTAAGTGGCATACTCATGGTAGCAATTCTATCTACACTTGGTATCTATGCAGCAAATAAAATCGGAAGACCTATCCTATTGCTTAAAGAAGGGGCGGAGCTTATTGGAAAGGGAAATTTTAAACATAGATTAACAATAGATACCGGAGATGAAATTTCCTCTCTGGCAGAGGAATTTAATCATATGGGTGAAAAACTGATGGGAGTTTATGATCAATTATCTGCAGAAAAAAATAAATTAGAAAGTATAGTAGTCAGCGTTGGAAATGGAATCATAGTGGCTGATGATGAAAACAAGGCAATAATGATAAATCCGGCAGCCGAAGAGATACTCGGTATAAATAAAACTCATATAATTGGAAGAAGTATATTCCCATGTCATGGAAGGCCTGAGAAGATAGGAGAATTAATGGGACAGCCTGATAAATTACCATGGTTTACCACATATACTATAGGTAAAAAGACGGTGGAGATAGTTGCCACCTCAATAAAATCAGGAGGGAAAAATATAGGTTCTGTAATGGTTATGAGAAATATAACAACTACAAAGAGGCTGGAGAAGGAACTTAAGGAATATAGCGAGCATTTAGAGAGGATGATAGGGGATAGGACAAAAGAGATAAAAGAGACAAAGGACTATTTGCAGAGCCTTCTGGAGAATGCAAATGATGTTATATATACAGTAGACAGGGAAGGAATATTTACTTATATAAATCAAAAAATTGAGGAATGGGGTTATAGAAAGGATGAGCTTATAGGCCAACCGATATTCAGTATACTTACGACTCAGCATAGAGGAAGGAGGTTTCATAAATCTATAAAGGAGGGTATAAAACAGATATATGAGATAGAACTTTTTAATAAGAAAGGTGAGATAAGAAATGTAGTCATCAGTTCATCCCCATTAATGGGTGAAAATGAAAAGATAAGTGGTCTTCTCGGAATAGCAAGAGATATCACAGAACATAAAAAGATGCAGCATCAGATGAACAGGGCTGAAAAGTTAGCAGCAATAGGACAACTTGCTACAGGGATAGCACATGAAATAAATAACCCTCTCGGTGGTATGCAAAATTGTGTAAGAACCCTTTATTCAGAAGGGGATAATGAAAATGTGAGAAACAGGTATTTACCTCTCCTTGAAAAGGGATTAAAGAGAATAGAATCTGTTATAAAAAATCTGCTCGCTTTTGCGAAGGAGCCTAAATTTGATTTTTCTCTCCATAGCCTTGACGAAATAATCTTAGAAACCCTGAAATTAGTTGAATACAAAGTAAAAGATGGAAATATAGAATTGAAATTAAATTTGAACAACAATACTCACCGGTATATTCTGGATTACAATTATTTACAACAGGTATTTCTTAATATAATAATAAATGCTATACAGGCCATGCCCGAGGAAGGGATACTCTCCATAAAGAGCGAAGATGAAAAGGATAATCTTGTTGTAACTATATCTGATACAGGTATAGGCATACCACAGGACAATATAAGCAGGATATTTGACCCATTTTTCACTACTAAAGATGTGGGAATTGGAACAGGTCTTGGGCTATCTGTCAGCTATGGTATAATAGAAAAATTAGGAGGGAGAATAGAGGTTCAAAGCACGCCAAATAATGGTGCTGTATTTACAATCACTATACCAAAGAAATATTCAGAAGAAACCGTTGAAGTTTGAAGTCAAGATTGTATAAAATTATGTTTAAGCCAAATATTTTGCTAATTGAAGATGATGAAATATTAAGGATTACTGTATCCGATAGTCTGAAAAAGATGGAGTGGTCTGTGACTGTGGCCGAAGATGGTCAGGAGGGATTGAATAGCCTTAAGAATAATAGTTTTGATATTGTTATATCAGATATAAAGTTACCCAAAAGGAGCGGCATTGAAATTCTCAAAGAGATAAAAAAACACCATTCAAATATAGAGGTAGTAATGATAACGGCATTTGGAAATATAGAAGATGCGGTGGATATTATAAAACTTGGTGCATTTGATTACCTAACCAAGCCATTTCATATGGATGACCTCATCTTCAGAATTAGAAAGATAATAGACTATAGGCTATTAAAAAGTAAATATGAAATACTTATGAGCCAATGTGAAGAGTATTCTATGCTTAATATAATCAGCAGAAGCAAGAAAATGCAGGTGGTCTTTGATTTAATAGAGAAGGTATCAAAAGTAGACTCAAATATCCTTATATCAGGGGAAAGTGGAACAGGTAAGGGACTTGTGGCAAACATAATACACCTCAAAAGCAATAGGGCAAAGAAGCCTTTTGTAAAAGTAAGTTGCGTTGCCCTGCCTGAGACATTGTTAGAGAGCGAACTATTTGGCCATGAGAAGGGCTCGTTTACGGGTGCAATAAAAAGAAGACTTGGAAGATTTGAAATAGCAAACCAAGGAACCATATTTCTTGATGAGGTTGGTGAGATCCCTATGTCAATACAGGTAAAATTGCTTAGGGTTATTCAAGAAAATGAATTTGAAAGAATTGGTGGAGAAGAGACAACAAAGGTAGATGTCCGTATAATATCAGCAACAAAAAAGGACATGGAAAAGGCGATTAAGGATGGTGAATTCCGAGAAGACCTCTACTACAGGTTAAAAGTTATACCAATACACTTGCCCCCCCTGAGAGAGAAAAAAGAGGATATCCCCCTTCTTGTAGAATATTTTATGAGAAGGTTCAATAAGAAATTAAACAGGTTTGTAGATATCTCTCCCCATGCACTAAAATGTTTAATGGACTACGATTTTCCTGGAAATATACGAGAGCTTGAAAATATTATAGAGAGGGCAGTTGTACTAACAACGGAAGATATAATAAATGTACATGACATTGCAATGGCAGTAGAAAAAGATGGATTTGTATCTATAAGAGATGAAGATGTGCCTTCACTTAAAGATGTTATATCAAAAACTGAAATTGCCCATCTTATGAAGGTACTTAATAAAACAAATTGGAATAAAATCAAGGCTGCGAGAATGCTCGGAATCAGCAGAAAAAATTTGTGGGAGAAACTTAAGGCTTACAATATAGAGCCAGCAACTCAGCAATAAAAATTCAAGTTTAATTTTGATTCCTAAAGTTTATTCCTTACTTCAATCTTTTCTTTACAGGTTATACACCATTTGGCATAAGGAATAAGATTCAACCGCTTTTCCGGTATTTCTTCACCACATTCTACACAAATACCATACTCACCATTATCAATTCTCTCAAGTGCCTCATCTATCTCTTTAATCTGCTCCCTTTCCCTTTCTCCCAGTTGCAGAATTATTTGCTGTGAATATGTCCTTACGGCATCATCAGTTATATCAGACATATCTCCCTCAGCCTCCTCATGACTATAATCTCTGCTCTTTTCAACCTCTCCTGCCAACTTTTTCCTGATTTCTAATAGTTCCTTCTTAAAATCATTCAGCTTATTCTTTCTTACCTTTTTCATATATCTCCCTTAAACTATTTTGTCCCCTTATGGCTCTGAGACTAAACAGAATCAAAAATTATACTCGAGGCATCACCCCATAATCTTTCAAGGTCATAAAATTCTCTGGTTTCTTGATAAAAAATGTGAATTACCATATCACTATAATCCATAAGAATCCATCTCCCTGTCCGATAACCCTCCATGTGATGACATTTTATCCCCTTCTTCCTCATCCCCTCTTCTATTGCATCAGCTATCGCCTGAACCTGACGGAGTGATGTTCCACTGCATATCATAAATATATCGGCAACGGAAGAATACCCAATTATATCAAGTACAACTATATCAACAGCCTTTTTATCAACTGCTATATTATAGCTTAAAAATGCCTTATCTTTTAAAGTCAGCAGTATACCTCCCTATCTGTAAAGTTTATTTTTATAAATATATTCTTTAACTGTTTCAGGTAGTAAATATCTTATCGTCCTTCCCTCTGCAACCCGTCTTCTTATATCAGTTGAGGAAATATCAAGCAGAGTTGTTTCAACAGGGTAGATATAATATTTTGATCCGATTACAGATAATCCTGGAAACCCACAGAAGGGATTTTTCTTTTCTATTTTAAACTTTATATTCTTATGCTTTTTAGAAACTGTATTACTGAGTATATTAGAAAGGTCATCTATCCTATAGCCTGGCCTTGTGCTAATAATAAAATCACAGCTTTTTAGTAATCTATCAGCATCCTTCCATGTAAATATTTCTTTAAATGCATCAATACCTGCAATAAAATAAAATTTTATATTTTTCCCTGAGGCTTTCTTTAGTTCCCTCATAGTATCCATTGTATATGAATAATCATTTCTTTCAATTTCAATAGTCGAAACAGCGAATCTTGGATTGGAGAGTGTTGCAAGTACTGTCATCGTCAATCTATGATAAATATCTGTTATTTTTTCAGCCTTTTTATGCGGGGGAATAAAGGCAGGCATAAATATTATCTGGTCTATATTAAAAATCTCTGATATTTCATCAGCAGAGTTTAAGTGTCCATAATGTATAGGGTCAAATGTTCCCCCCATGATTCCTATGCGCATAATTTATTCCCTTATCTGTCCATCTCCAAAAATAATATATTTGATTGATGTCAACTCCTCCAGTCCCATTGGTCCTCTGCAGTGGAGCTTCTGTGTACTTATACCCATTTCTGCTCCGAGACCAAACTGACCACCATCCGTAAACCTTGTAGAGGCATTGACAAAAACAGAAGCTGCGTCCACTTCTCTTAAAAATCTCCAGGCGTTCTTGTAGTTCATGGTTACAATCGCCTCTGAAAGCATAGAACCATGTCGTGTTATATGTTCTATTGCCTCATCAATGCCGTCCACTATCTTTATAGAAAGTATCAGGTCTAAATATTCTGCATCCCAATCCTCATCTGTAGCATTTTCAATGTCAGTAACTATTGCCTTTGTCTTTGAACAACCCCTTATTTCAACTTTTGCCTCCTTAAACTTTTTTATCATGGGAGGAAGAAATCTCCTTGCAATATCCTTATGAACGAGGAGTGTCTCCATAGCATTACAGACACTTGGACGCTGAACCTTGGCATTAAAGGCTATTCTTTCGCCCATCTCTAAATCCGCCTCGCTATCTATATAAACATGACAGAGTCCTTTGTCATGCTTTATTACAGGTATTGTAGAGTTCTTAACCACGGTTCTAATCAGACTATGACCACCCCTTGGTATAATAAGGTCAATGCAGGTATCAAGTTTAAGCATCTCAAGGACTGCCTCTCTTTCTATTACATCAATAAGCTGAATGGAATTATCAGGCAGACCTCTTGTCTTACCGGCATCAGAGAGTAAATTAGCTATGGCAATATTTGAATTTATAGCCTCCGACCCTCCTCTCAGAATTACCGCATTCCCTGATTTTATGCATAAGGCTGCTGCATCAACAGTTACATTTGGTCTTGATTCATATATTATACCTATAACCCCAATTGGTGTTCTTATCTTTCCTATCTGAAGACCGTTAGGCCTCCTCCACATTCTTACCACCTCTCCAACAGGGTCAGGCAATACAGCTACATCTCTTAAACCCTTTGACATCTCCATTATCCTCGTGTTATTCAAAGTCAAACGGTCTATGAAAGCAGATGAAAGGCCATTTTCTCTTGCCTGCTGAATATCCTTGGAATTTGCATCAAGAATAAAACCGCTCCTCTCTTCCAAAATGTCAGCCATAAACTGAAGTGAATCATTTTTAATTTTCGTTGAGAGGTTTGACAGTCTCCGTGATGCTGCCTTTGATTGTTGTGCAATTCTTAAAATCTTTTCTTTTATATAATTTTGGATAAACATAGATTAAAAGTTTGTAAAGTTATAAAGTCATAAAGTTCATAAAGTCACTTTATAAACTTGTAACTTTAATTATTATCTGTGAAAATCTGTGTCCTAATTAGATTCTGGTGAAAAATGTCATTTTTCACCGCACACTAATTAAATTATAAAATTACCAGATTATCCCTGTGTATAACCTCATCCGCTATCTTATAACCGAGTATATCTTCAATCTTTGAACTGTGTTTGCCCTTAATTTTTTTCAGTTCCATTGAACTATAATTTATAAGTCCTCTGGCAAACTCCTTATTGTTGGTGTCTATACAGCTTACCATATCTCCGCTTTCAAATTTACCCTCTATATCTACAACACCGGAAGATAGAAGGCTTTTTCCGCTACTGATAAGGACAGATTTTGCCCCGTCATCAACCCTTATCTTCCCATTTGATTTAAGTGTATAAGCTATCCAGTATTTCTTACTGTTCAATTTATCCTTTTCAGGGATAAACAATGTCCCCATATCCTCACCTTTCATTATTGCCTCTATTACACCTTTTGCCTTGCCATCAACTATAACAGCAGGTATCCCGGTTAATGAAACCCTCTTTGCAGCCTGAATCTTTGTAACCATTCCACCCACTCCGGTAAGAGATTTACTTTCTCCGGCAATTGCCTCAATTTCACTTGTTATCTTTTTTACAATAGGTATCAATTCTGCCGAGGAATTTATTTTAGGGTCAACCGTATATAGTCCTTTTACATCTGACAGTATTATCAATAAATCTGCCTCAATTAGGTTGGTAACCATTGCAGACAGGGTATCATTGTCTCCAAATTTTATTTCGTCAACAGCCACTGTATCATTTTCATTTATTATGGGGATAACACCGTAGGAAAGAACTGTAAGGATAGTATTCTTTGCATTGAGGTATCTGACCCTGCTGCTAAAATCATCATGGGTCAGAAGTATCTGTGCTACTTTTAATTCCTCTTTTTTGAAATGCCTCTCATATTTTCCAATAAGGTGACTTTGACCAATAGCTGCTGCTGCCTGTTTATGTAATATGTCCTCTGGAATTTTTTTAAGATTTAGTTCTTTGATACCGGCAGCAATTGCACCTGACGATACGAGTATTATCTCACATCCTGATTTCTTAAGGGTTGAAACCTGATGGGCAATCTGCTCTATAATGGAATCGTCCAATTTACTCCTATCAGGAGATGTAAGAACACCGCTGCCTATCTTAATCACAATACGTCTTATCTTTTTAAATGCCTCTTTCCTATTTTCTTTAATATCTTACCCCCCTTTACAGCATAAATAATTCTGAATACTAAACTTTATTTTTCTTCAAATAGTTTGTCAGATATACAATTAATCAGTTGGGCTACACCATCTCCCGTAACTGCTGAAACAGGAAATATCTTTACATCCATATCTCTGAATATGGATTTAACTTTTTCAAATTTCTCTTTTGCCTCCGAAATATCTACTTTATTCCCTGCTACTATTTGAGGTTTTGAGGCAAGCTTAGGACTGAAATGAAAAAGCTCTTTATTGATTGCAGTAAAATCTTTAAGTGGCTCCCTCCCCTCCCCTGCTGCCATATCAATCAGGTGCAAGAGTATTTTTGTCCTCTCAATATGCCTCAAAAACCTTATACCCAGCCCTTTTCCTTCATGGGCACCTTCTATGAGACCAGGTATATCTGCTACTACAAAGGATTTATACTCTTCTACCCTAACAACTCCAAGATTGGGAACAACTGTGGTAAAGGGATAATCTGATATTTTTGGTTTTGCGGCTGATATTTTTGATATAAGCGTAGATTTTCCTGCATTTGGAAAACCTATTATACCAACATCTGCAAGAAGTTTAAGCTCTAAATGAAGGTATTTTTCTTCACCGGTAAATCCTTCCTCTGCCCTTCGAGGTGCCCTGTTCGTAGAGGATTTAAACCTTGTATTTCCTCTTCCACCCCTACCACCTTTTGCTGCAACAAACTGCCCACCATCCTCCTTAAGGTCTTCTAAAATCTGCTCACTATTTTCATCTTTTATTATAGTGCCAATCGGAACCCTTATCCTGCAATCCTTACCATTCTTCCCACGCTTATTACTTCCCTGCCCATGGGCACCTCTTTCCGCCTTATAATGCTGCTGATACCTGAGGTCAATTAATGTATGAAGATTTCTATCTGCTGCTATTACTACGATTCCACCGTCACCACCGTCACCACCATCGGGTCCCCCTCTTGGGACATATTTCTCTCTGCGAAAACTCACACACCCATTTCCGCCATTTCCACTCTTTACATATATCCTTACCTCATCAATAAACATCAAAAGTTATAAAGTTTATAAAGTTCAACAACTTTATAAACTTGCTGTATAAACACTTACCAATTTTTTCTCCCTTCTCTTCCTCTCAAATTTAACAACGCCATCTACCTTTGCAAAGAGCGTATGGTCTCCCCCCATACCTACATTTTGACCCGGATAAAACCTTGTCCCTCTCTGCCTTATAATAATACTTCCGGCAGAAACAATCTCACCGCCGAATTTCTTAACACCAAGCCTCTTCCCAATACTATCTCTTCCATTGGATGTGCTTCCCTGTCCTTTTTTATGTGCCATATGCCCTCCTATAATATCTATAGATGTTATCTCTAATTATACAGGAAACTTATAATATTATAACTCAAGATACGGCAGCGGTTTCACCAATTGTAAGTATTTTAACTGCCGTAAAATTTTGCCTGTGCCCCTGTGTCTTCCTATAATTTTTTCTTCTCTTCTTTTTAATAATAAGAATTTTCCTTGCTTTACCATGGTCAACTATTTCACCAATAACAGGCACCCCTGTTAATTCAGGATTTCCAAATTTTACCCCGCTACCAGTATTTATCATAAGAACATTGCCAAAGTTAATCCTGTCCCCTATATTACCAGTGAGTTTTTCAATCCTTATAATTTCTCCCGGAGATACTTTATACTGTTTGTCCCCTGTTTTAATCACTGCATACATGATATCCATTCCTCCTCTAATTCCATAAAAATTAAATAAACCAAATACGTATTTGACATATTTGGTTTATTTATTATATCGACCAAAATGGCTTTATTATGTAATACTATCACAGCATTTATTTATAGTCAATATCACTGAACCTGTAAAACATTTCTATATTGTCCTAATACTTTTTTTATATCTCTCCTGAGATTCCTTATAGTAACATTCATCCTCAGACCCCCATCAAATAATAATATTAAAAAACAGTCTTAACGGTATAAATCCTTCAGCATATTTCACTCTTCCCTGTATCCCTCTAAATGTTGCGGACGACTTTGCAATTTCTATAATTGATAGTCCTTCTATATTTGTCTTCATAATCTGAGATGCATGGGCTTCAAGAGATGCTATCTTTTTCTCCATCACAGGAGTTACATCAACAAATACTGTAGGGTTAAAATCATGGGTTGTAGGCACTTCGTAGAAAAGGACATTTTTTACATATCTCGTTGCAGATATAGTAGCTTTTGCAAGTGTCCTGTGGTCTTGATGGGTATCATGCATATAGTTTACAAAGATAAAATCAGGCTTTATTTTTTTTACTACCGATTCTATATTAGAAATAAGGATTTTATTAAGTGGTAGATTTGTATCAGGATAATCCTGAAATAACACATCTTTAACCCTAATAATCTTTGCAGAGTTGGATTGCTCGGTTTTTCTTATTCTGGCATCTCCTCCCATTTCTCCCCCTGTCATTATAAGGAAATAGATACTGTGTCCCGCCCCAGAATATTTGATAAGTGACCCTCCACAGCCAATTTCTATATCATCCGGATGTGCCCCTATTGCCAATATATTCATAACCCCCCTCTATATTTTCTTATTATTTCAATACTCTCCTCTCCATGATTGAAAAGCAAATCTATAACCGACATATTCGGTTCAAATTTCCTGAACAATTGGCTATAAACAGGGTGCTTAAAATCCTGAAAAGTTAGTTTAATCCCGCTTTTTGTAAATTTTTCCACATCCATATATTTAGCACCATCCTTTCCTGCCAGATATGTATCAGCACCTATCAATCTGCATATATCTATAAGCCTCTTCGTAGCATCACCCTCTTCCTTATCTGCCGATAGAAATTCTGAGGCAATTATAAAATTCTTTTTAATTCCCAGAAATCCAGCAAGCTGTCTTGTCACATCTATATTAATATCGGAAATAAATTCCCATTCCTTTGAATACAATGCCTTAAAATATAAAATATATTTTTCAAAATACTTTGACTTTGAATAATTTGTGACAAGTGCATTCAGATGTTTCCTTTTCCAGTCTATCTTATTATTAATTCTTACTTCATTAATCTTCTGAGGAAACTTATAAAGGACGGGCACTGTAAGCCACTGCCATCCATTAGCAGTCTTTATTCTGTTTCTGTTCTGGTATTCATTTTTCTTATACTGGACATTGTCAAGAAATATAAAAACATCTGCCTGGTCTATCTTGTCAAAATACCCAAGCCATGGTATGAACTGTGGCTGATGAATTGCAACAATCATTTTTCAATCTTCAATCCTTATCGGTAACAGTTTCACAAATATGGGATTAGATATAATATAGTTAGAGCTTTTCCCCTGGACATTAAGCCTGTAATAAATTTTTTCTCCCTGAGTGAATTTTCCTCCATCGGAATTAAGAAGATTTTTGTCACTATAAGTTATTTCCAATGGAGTTTCTCCTGAGTATCTTTTTATCACCTCACCTTTCCGGATTAAATGAACCTCAACTGTATCCTTCATGTTATTTGTAGTGGATACCTTTATATAAATGTTGGGATTACCATTAACCTCTATCTCATCTCCTGAAATAGCCTTATTATTACCTGATGAATCAGAGATAGAAAATTCATCCAGGACAAGTCTATAATCTTTCCCCTGTTGACTAATTGAATAGGTTTTCCCATTCTTCAAAGCATTATACACAGCATCTTTTGTCTTTTCTTTTAAGAAAAATATTGTCTTCACATCCTGAAGTTTTATACCCGACTCCCCTTCCCCATGATAATCAAGCCCTCCAATACCCCATACAGCCCTCTTTCTGTTACCAGCACAATATTGACTGAGCACAATATCCCATTCTTTGCCCGGATCTGCAACATGGATTGTATCCTCGTAGATTGATTGAAAGCCTGTATAACCATAAGTTTTTAATAAGTCCTCAGGATGCGGCGGAGTATTGACAGATATGGGTCCTTTTTTACCAATTCCTGACACTGATTCCATGTGGTGCCAGATGGTTATGCCTCCCTTTGAATTTACATAGTCAATAGTCTCCTGCCACGGTGCAACTCCCTCATCTCCATGATACTGGTCAAATGGAGAACTTTGAAAGGGATGAAAATTTATAATAAATAAAATACTAAAAATACATATCAATATACCTGCATATCTGTAAACACCCAACCATTGAATCAATAGAATACCAAGTATAAATGAGAGGCTGAGAAATACAGTATTATAGATATATTTATTATAATATCTTATAGAAAAATATCCGTTTAAAGTGGGGAGTCCTTTTATATCTTCCGCTCTTTCCAAACCCATAATCCCGATATGATTTTCCCATTTATGGGCTGTAAGATTATTGGAAAAGATATTTCCTGTCCAGTAGTAAAACGGAGAACTTTCAAGACCCGGTATTATGATTATCTCAGGATATTTATTGCTTATCATTTCTACTTCTTCAAGGTAAGATTCTATACCGTTTTTTAAAACAGAAGAGTCTTCTACCTTTTTTTTAATAATTTTTTCAAAAGGCCATATACCGTATTCCAGTGAATACACATGATGGTCATTTATAATAAGTATCTCTATACCCCTCTCCTTTGCCATCTTTACCAGTTCTTCAACAGAGTGTCTGCCATCGCTAAATCTTGTTCTTAAGTCAGTAGCCGCTGGAACCTGTATATAACTGGTCTGTTCAATTGCATAGGCGGGTGAAAAATGAATGAAAAAATAATAAAAAAAACATAAGATGATACAGAGGAATACAGATAAATAGAGATTAGAGGCAGGACTAATTGGTGCCTTACTTTTTGCAGTCATTGCAAAAACCGTATAGTTCAAGTTTGTGGGCATATGCTTTAAATTTATTTTTTCTGGCTATCTCGTTCTGAAGTTTTTCAATATCAGTATTTTCAAACTCAATAATTTTTCCACATCCCGTACAGATAAGATGGTCATGATGGATATGCTCATAACTGTGTTCGTATCTTGTCTGTCCATCCCCGAAATTTCTCTCGTGGGCAAGACCACATTCGGCAAGCAACTTCAACGTCCTATAGACAGTAGCAAGTCCTATTGAAGGGGCTTTTGGAATAACCTTTCTATAAAGTTCCTCTGTGCTTATATGCCCTTCTTCCTTTAAGAAGGTTTCAACAATGAGATTCCTCTGATTGGTAAATTTAAGCTTCTTGCCTGCAATATATTTTTCAAAAATCTCCTTTGCCTCTTTCATGACGATATTATAAAGCCTTTTCTTTTTATTTCATGTAATTCATCTCTCATCTTTTCCAGGTAAATCCTCTGTCCCAATAAAAGGAAAAAAATAAGAGTGAAGGCAAGAAATGAAATCAGAAGGGTAATTAACATTACTGGTTCCAATCCCGAACCGGGAGACTCCATGCTTAATACCTTTGGTTTTGGATGGATTGTCCTCCACCAGAGGACTGAGAAGTGAATGATGGGAATATCAAGAAATCCTACAATTCCGAGAACAGCAGCAAACCTTGCCCTCTGAGACCCTTCAGGTGCATGGAACCTCAGCATAAGATAGGCAACATATATCAGCCATAATACCAGCGTCAATGTAAGCCTTGCATCCCATACCCACCACGCCCCCCATATTGGTTTAGCCCATATAGGACCTGTAATAAGAACAAGTGAGCAAAATATCAGCCCCACCTCAGCAGAGGAATGGGCAACAATATCCCATTCCCTCTCCTTTTTCCAGAGGTAGAGAATACTGGCAACAAAGACAATAAAGAATGCAAAAAAGGCTACCCATGCAGAAGGGATATGTAGATACATAATCTTCTGCACAATCCCCTCCTGTCTTTCAATAGGGGCTACAATGAATATAAAGGTAATCGCAATGCTTACTACAATAAATGTGAGCCATTTAAAAATCATATCTTGAGCTGTTCCTTCAGGGCTTTTAATTCCCTATCAATCTCCTTATTTCTACTTGAAAGACTGTAAACATATCCAAATATGGCAAACCAGATTATCATATTTGCTGCAAAAAGATAGAAAAAGTTTTTCATCGTCACCCCCCCTCATACTGCAAGAACCTTTTTTTGAACGACTTTTTAATTTTTCTTTTGTTCCCTAAGGTAATAATTCAAATATATAGAGCAAAAAAAAATTAACGGAAGCGAGAAAAAAGGTTCTTGCGGTAACCTTTACTCTTCAATAATATATTCAAAAGATATAAAGGATACAACTAAAAAAATCACATCAAATACAGCTAATAACTTCAGCCATGATACCACATCCACAAAAGGTTTTCCCGAAAGAATCAGTCCGGTAGATTTAACGGCAGCAATTATAACAGGCACAACTATAGGAAAGAGCAATACAGGAAGCATTACCTCCCTAACCTTTATGTTGACAGACATGGCAGAAAACAGTGTTCCAACCGTTACAAATCCCAATGTCCCTAAAAATATTACAATCATCAATTCAAAGATTTTATTGTATATCCCTATGTTAAATAATATAACAAAGACAGGGACTGTAATTGCCTCCATTACTAACATAAATATCAAATTTCCAAGCATCTTACCAAGATATATGGCACTTCTGTCAACGGGGGTAAGCATAAGTCCCTGAAGACAGTCATTTTCCTTTTCAAATAAAAAAGAGCGATTAAGTCCGAGTATACCTGAAAATGTAAAGGCTATCCACAGTACCCCTTGGGCAATATCAAGAGGTTTTACCTCTAAGAGGTCAATGGAGAAATTAAATATAATAAGCACAAGTAAAGAGAAAATAAACATTGAGGAGAATATCTCTTTTGTCCTTAATTCAGCCCTTATATCCTTCCATACAATTATCCAGATTTTTTTAAAATAATTCATAAAGATTAATAATACTGGAAACCTTTTTTCCGAACGACTTTTTAATCTTTCTTTTGTTCCAGAGTGTGATAGTTTAACAAAAAAGCAAAAGAAAAATTAACGGAAGAGAGAAAAAAGGTTTCCAGTATCTTGGGTTTTAATAATGCCCCTCCCCTACTGTATTAAAATACTTTGATTCAAAGTTATCCCTGTCAACCTTCCCAATTTCTTCCATATAAACTATTCTCCCCATAACCTGAATTGCCACATGGGTGCATACCTCCAATCCCCTTTCAATATTATGCGTAATCATTATTATAGTCCTGTCCCCCTTCTTTAAATTCTTTAAAATATCCCTCAGTTTCATTGCCGCATGCTGGTCAAGTCCTGTGTATGGCTCATCAAGATAAATTATAGAAGGGTCAGGCATAAGTACACGGGCAATGGAAAGCCTCTGCATCATACCTCTTGAAAATGTCCTCACAGGGTCATACATCCTCGCAGTAAGCCCAACTTCATCTATAACCTCAACTATCCTCTTTTCTAAATCAGGGACATCATACATCCTTCCATAAAACTCAAGATTTTCGTAAGGTGTGAGATTATTATAGAGAAATGTATTATGAGAGACAACACCAATATTCTTTCTTATTTCACCATCTTCATTGTCAAGTGGAATACTATTGATTTTTACGGCTCCCGAGGTGGGCTTAATAAGATTTGACAATATCTTAAGGAGTGTAGTCTTCCCAGCACCATTCGGTCCGAATATGGCAAGAAAGCTCCCCTTCTCAAGCTTAAGACTTACATCCCTGAGGGCTGATATGTTTCCATAAGACTTTGAAACTCTCTCACAATCTATTACATAGTTCATTTAAAAATTTACCTTTTCCCTACAATCTCGTAATGCGAAGTATTGAGACTATTGGTCTTTATTCCTTTAAATCCTGTCTGATAAAAAAGTTCTTCTGCCTTCTCCCTTGGCAGCCTTTCTTCAAATGGTGGACCATTCTCCTCAATCTTCTTTTCCCAGTCAATAACAATAAGTTTTCCCGATGGCTTTAGAATTCTCATTACCTCTTTTAAAAAATCTATAGGATGATATACCTCATGCAGTACAAAAACCATAATGGCAATTTCAATAATAGCACTATCAACAGGCAATTTAGTCTCCTCTGATTTTAAAACAACAACATTCTCTGCTGGCTTCCGTTTTTTCAGTTCATCTAACATCTCCTGCTGTGTATCAATGGCATAAATCTTTCCATCCTTCCCCACTATCTCAGATGCAGGAAATACAAAAAAACCAGGCCCGCAGCCAATATCAGCAAAGACCAGCCCATCTTTAAGACCCTTTTTTTTCAAATAGCTTATCGGGTCAAGCTCCTTTTTCCTATCCTCACTTAGAAGCATCTCAATCTTCTTTGGATCAAACTTATGCATCTTTTCCTCATTTATGAGTTTGGATTATCAACTGCAAGAGACATAATTATAAATCAAGCGCTGCATCCAAGCCCTCTTTTGTCAGCGTCGGATACCCGTGCAGGACATCCTCTTTAGTCATTCCAGAGGCGATATTTTGCAGTATCAATGCAACAGATATCCTTGTGCCTTTAACAATAGGCTTGCCATAATGATTTTGTAATCAGCTTCTGAGTTATATTCTTGTGTAGTTATTCTTGCGACAAGCACATCCTGATCTCCTGAATCATATAAAACAAGAGCAGGCCTTTTGGAAATATTCTGCAAATCACTGTGTGGGAAGCCAATAAGGACAATGTCGCCGAAATTATAGGCTGTCATACATAGCGTCCTTTTTAGAATAGCCTTTCATGAATTCGGCTGCTGCAAAGTTGCTCCACTGGGCATTCTCATCTTTGAGCAGAAGCATAACCCTGATTTTTGACTCTCCAGACAGTTTGCCCTTTAAGTCTTCCGGAATAGACAGATGCCCATCCGGCAATATCTCTGCTAAATATTCATAGGCTTTCATATATTTCCTCCTTCAAATTTCTTGTCTATATCTTACCAACTTGCCTGTCGGCAGACAAGTATCCGAGCAGGGATTTCAGGATTGGGATGTTGTCTTACCCCACCTCCCTCACCACCATCACCTCATTCCCCCTATGGTCAATGATTTTGACGGCAATGCGTTTTTCTTTGCTAAGTTTAAATATTCAGAACACTCCTTCCAGTATGATTTTTCCCCTAATGATGGCTCATGTAAATCTTATAAAGCCCCTGCACCCAATGAGCCAAGCCTTTTCTTGTGGTCTTAATATCTGCTAATTCTTTATCCTGATGGGCAACATAAGTATTCCTAAAATCAGTCATAGCTTTTACAGTATTGTATAAGTCAGTGTCGCTGAATTTTGAAAAACTTTGTTTGATTGCAGCAAAAACACCGCCAACATCATATTTGCTCGTTCTGCTATATTCGAGGCAAAATAATAAAAGTCCTGACGGCCACAATCCATTCTTGAAAATAAGAGTTCTTTTTAGGTTATTAGCATACTTTTTTAACCAATCAATATCACCCCTTTTTAAAACTGCCATAGTAAGGTTCAAAAAAATCTTTCTGCTCTGTAGGAGTGCCCGGCATTAAAGGCAGCAGTAAGTCGGATATAAGTCCCTTTGCCGATTCATCGAGCGGGCCTAAAAGTGAAGTAAATACAGTAATTCTGAGGGTGTCATCAGCTGCAGCACTATCTTTGGACCTTAAATCTGCTGGGGCGATTATAATTATATCTTCAACGGTAGCAGTGACGTCCTGAAGAACCA
>Ga0209641_10000194_pt1 | contig 50128 bp, 64 predicted proteins | sample RifCSP16_1_FD_184022 | JGI IMG/M metagenome (GOLD analysis project Ga0209641, IMG submission 184022) | Soil microbial communities from Rifle, Colorado - Rifle CSP2_sed 16_1 (SPAdes) (version 2) | ecosystem: Environmental > Terrestrial > Deep subsurface > Rock core/Sediment | place: Rifle... | reverse complement strand
AACGTGAAAATTTGCGCGATCACATGGACGATTTTGAGCTTATTTTCAATATGCTTGGCGAGAAAGCAACAACTGAAATACATCGACAGGAAAATTCTAAAGGTGTGATAAAGCTGAAGCTCGATGCTAATCGAGGTGGAAAGGTGGCTGGAATTTCGCGAAAAGAACTTGAAAAAGAGCTTGGAAGATCCGTGGTATCAAAGCAGAACTTTCTAAAGAGACCTAGGGTAAAGAAATCTTTAAAAGGGCCAAAGAGAAGCAATTAGAAGCCAAAAGTTTAAGGTCACAATTTGTGACCTTTCAAACTACTCGAGTTACATGGCTTCCTTTCACATTTACTGAACAAGGAGGCGGAGATAGAAAGATTTAAAACTCCTTAAAATTTCAGGATACTTTAATGATGGTGTTTTACAGTTTGAGGGGCTTTCTATTATACTAAATCTATCATATAATAATGTGTAGAATAATACACATTACTATATGTCAAATATCTTCCAGTTTCTTATGAAAGAAAATATCGTTTCTATTACAGACCTCCAAAGGAACCCACTTAAATCCTTACATGGGGTGACCAGAATTATGCGGCATGGCAAGACTTTTGGGTTCTTTTTTGATCCCCAAGAATATGATGAGATGCGGGAAATGATTGAGATGTTAACCAGCAGATCGCTGGATCAAAGAGAAGAACTCGTAAACAGAGAAATTAAGAAAGGTAAGTACAAGACTTTAACCGAGATCGCAAAGAAACATGGAACATAGATTTATATTTTCTCAGACAATAGAAAAAGAGCTTGCTGCCTTGGATTCACAAATTCGTCATAGGATTGTTAGGAAATTGTTATTTTGGGAAGCAACAAAAATTCCTCTCTTCTTTGGGACGAGACTGATTGGAACAAAAGACCGTATCCGGTTTCGTGTAGGGGATTACCGAGTGGTTTGTGCTGTTGAGGGTTCAGTACTCAAGATATTAAAGATTGCTCATAGAAAGGAAGTCTATGAATAGATTCTCGGGATATGCTCCGGGATGCGACTTAAAAGTTCATAAGAAATAGTGCCAGCTAGTTCAGCTTGTTTATCAGCCGAGATCCCCTTACCAATCAGAGTTACGTCGCTATTTACTGTGGCTTCGGGGATGTCAGTAATATCAATCATACTCATATTCATACAGATGCGACCCACAAGAGGAGCCTCTTTGTCACAAGTCACAACCTTTCCTTTGTTGCTGAGACTGCGGGGTAGACCCTCGTAATAACCAACCGGAATAGTAGCGATGCGGCTCGGACGACGGGTGCGATAGCTCCCCCCGTAACCAACGAGACTACCCGCGGGGACATTCTGAATACACATAATTTTTGTCTGGTAGGTTAATGCAGGAAAAAGTTCTAAGTTCAAAGTTCTAAATTCTAAGTTAGAAGATGGAGATGAAGATGAAGTGGAAGCTTGCATAGCATGCCAAGCATCATGTGTTTCTTGTGACGGCCAGAGGCCATACATGCTAATACCGATACGTACTAGATCAAAATGACTTCCGGGAAAAAGCAAAGTGGCAGATGAGGCGGCGATGTGTTTTTCAATGTTTTGAAGTTCGGGGGGCAGGTTCTGTATGGTTTGATTAAAAATGTGCATTTGCTCTTTGGTTTGCAGTGATGCAGGATTTTCTGCATCTGATAAATGAGAAAAGATGCCTTGTATCCTCACGTTAGGAATTTTTTGTAGCTGGGAACAAACATTGTCAATTTCTGAAGACGAGAAACCTAAACGATTGAGACCAGTGTTTACTTTGATATGGACTTTTAACTCAGGAAGGAGGGAAGAGGGCAGAGCGAATTGGGAGTGAGTAATGTCTTCTTGTTTAGTGATTTCTAGTTCCCAATTATTTTTCTGTGCCTCTAGTAATTCTTCATGATCAAAGAATGGACCTAGGACCAAAACACGTTTTTTGAATCCTAGTTTTCTTATTTCCAATCCCTCGGCAACATTAACGACAGCCAAGCCATCGACAAGTGGTTCGACTGCAGAGAGTATGCCAAGACCATGACCATAGGCATTGGATTTTACAACGCCAAAGAGTTTTGTCTGTGGTTTGAGTAATTTGCGAAAAGCCTGGAGATTGTGCGCTATGGCTTGGCGATCGATGGTAAGCCAGGAAGATAGCATAACTATTCTTTGAAGAGGGCATCATCAATTAAGCGCTGAATCAAACCCTTGATGCTCATGCCTTGAGACTCGAAAAGTCGCGGATACATGCTGACCGAAGTGAATCCGGGCAGAGAATTGATTTCATTGATGAAAATTTCATCATTGGTAACAAAAAAATCTACTCGGGCAAGGCCGCGCATATCGAGAATTTCAAAAGCTTTTTTTGCCATGGACTTAATATCACTGATCGTCACTTTGTCGAGGATAGCGGGAATAATCATTTGGGTATCTTCATCTTCGTATTTGGCTTTGTAATCATAAAATTCCGCCTTGTGTGTCACTTCGCCAACGGTACTGGTTTCTACTTTTCTGGTACCGAGGACCGCACATTCGATCTCACGCATATTGGTGATACCTTGTTCGACGATGATTCGATGGCTGTGCTCCGTGGTTTGTTCCAGCGCATCTTGTAGAGCGCCATTGGTTTTTACTTTTTTGACTCCGATACTGGAGCCCATATTGGCGGGCTTCACGAATATAGGATAATGCAGGTTTGCGAGGATTTCATCACGGACAACCATGATGTCTGTTTTGATTTGTTCTTTGGTAAAAGGCAAAAATGGCACTTGGGGGAGGCGATACGTTGCAAACACTTTTTTCATGATGATCTTGTCCATGCCGAGAGCTGAACCCAGTACGCGGCTACCGACATATGGTACGCGGCTGTATTCCAAGACGCCCTGTAGGGTGCCATCTTCTCCAAATGTGCCATGAGTCATAGGGAAAAAGAGATCGACTTTTTGAAAAACATGCTGTCCATCCTCCGTAAAGATAAAGACACCGGGAAATTCAGGATTGGAGCTGATCGTGCCTTGTGCTACAGTAGTCATGTCTTTTTTGTGGCGCATAGACATGAGCACGTCAGGCCCTACATACATTTTGCCATCAGTAGCAATACCAATTTGCAAAATATCATATTTGTCATGGTCGATATTTTCTATGATAGTGACGGCTGACAGTAAAGAGACTTCATGTTCGAGAGAGGTACCACCAAAGATAATGCCAATAATCGGTTTCATAAAAGTTTTCTGTTAAGACTGACTGAGCACACGACGGCCATGAAAGGCCTGACTAAGAGTGATTTCATCTGCATATTCGACACTGGAACCTATGGGAATACCGACACCGATACGCATGACTTGGACATGTGGTAGGAAGCGCAGCAATTGCGCTATATATGATGCGGTGGATTCGCCCTCAAGACTGGGACTGATGGAAAGAATGACTTCCACACTAGCTTCTTGACTGAGGGTTTTTACGCGTTGTACCAGTTCTGTGATCTTCAGCATCTCCGGTCCTATGCCGTCCATAGGTTTTAATATGCCATGAAGCACATGGTAGACACCGTCATATTCTTTCATGCGTTCAAAGGCCATCACATCAAGGGGTTCTTCGACGACCATGATTTGTTTTTGTTGACGCTTGGTATTGCTGCAAATGCTACAGATATGGTGATCGGTGATTTGAAAACACTGTTCACAAAAACATAAATCCTTTTTGAGAAGCATGAGGGAGCGACCCAAACTCTCTACGTCTGATGCCGGTTTTTTGATCAAATGATAGACCAGGCGGGAAGCCGTTTTGGGCCCTATGCCCGGCAATTTTGCGAGGGACTCAATGGCGGCCGTTATTTGTTGTGGTAAAGCAATCATAATATTATTGACATTCTGGCTATTTTATAGTATAAAGACTCTTTTCTTTAATTTTGCTATGCGTATATCTACTTGGTTTGGAGCTCTTTCTCTTCTTGTTTCCCTTCTTGTTCCTAGTACCGTTCTGGCTCAAACTTTAGCAGAAGGTAATAATTTTACCACCCCGTATTTTAGCGGAGCTACTACTATAGCAATTAATGATGCGAATGTCCCTAGCAAATTGTATGCTAATCCTGTTTTTGGTGGTCATATTAGTCGAATCATTCCGATATTTTCACCCAATAGTCCTGCCTATTACTTGGTAATTGGGAATATTTTGTATGTTACCGGACATAGTCCCGGATACATGCATTTTCAGATCGAGGAGACACTTCCTGATGGTCGAAAAATACTTTCACAGCCTGTTTTGTTTGCTTTTTATCGTCTCCGTGTCACGACACCTGAAGCGTGTCAGGGATATGACTCTTCCAGTCATTTTGCGGCAATTTCGCCTGTGTCACCACTTCGTCTCAATATTGTCACTGAACCTGCCGGCATTGATCCGAAGTTTTATGTCGGCCTTATTGACCCCAGTCTGGGAAACGTGCAAGGACCGTATCCCAATAGTACATTTGGCCAGGAAATCAGTGTGAATTATGTAAATAACGGATCTACCACACTACAAATCTGGCAATTAAATCCTCAGAATACACCACTTGTATTGTATTCGCTCCCGCTTGATTTTTTGGCGGAGAAGGAAGTGAATTTGAATCTCTATTTTGTGCGTGATGCCAAAGGTTATGCTCCTCAGAAACTGAGTCAAAGAGCAATGACGGGGTATATGCAGGATGCTGAAAGAATACTCAATCAAGCCGGTATTCGACTCAATATCGCGCGACAAGAAGAGCTCTATATCCCCGAAAGTTTAGGTCGCACAATTGATGCTTACTCGGAAGGGATTTCTCCTGAGGAGGAAGCTGTTTTGAGTCAAGCCGTGTCCGGATCCAATGATAAATATGCAAGACATCGTGATACGAATGAGGTTCGCTATCGCAGTGGTCGAGCTATCAATATTTTCTTGGTGTGGGACTATAGTATTGATGGACAGGCCACTGTAGGCGTGAACTTTGAGACGAGTACTCTTGGCAAAGTGATTTTTGTGGGAGATCGCACATACAAACCAGGCGAGACGCTTGCACATGAAATAGGCCATGCTTTGGGGCTTGAGCATAATAATCTTGCTCAGAGCTTTCTCATGTCACCCAATGAATACGGCAACGGCACCCAATGTGCGCTAGCACGCAGTGAATGGAATACAATGAATGCGAACGCCTAGCGCTAACGCGCAAATTCTAAATTCTAAATTAAAAAAATCAACTTAGAATTTAGAACTTAGAACCGAGTTTTTACTACATTCCGGGCATTCCACTCATGGGCATATTCTTTCGCATGGCTTCACTACTTGATTTCTTGGCTTTGGTCATAGCCTTTTCAATTGTTTCAATAATGGTTTTGGCGAGTCCTTGTTCATCATAACTTGCAAATGCACCTTCTTTGATCGTCATATTTACGAGTTCCAAAGCGCCATTTACTTCGACATGAACCATCTCATCAGGTGTGTGAGCGGTGAAGACTGTCTTTTGCAGCTCTTTTTGCATAGTCTTGGCTTGTTTCTGCCATTTGTACATGTCTTTGAATTTATCAAACATAGATGTGATTAAAGCAAACTGATAGTATCTCCTTAGCTTCGCTGAAGCAATTTATTTGTCATGAACATGTAGCGTATTGTTTTCTTTTTTATTAAGCCTCATATATAATCATCCTTGTTTATCACTTCATCTATATGTCATTTTTAGCTGTATTTACACAAGAAAAAAGCGGAGGATTCTCTGTTTCGGTGCCGGCTTTACCCGGGTGTTTTTCACAAGGTAATGATATTAATGAGGCAAAAAAGAATATCAAGGAAGCTATTGAATTGTATTTGGAAGATGAAAATATCGATCCATCACATGAAAATTCTTGGTATTGATCCCGGTACGGCTACTGTGGGATATGGCCTCATCGAAGCGAAGAAACGTGAGCTTATCTTCAGAGAATGTGGTGTGATTGAAACACACAAGAAAGTGCCGATGATTGAACGTCTACGAGAAATCGGCACTGATATTGGCGCACTCATCAAAGAAATGAAGCCGGATCTCTGTGTGGTAGAGCAGCTTTTCTTTTTAAAAAATGTTACCAATGGTATCACGGTCGCTCAGGCTCGTGGAGTGATACTCTATGAAATTGCCAAGGCAAATATCCCCTGTGTCGAGTTCACTCCCTTGCAGATGAAGCAATTGATTACCGGGCATGGACGAGCCGAGAAAAAGAGAGTTGGCATGATGATCACGTCGATGCTAAAGCTCGACAAAGTACCGCGTCCCGATGATGCAGCGGATGCTTTGGGACTCGCGATATGTGGGTATTTGGCATCACGAATGAGGCGTGGGTGAAAATAATACATGTCAAATAGAATTATTTCATTTTTGTCCTGATAAGATATGGAGACATTTAATTATTTTCTATGTCTCAAAAGTCAGAGTTGGTTTTTGTGCCTATTGAGATAGTCCAGAACCAAATTCTGGTAATTCGTGGTAAAAAAGTAATGTTGGATAGAGATCTGGCAGTTTTGTATGGAGTCGAAACGAAAGTATTAAATCAAGCTGTAAAAAGAAATAGAGAACGCTTTCCTGATGATTTTATGTTCCAATTGAGTGTTATAGAAGCTAACGGATTAAGGTCACAATTTGTGACCTCAAAGAAAGGGGGATATACACGCCTTCCGTTCGCTTTTACTGAACAAGGCGTTGCAATGTTGTCTAGTGTTTTGAAGAGCAAACAAGCAATTGCCGTAAATATTCAGATCATGAGAACATTTAGCAAGTTGAGAGAGATGTTGAACTCTCATCAAGAATTGCGAAGAAAGATAGAGGATCTTGAAAAGAAATATGACGGTCAATTTAAGATAATATTTGACGTGATCAATAAATTTTTAGAGCAGGACGAACTGCCAAAAAGAACAATCGGTTTTCAGACAGATTGATTAGGGGAAGGGATAATACTCGTATTATTCGTAATACATACTTGATTCATCGAGGCCGTTTTTTCGCTCCGCAATCGTAAGCTCGAGTAATTCTTCCGGATCGGAAGAAAAGAACAGTTTGGCACTTGTTTTATAAGCTAAAGCATCGAGTACTTCTGATAGTTTACGAGTGACTCCGCTTGTTTCTTCTAGGATGCCGATGATTTTACTTTCATGGTAAGCGAGAGTGAATTCATTGAGGGTGCCGATACCACCACCGACAAAAATAACAATTTCACTGTTAAAAATGTTGAGGTGATCACGAAAATCAAAGCCCATGCCGGTATAGGTGATGAAGGTGTACGGCTCGATGGGAAGATGCCAGTGTTCTACATGGTCAGTGGCATTTTTGGCCGGAGAAATACCAAATGTTTTACCGCCTTTGCTATTCGCACCCTGAGCTGCAATATGAGGTAAACCATTTGTAGCACCATTTATCAAATAGTGGCCTTTCTCAGCTATCAATTCTCCCAGGCGAAAAGCTTTTTTCTCAGAAGTTTTGGTAATATGTCCGCTGGCTGAACCCATGACGCCGATACGGTAGGGACCCTTTTGGTCAGGCATGTGATGTATTTATTCCTATTATTATAACATACATCACATGCCTGTTGGCCATCGGCCAAAACGTAGATGCGCAAGATCTTGCGCATCTACCCAAAGGGGTCCCTATTTCAATTCGACCTGTAACACCTTCCCTGACCTCGTCATCACCATGAGCTGATCTTTCGTCAGGCTGGGTACCAATTCGATATCGAGGAGATCATTATATCCAGGGAAAATGTACTGTGCTTCATATTTACCGCTTTTGCTGAGAACCACAACACGACTATTCTTGGGGTCGAGTATATAGAGTCGTCCCGTGTCTTGATTCTTGTCTGCAAGGATCTTCGTTGGTTCACTCAGAGGATCGGTGAGACCGTCTATCTCAAAGTCTTTTTTCTCATCAGCATAGGTCTTGGTGATATTGCCGTCGCTTGTGAGGACATAGACAGCGCCGTCAATTGCCAAAGAAACAGCCTTACTAAAGTCCAATTTGGCAACATTTTTTGCTACTGCTGCTTGGAAAGTATTCTGATCTCGACCATAGCGCCAAATAGTATTGTTTCCCGGGTCGAGGAAATACATGAAGCGACGATCGACATATTCAGCGACATCCACAGCATTTTGCCAGTTGGCATTTTCACCCGGCGCTGTGATTGGTGTGAAGTTACCGCCTTTGTATTCGATGAGTTGTTTGTCTGTCGTGTATAATTCGATGATATTGTCCTTGGTGATAGGTGTAGCAAGCGCAATGCTTGATGTGGTATTACCATTCACAACAACGGTGCGACGATCAATCTTGTCGACAACCAATTTGTAGAGAGCATCACTGTCAAAAGCATACATGTCATTTCCTACACGTAGCATTCCTTTACCGTCAAAATTGCTTCGTTCTTTGCTGAGATCAAAAGCCACTTTGGGATCTTCGATACGGAACACATTGTCGATAGTTTCCAAAAGTGTTCTGATCTCTACCAATTCACCATTGATCTGAGCCACCAAAACGACATCCTTGGCACCAGGAAGAGCATCGCTTAGTTTCTTTTGATCGGCGAGCAGGAGATTTTTTGCACTTTCTTTGTCATAAATGGCACGTGTCTTGGCATCTTCGCGGTCACGACTAGCTTGCGCAACAAGAGTCTCGATGTTTTGACGATTGCCACTGTCACGCTGATACGAAATGAGCATATATATGCCAACGACGACGATTAGACCGATTCCGGCAAACATCAATAATTTACTCAACGTAAAAGGTTTTCTCACAAAAGGACGGTTGCGATCGAAGATTCTTTCTATATTCTTTTGTACATTGCCTTTGAGAATATCCCAGGTATTTGCCAATTTGCTCTTTCCCACACTCATTTTAGTTGGTATGTATTTCTCAGTTTTTGATTCTGTTATGTCTGCAGTTTTCGCTCTTCCTCCGGATGTCGCAATCTGACAAGAGACAATAGCAAGAGTGGCATGACTCAAAGCGGGGATTGATTCTCCTTCAGTGATGTGATCTGATCCTAATTTTGCTTTTAGTGCGTTGAGATCCACTATTTCACCGAGATTTTCTGTACTCAGTACGATTTTGTCGGATGCCAGGAGATTTCCACTGGCGAGAGAGAAGAAAATTTTCTGAGCTTGATGATCACTTTCAGGATTCAGTCCTTCACTGATATTGGTCAGATGTTTACCACGAAGTAGATAAATGCTGCTTTGTCCTCCAACTGAAAGATGGAGATCATTGCCGGAGAAAACTACCATTGCGACATTGAGGCTTTCGCTCCAATCAATGCCTTCAGCATCAGCTAATTTGCTTCCGTTGTCATTGATGGCTTGCAAGGTTTCCTCAAAACTTTGCTCGGGATTTCTCTCGAGATCTTGATAAAAATGTTGTCGAAATCCCTCCAAAATGATGCTTTTTATTTCTGAAGCAAGCTCTCGAACATCTTTTAATGTAAACACGAAAAAAACTGATCCATATTTGGCCTCCTCTGGATCGGTGGGGATATATGATCCGCTCACGATAACGTGATGTGGATCGCGCTTGCCGAGAAGTAATGAAGTCTGCTTGAGAGCAAACATGGGTAGTATAAGGGCAAATCGCTTCGATGGTACCAGAAAACACTGATTCGTTAAAGATTTTCATCGAATACATCAGCACATATGGTCGTTTTATGGTATAAATATAATAACTCAGTTCAGAGTTCTAAGTTCTAAATTCTAAGTTGGAACTAACCTTGAACTTAGAACTTAGAATTTAGAATTTCAATGTTTTTTCCTCAAGATTTGAAAAATTGGCTAGAAGAAAGAGGTGAACCTTCGTATCGTTACAAGCAAATATTGCAGGCATTCTTTCGTGAAGGGAAATCGTCTTTTTTGGAAATTCTTACGCTTCCAAAGCCACTTCGTGAAGATTTAACGAAAGAATTTGCATTGTTTACTGTGCAAGAAAAAATAACAGTACATTCGCAAAATAACGATTGTACCAAGGTATTGTTGGCCTTACCTGATGGTGAAATGATAGAGGCTGTGCTTATGGAATTTGATGATGGACGAGTGTCGGCTTGTGTCTCTAGTCAGGTAGGTTGTGCTCTCAAATGTTCTTTTTGTGCCACGGGAGATTTTGGTTTTCGACGCAATTTATCCGCTTTGGAAATTTTTGAGCAGGTATGGTGGTTGTCACGCAAATTACAGGAGAAAGGCGAGAGACTTTCAAATCTCGTCTTTATGGGCATGGGAGAGCCATTGCTCAATTACGATGCTGTTATACAAGCTACAAAAATGATCAACGATCCTGATCTCATCGGTCTTGGGATGAGGCATATTACTATTTCCACATCCGGGATAGCTCCCAAGATTTATGATTTGGCGCGAGACCTACCCCAAGTAAATTTAGCAATCAGCTTACATGCTCCGACGCAAGAACTCCGTGAGAAAATCATGCCAATCGCCAAGAAATATCATATTGATGAATTGTTTGCGGCTATCGAACATCATATCGAGGAAACACATCGTCGAGTAACGTATGAATATTTACTTATTGATGGACTCAATGATACCGCGGAGCTTGCTCATGTTTTAGGTAAAAAGATTCGTAGTCAAAATTGTCATGTCAATCTGATTCCCTGGAATCAAACGACGCACCCTACATTTAAACCTGCAATGAAGAAAAATATTTTTCGTTTTGCGCATATTCTCGAAGACTACGAAATTCCCGTCACCATACGTGTGACGATTGGAGCGGATATCAATGCTGCATGCGGACAATTAGCAAATAAGGTTTAGCTCTCATCACTAATCCTTACCCTATTCTTTATTGAGCATCTCGAAGTTCGTTGCGGATAGTGGAACCGGCAAGTATGCCATATTTAGCTGAACTGCGATTTTTTCAGCTTCTTGTTGATTGTAGGCATCGTCGATTTTGAGAATACCGCTTGAGTCTTTCTCGGTATATGTGACTCGGGCATGTGGGAGACGATCAATAAAGAAACGTAGTTCCTTGCCTTTGTACTCCTCTGAAATACGTTCTAGTTCTTTTTTGCCTTCCTCATTCATATAGACAGCGATAAGATAATTCTTATTTCTCTTACTGTTTGGATCTTTTTTCTCGACTAATGCTTTTTCAATATACTTGCTGAAATGAGCGACAGGTACCTGATCGAGGCGAGGTTTGGGGTCTTTGTAGAAACGTGTGATTTCTTGGTAACGGATGAGAGCTTGATCGCCAACTGCGGTTTTGACTGTCTTTTTCTCCAATACTTTGGCGAACCATATACTGCTTCTTCTTTCGATAACTTCTGTTATCTTGCCTGCATCAGTAGCAAGCAATGTAGGCCAATATTCCGAATCTACTTTTGCTTGGGAAGATGGACCGCGGATCCCCTTGTCGAGAAGATTTACTTTCTCATGATACTGGAGTACGAGTGTCTCGATGGCATCAGGATTTTCCTGAGCTTTCTTATGTGCTTCCAAGAGTAGCTCTTTTTGTTTGGCATTGTAGGTTTCTATCTCTTTTTTCTCTTCGGAAGTAAATTCGGTGCGTGATTCCTGAAGCATGAGGTAGAAAGGATTTGCAACAGTGGTTGCTTTGGCCTTGTCGAATCGAGTAGCGCCGATATGAGCAACTAATGTCTCTCCTTCCTGTGTTATTCCGATCTCTTCTAGATTGAACTTTTCAAGTCGACTTTGAAGAATCGGTCGGATCTGATCCAGAGAAATATTTTCCGCATCGGGCGCACGAATGGCTTGGTAGGTGACTTTGTATTGCGGTAATGTGCTTTGTTCCAATGAACATGCTGATAAGGCCAGTATTGGAGCAAGGAAGATGAGAAGTAAGCGTTTGGTCATATGATTATATAAAAATGTCGCAGGTAGGAGTTTAACTGATGGGAGAATGTAAGTCTACATAGAATTCTAAATTCTAAAGCCTGCCCTGAGCGGCAGTCGAAGGGTTCTAAATTCTAAGTTTTGATTTTGAGCATTGAAGCTCGAATTAAATACAGTCCCCAAATCAGAAATAGTATGGATAATACTTGTCCCATAGTGAGTAGTCCGAAGAGGGTTTCACCGGTGAAGCGAATATCGCGAATCATTTCAGTGAAAAAACGGCCGACACTGTAGAGTATCAAAAATATTGCAAGATTGCCTCCGGGTTTTAAACGATATCGGTCGATAACAAGAAGAATAATAAAAATGAACAAAAATAATGCTGCCTCATAGAGTTGTGTGGGATGACGATAGCCCGAAATACCAGGAAATTGCATTGCCCAGGGTAGATTGCTTAATGGACCATAGAGTTCACTATTGAAGAAATTTCCAATGCGTCCTAGGAAGAGAGCAAACGGCGCAATTTTGATAACTCTATCTCCCAGCGTGACGAAGTTTATTCTTAGTTTTGGATGACGATATAAGAAAAAAATTGTCGCTATAAGCACGCCGAGCACTCCACCATGAAGTGACATTCCACCTTCCCAGATGGCGAAGACTTTGAGAGGATTTTGCAGGTAAAAAGCAAGATTGTAAAAGACCGTATAACCGATCCTTCCGCCTATGATGACACCCATTGCTGCATAAAAAATATAGTCGATCAGTTCATTTTGATTGAGTGGTAAGCGTTTGTTTTTGATGTCTTGTCGCAAAAATAAAAAGCCCAAAATAAAACCAGCTAAATACATCAGTCCGTACCACCGTACTCCCCAAGGACCGACGTAAAATGCAACAGGGTCGATATATGGTAAATCAATTTGCAGGAGAGGCATGAGATGATTTTGTTGTGGGAATTAAAGCACTTACAATCCAAATATGTACGAGGAGGAAAGGATAGAGCAGACTATTCATAAATAATGAGCTGATGACCAAAGAAAGCAGTGCCGTGGCAATTGCCAATCCTTCACTGCGTATTTTATAGGGAAGTTTTTTTCGAAACCACAACTGCAATGCACTCTTAATAGTAGCTCCCCATAACCATAGATAAGTGAGTCCTCCCAGAATTCCCGTTGTTACTAAAATAGTCAGAAAAGAATTCTCAAGTCCGGCGCGATTATTGACATCAAATTCGTCTACCAAAGCGTAGAAGTCTTGTACCGGAGCGAGATTGTTATAGCCGATTCCTAAGATGGGGAAATTGGCGACTAAGCGAATTCCTTTGTCCCAGGAATAAATTCTTTTGAGTCCAGTTTCATCGACTGAGAGACCATCGGTGATGCGCTGAACGGCTCTGGGAGAATTGATAAATGCCAAGATGATAATCGTCATGCCAACTATGAGAATCTTGGGTGAACGAAGTATACCGATCATAATAAAGGCAAATAAAAAGGCCAGGTATCCTGTGCGAGAGAATGTGAGTAATAGTGCTACTGCACAAAAAAGCACAGCGAGAGCTATCAATACTTTTTGTCTCTTGGTAGTCGCAGGAAACAGACCGAAACCTAAAGCCATGATAAAGGCGAGATACGTGCCGATAAAGTTTGGATCGAAGAATGTCCCAAGCAAACGATCGATATGTGGATCCCAGCCATAATAATGAGCAAAACTCGTGAAGTCGGGTACAACGATGAGCTGTATAAATCCACCGATACTGACCAATATGCTTGTAATAAATATGAGATTTACAAGAAAATTTCTGTTTTTTTCTGAACCATCAAGAAAATCTTTGGCCATAAAGTACAGCACAGCATACGCAGCAAATCTGAGAAGGTACGAAAAGCTGAGCAGTATACTTTTCAGATCGAAACTGTGTACTTGTATCAAGGTGCTAAGACCGACGAGAAATGAAAGCAGCGCTAGACTCAAAAATATCAGCAGTGGTTTTCCTAATGGATACGTATGTTTTTCATGTCTACCGACACTGATCTTCTGCCAAATCCAGCTAATCGCAAGAAGAAAAATAATGATATCCGTACCGACAATCGCTGATCCGCCACGTACATCAGTGCTGAGCGATATACGAGCCAATTGTCCACCGACAATACTTAAAAAAAGCAAAATAAAACCCAGCTTGGGAAAGCGAATTGTGCTGACAACAAATATCACACCTCCAATAATTCCCAATACAACTCCTAAAATTAGCAAGTGATCAAAGTACATGAATGAAAAGAATACAGTACTACAATAGCACAATTAAAATAGACAGTTTTCTGACTAGAATCTACCACTGACACCTATTGTAGCCCCTCCTGCTCGTGGTGCAACGGTTGGTGTAATTGTTGTTTCTTCAACTTCATATTCACCAAATGCGATAATTCCTGCACCTGTAAGTGCTGCAGCCGCTCCTACCCAGAAGAGACCATTGGATACGCCAGTGATGACTTGATCTTCATTTGCTGATGTTGGAGAAGTAGCAAAGTACGTAACAAGTGATGCTCCCATGAGAGCTACACCGCCACCGGCAACACTAAGGCCAAGAGGCCAAGGGCGCTCGGTATGGGCTGAAGGAGAAGATGGAGATGAAGATGAAGATGAGGGTAAGGGTGAAGATGGAGATGAAGGAGGAAGAGCTGGAGCTGGATCAGGTTCAGGAATGGGAGGAATGGGATCAATAGGGGCTGAGGTTACCGTCGATGCCTGAAGCTCAGTATATCGAGTCTCGATACGCTGTAAGGTACTCTCAATGAATGTTAATGCAGCACGGGTATCTTCTAAATCCTGTCTTGCACTTGTAGTTCCCGATGCCAATAAACGATCATACGCGTCCCTTATCGCAAAAAGTCGAGTTTGAGCATCTAAGAGAGAGTTGCGGACAGGTTGTATCTGGGCGACAGTTGTAAAACCTAGAACCTCTTCAAGTCTTCGTCGATTTCTTTCATTGACAGGTCGAGCGATACTGGCGCGAATTCTTGAATTTACAAATTCAAAACCCGCTAAGCGTAGTTCAACTAAACAAATATTCCAACTCATAATAATATCAGGAGGTATCCCAGCCTCTCTTCCTATTTCTTCCAATCGTAAAAACATTCTCAGTGCATTTTCAAAATCTTCCCGATCATAAGCAGCAGTACCTTCTTCATGTAGCCGACGCATTTCTGCTCTTTGTTCGTCTGTTAATGTTGGTGTGGCATCCTGAGCAATAGCAATGGATGTCTGATCCGCTACCTCTTCGTACACTGTATGTCCCAGAAACAGTGTTCCTCCCAATACTCCCACGCGAATCATTTGCTTCCCTGATTGGAAAACTTTTGCGATGAAACCGCGGGTGAAGTGATCTGGAGGCATCATGGCATGCTGGCGCTGCTTTTCTAGGTGCAGAGTCCTTTCATCTTTGTGTTGCTTGGAAGTGTTTTCTGGTGAGGGATTTGTCATAAGTGTTTTTAAAAAGAAGGCACAGACTGACCATAAGGAGATCAATGTACCCTGATCGTATTCTTCCTGCAACCACCCAACTATTGTTATATTTAACCCCTCTTGTTCTCTTGGTGTAGAAATATTTCCCAAGCAAGGGGGCGACTCATACTACTGAGCTTTTCTAAATAGATATCATCATTAAACTGATCATCCTCGGTGCGAAGCCATGCTATGTGTCTTTCTAATGCAGGTAGTGGGAGCAACTTAACGGTTTGCCAATACTCTCGTTTGTTGAGTAACTCAGGTTGATTATTGGAATAGACGCCTTGATTAAGCAGTAGCGGACTATTGTCTTGATGCCATGTATATGCTTTTGCAAGCAATCTGAGGCTGTTTTTTAAGTGAGGGAAGTCTTGTTTCAATTGTTCATCGGTGCTTTGTTCACTTCCGAATGCCTGTCCCACCTTGCCTTCCTCTATAAGCACGGAATGAATAGTGTGAACAATGCCGAATTTGTTGCCATCTTCTGTACTGACAATCATTCCCACGACACAATCAGATCCTGAGCCATAAAATTCAATGGTGATTTCCGGTTCTTGAATGGCAATGACTTCACCGATACGCTTCATACCAGTCCGACTTTACGACGTACTTCGTGCATCGTTTCTTGAGCAATTTTTCGAGCCTTTTTAGCACCATCTGCCACGACACTTTCAAGTTCTTTTTGACTTACTGTCTCATAACGGTTTCTCATTGGTGCGAAATACTCCAGAGTCTCAGCGAGTAGTATCTTTTTGGCATCGCCGTACCCCATGCCACCCTTACGGAACTTTTCTTCGACCGTTTTTATTACATCCGGTTTACCAACTAAACGGAGTAATTGAACAATGATGCTTTGTTCGGGATCTTTGGCTTCATCGACACCCAAAGAATCTGTCTTGATACTCATGATCTTTTTACCCATTTCTTTTTCGTCTTCAAATGCACCTACAAAGTTGTTGTATGATTTACTCATTTTGTCACCATCGATACCAGGAACTGTTGCTGTTTCTTTCATGATGAGAGGTTCGGGCAGGACAAAAGTTTCACCGAAATGATGATTGAATTTTTCGGCCAAATCACGCGCGATCTCGACATGTTGTTTCTGATCTTTGCCTACGGGCACATGAATGCTTTGATAGATGAGAATGTCTGCCGCCATCAGGACCGGATAATCAAATAAACCGACATTCGCTTCTTTGCCTTTGGCCATAGCATCTTTATATGCATGAGCACGCTCTAGTAATCCCATAGGGGCTAAGCAGTTCAAAATCCAGGCAAGCTCTGTCACTTCAGGAACGTCTGACTGTAGGAAAATTGTAGATTCTTTGGGATCTAGACCGTAAGCTATGTATTCTCTTAACATTGCCCAAGTATTGTCCTCCAGTTCTTTTTTGCTTTTTACTGTGGTGAGAGCATGGTAATTAGCGAGAAAATAAAGATTTTCATTCTCCGGTTTTTGGAGGTCAACAAATTGTTTGATGGCGCCAAAATAATTACCAATATGCGTCGAGCTTGCTGTGGGTTTTATACCGGAGAGGATGACTTTCATAATCTTACTTACGCTTTATTCTTGCTCTTTGTCGGTACTTTTTCAATAGTGATCGCCATGTCGTCGATAGTAATCATCGGGATAGCGGGTTTTATTTCCTCTTTTTCTTTTTTGAGAGCTTCTTTGATCTTTTTGCTGATTTCATCGATGAGGCGTGGGTTCTGTTTCAAAAACAGGCGAGCATTCTCTTTGCCTTGGCCGATTTTGAGTTCGCCATAGCTATAGAAATTGCCGGACTTCTCAATGATATTGTATTTGATACCGATCTCAATGATGTCACCGGCTTTGGAAATGCCTTCATTGTAAAGAATGTCGAATTCGGCAGTTCGGAATGGTGCGGCCACTTTATTCTTAACGATTTTGACTCTGGTGTGATTACCAATTATCTCTCGATTGTCGCCGGTGCCGATCTCAATCTTTTCCGCTTTACGTACATCGATGCGCACTGAGGCATAAAATTTTAATGCATTTCCACCGGTCGTTGTTTCGGGATTACCGAACATTACGCCAATCTTTTGACGTAATTGATTGATAAAAATTATCGTGGTTCCTGATTTGCTGACTATACCTGTAAGTTTTCGCAGTGCTTGGCTCATCAGTCTTGCTTGGAGTCCCATATGACTTTCACCCATTTCTCCTTCGATTTCTGATTTTGGTACTAAGGCAGCAACCGAATCGATAACAATAACATCAATAGCTCCCGAGCGTACGAGTGTCTCGGTAATATCGAGGGCTTGCTCACCATTGTCAGGTTGAGAAATGAGGAGGTTTTCCGTGTCGACACCAAGTTTTTTGGCATATTCCGGATCAAATGCATGCTCGGCATCGATGAATGCGGCCATGCCTGAACCTTTCTGACATTCAGCGATCACATGAAGACTGAGTGTTGTTTTCCCTGATGATTCGGGACCAAAGATTTCGATAATGCGACCTTTTGGCATACCTCCACCCATGGCGATATCGAGAGAAAGACAGCCTGTAGATATCATTTCCACATTGACTCTATTGACGTCAGACATAGTCATGATGGAGCCTTTGCCAAATTGTTTTTCAATTTGACTCATTGCCAATTCGATCGCACGCTTTTTTTCTTTGCTTTGATTACTCTGAGAATTTTTTTCGGTATTGGACATAAAATGAGGGGTTAAAAATGTAAAACTTGTCCTGAGCTTGTCGAAGGATGTAAAATTTAAAATTGAGTTTTTTTAATATTTTTTAACTTTTAACTTTGAATTTTAAATTTGTCTGGAGTGTAGGTGAGTTTTTATTCACCGTCAAGAAGATGAGAGTTTTTTTACTTCCTGTGCACGGTCTCGATCGCATATGAGTAAGCCATTCGGGCTGTTGACGATGACGATATTTTCTACTCCGATTACTTTCATGGGAACGGATGTGTCGTTTCGAATATAACTATTTTTCACATCCAAAGTAGCAATGTTGTCACTCATATGTTCACCCAATGCACGAAAATCACCGACATCACTCCATTCCAAGTTGTGATCCGGGATAACAGCAATATCTTCGAGTTTTTCTGAGATACCATAATCGAGAGAGGTAGCAGGCAGTGTTGAGTAAATTTCTTCGAAGCGATGGAGATTGTCTGAAAGTGGCTGATAGATGTTTGGTAAAAAACTCTGAAACCAGGTAAGCATCTGTCCCAAAGTCCACATATATATTCCGCTATTCCATAAATACTCTTTGCTAGAGACATATTTCTCTGCTTGTTCTTTGTTTGGCTTTTCTACAAATCGGTGAATTGAGTTTACAGAAAAGTCATTTTCTTGATGGAGCACCGTTGCAGCTTTGTGAATGTAGCCAAAACCCGTCTCGGGATAGGTCGGAGTAATGCCAATTGTCACCAGAAAGTCGAGGTTTTTTTGTAGAAAACTTTCACCAATGGTAACAAGCGCACGAAATTCTTCTTCATTTGTAATCAGGTGGTCGGTCGGGAGCATAACAACTACCTCATCCAGTGGGACTTCCTGCTTCGCCATCAATAATTGATTGAGACAAATTGCAGCGGCATTGTCTCTTTTGGCAGGCTCTAAAATAATATTTTTTGTAGGGATTTCAGGTAATTCCTGCTTCAATAGCGCATCGTGTTTTGTATTGCCACTGACCCATATTTGTTCCGATGTCGTGAGTGGCAGAATTCGCTCAAATGTCGTCCGTAGTAAACTTCTCTTGTCGAAGATTGCTTGAAATTGTTTTGGCTTTTCTTCCGTGCTGAGCGGCCAAAGCCTGGTACCACCGCCGCCGGACATAAGGAGAATTTGCATACAGTTTATTTACGTTTTGCACTATAGATGATTTGGGATTGTAAGGCGACTAACGAATAATAAAAGTTTAAAGTTCTAAGTTCTAAATTCTAAGTTGAAGCTCAATTCCTAACTTAGAACCCTTCGACTGCCGCTCAGGGCAGGCTTTAGAATTTGCTTGCGCAAGCAAGCGTTCTAGTTCTTGTAAGGTTTGTTCTTTGTAGTGTTGTCGCCGATCGAGGTTATGGAATTTGAACATGGTGTCTGAGACAACTATAGAAGCCTCGGGGCCTAATTGTTTTTGTTTCATTCGGTGACGCCATTGCATGAGAGGGCGGACGAGAGAATTAAGGAAATGAGATGAAGATGGAGGCGAAGACGTTGGGGTTGTAGGCGGCACAATTAATTGTGCCGGTACAGGGGGCGACGTAAAATCTTGCATCGAGAATGAAGGAAAAATGTCTTTGAGCCATGGATTTTGTTCGTGCCACGATGACAGCGATCTGTTTAATAGTGATTGAACCGAAGAGATCCAGAAATGGAGGTAGAGATCATCATCAATGGCAATCTTGCTCATGTCCATGGCATTTTCGGTGATGAAGAAACTTAGGCAAAATTGTTCTTCGATGTTTCCGGGTTTTCTTCGAATGCCCGCGAGTTCCAGTGCTGCCGTAAGCTTGAGGCGAGTCCACCACATTGTGTCAGGCTTGGTAATGACAAGGAGATCAATATCACTGGTTTCCTTCAATGAACCAAGCGCATAGGAATTTACCAGAAAGATATCAGTAATCTCAGGTATTGATGCCGCAATCTTTTTGAGTTGAGTGATTTTTTCTTGAAACTTTTCTTTCAATTGTGCGTGTTTCTTTTTTTGTTCATCATTGCGTTTTCTTTCTTCTTGGAATTTCTGATTGTAAAGAGACACCAACTCTTGCCATTCTTGATCAGTAAGAGTTGTTTTATAGGTTAACTTTCGAACGTTTTCCATATCATATGAGCCATTGATTGCCCGAAAGAATGCTATCGGTGTGAATGCTGCTATCAACTTATTTCTATGTAATTCCATTGAGAATTTAGAACTTACCCCGAAGGGGCCCCTTTGGGGGAATTTAGAATTGGAGTTATCTCCAAGCCAATCGATACCCGAAACCACGAACTGTCTGCAAATACTTTTCTTGATCAGGTACGTATTTCCCTAGTTTTTTGCGAAGAAAGTTTATGTACACATCCACTTTATTCGTGAGTGGGTCAACATGCATATCCCAAATTCTTTCTAATATTTCTTGTCGTGAAAAGACTTTCTCAGGAGCCTGTATCAATACCTCAAGCAATTGATATTCTTTGGCGGAGAGATGAAGCGAGTAACCCTGAAGCGTAACTGCTTTGCTTAAGGTGTCGATTTTGAGACTTTGAAAAACAAGAGCGTGATCAGCAATGATCTTGGATTTTCGACGTACCAAAGCTTGTATACGTGCTAATAATTCTGAAAATGCCGAATCTTTTCCGATCATGTCGTCAGCACCTGCTTCGAGGAGAACCACTTTGCTATAGGAGTCTTTCAAAACAGAGTAAACCAAGATGGGAATAGTCCTGTTGCTTATGCGAATCTTTCGGCATATTTCCGCGCCTGTGTGCTCACCAATAATAAGATCCAGGATAATGCAATCATAATGGTTGATCTTGAATACGTACAAGGCCTGATCCGCGGTAGTTGCGATATCAACGCTGTGGCAAGCGCGCTTGAGCTCTTCTATTACAGTGATAGCGGTTTTTGCATCATCTTCGACCAAGAGAATCTTCATAAGAGATCAAAAAATATCTCTTACTGTACTATAACAGATTGAACATTAAAATAAGATTAAATGTCAGACTTGATCTTTTTTCGGGGCTTTTTTACTGCGAAGGCTAATTTCTGTTTGCCGATATCTATCGTGAAATTGATCGTATCATGATGCTTGACCTGTTCGTTCAGTAATCCATCGGATAGTGGGTCTTCAACATATTCTTGTATGGCTCTGCGCATCGGTCGAGCTCCAAATTCTTTACTGTAGCCCTTTTCTACGAGGAAATCTTCCGCTTTGGAATTGAATTTGAGCATAAGATGATGATCATGAAGACGATTTTGGAGTTTTTGTAATTCCAATTTCACAATTGCGGAAATATTTACTTTGGTGAGAGGGTGGAAGACGACGGTTTGATCGATGCGATTGAGGAATTCTGGAACAAAGTGTGTTTTTAATTCTTCAAGTACCGTGCTTTTGATTTTCTCATAATTTTTGGCTTCTTCATTTGCTTCATCATCAGTGCTGAAACCGATACGAGCTGCTTCTTTGGTCAGTTTCTGTGCGCCAATATTTGAAGTCATGATGATGATAGTATTTCGAAAATCCACTTTACGACCGCGTCCATCGGTGAGACGCCCTTCTTCTAAGATTTGCAACATGAGATGAAAAACATCAGGATGAGCCTTTTCTATTTCATCAAAAAGCACAACGGCATAGGGGCGGCGACGAACGGCTTCGGTAAGTTGTCCACCTTCTTCATAGCCGACATAGCCGGGAGTGGAACCGACAAGACGAGAGACATTGTGGCGCTCCATAAATTCACTCATATCGACGGTGATAACCGCTTCTTCGGTGCTGAATACTTCGCGAGCCAAGGCCTTTACCAATTCGGTTTTACCGACGCCGGTGGGCCCTAGAAAAATAAATGAACCGATAGGACGATTGTGACTGGCAAGTCCCACTCGAGAACGGCGGATGGCACGAGCAATGGCAGAAATCGCTTCTCCTTGTCCGATGACCTGACCTTCCAAAGCCTTTTCCAGGTTTTGTAAGCGTTCGCTTTCACTCTTGAGTAATCGAGTTACCGGAATACCGGTCATAAGACCGATGACGCGAGCGATGTCCTCGGCGGTTACTTTTTCTTTCTGTGGTTTCTTGGGAGCTGCAGCCAATCTTTCTTTGCTCATCTCAGCATTGATCGTCACTTCTTTCTCACGCAAGCTTGCTGCTTTTTCATAATCTTGTGCAGCTACGGCTTGTTCTTTCTGAGCCATAATAGTGCCCAATTTCTTTTGAAGCTTTTTCAAATTGTCTGTCGTGCGGTGGGAGCGGACACCTTTTTGAGAGGCTGCCTCATCAATGAGATCAATCGCTTTGTCCGGTAAAAAACGGTCGCCAATATACCGTTTGGACATATGTACTGCAGCATAAATTGATTCGTCGGTGATCTCCAATTGATGATGTTCTTCGAAAGCCTTCTTAAGTCCATGTAAAATTTGTACCGTATCATCAGCACTTGGTTCATCGATCATGACTGATTGAAAACGTCTTTCCAGAGCTGCGTCATTTTCAATGTATTTACGGTATTCATCGAGAGTCGTAGCGGCTACAACTTGTATTTCTCCACGGGAAAGTGATGGTTTTAATATATTAGCTGCGTCCATGCTTCCTTCAGACCCACCTGCGCCGATGATTGTATGAAATTCATCGATAAAGAGGAGTATATTTCCCGCTTCACGGGCTTCATTGATTATCGCTTTTATTCGTTCTTCAAATTCACCGCGGTATTTGGTACCGGCAACAACAGCAGCCATATCCAGTGTGAGGATTCTTTTTCCAAGTAAGGTGTCAGGAACATCTTCTGTGACAATTTTTTGTGCCAAGCCCTCGGCTATAGCAGTTTTTCCCACACCGGGTTCGCCTATCAAGATAGGGTTATTTTTGGTGCGACGATTTAAGATGCTGACAACGCGAGAAATTTCTTTGTCACGACCGATAATGGGATCAAGTTTCTTGCCACTTCGCGCCATAGCGGTGAGATCAATGGTGAAATAATTCAGTGCTGGCGTATCTTTGTTTTCATTTTTACGGCTACGATCAACAACAGCTGCGCGACTGCCTCGTTGAGCTTGTGGAGTATTGTTGTTGGGACCTTGCATCTGCGTAAAGAGATTGCCCAAGAAATTGCCGAAGAAAGCATCAAATGGATCATTGCGCTCGCCGGTCGGTTCGTCCACATTCTTTTGTTCACGGAAAAGACGCTCTATGTGTTCACGAATCTTTGTCGGTGGTACTTGTAAGCTCTCTAGGACAGAGGCTGCTGCAGTTTGCTTTTGGCTAACAAGAGCAAGAAGCAAATGTTCGGTGCCGACTGTACTGTGGCCGTATTTGAATGCTAGAGCGGTGGCATTTTCAATAATTTGTTTTGCAAGTTCTGATAAACCATTTTTCAGTACATCCTGATCGGGAACTTGATGACCGGTGCGCGTATTTAAGATATTTGTGACATTTTCTTTGGTAATACCCATTCCATTCAAAATCGTGCTGCCAAGTGCATTCTTTTGATCGAGAATACCAAGTAAAATATGCTCTGTTCCAATAAAAGGCAGCTTCATCAATGCTGCGGCCTTTTGCGCATAGATCAATGCTTGCTTTGCTTCCGGTGTAAACTTGTTGAATTGATCACTCATAGAGGGAATTAAAAATGTAAAATTTAAAATGTAAAATTAGGATTGGAATTGGCACTCAAGTTATTATACTGCTAAAGGAGGGAAAAGCAATCATGCGGGATCATTTATTGTTGCGGTGACTGAGACGGAATACCAAATAAGTTTTCGAAATCTAAAGTCTGGTCTGTTTTGGGTGTTGCAATAGGGACATGTTCATTGATGTTGTGCAAAGAAATATCCAATGCAACAGTGATTTGTTGATTGGTATTTTTGTTTCCCAGTATCGTCAATTCTCCCTGAAGTTTGCGAACAAAACCACTATCCTTGCCGATAAAGATGTCTCCTTGAAACGTTGCATTGTCCACGATATTTTCCCAATCGGTTAATTGGTTCAGTGGAATATTTTGTGAATTATTTTCCTGTAATTTTCTGAGTAATGTTTTGCTGCCATCTTTGTCCAAAGTAATAAGAAGATGATGTGCTTGTTCCTCGCTCGTCTGGACCAGGCTTGCATCAAGAATGTGGAAATAGGAACTATTCCTTAACAGTTCTTGATTTGTGCCTTTCTTGTCTTCTATGATTGATGAAACAAAATCAAAGGGAAAAGAGTTTTCAGCAGGCACTTTGTACCATTGTCCCATGATGCTTTGCAGAGATTTGTTGATTGGCTCACTTTCTTCACCTGTGAGATTGATAGTGTTTAAACGTAGCATTTGTTGGTTGCTGTCGGCAGCCAAAGATAACTTTGCAAATCCATGTGTAGGAGTACTGGGATCGTTGGGATTTCTGAGGTCAAAATTTAACGTGGTTTCTAGTAAACTTTTTTTGTCATCGCCATTCCAATTTCCCTTCATGTTGGCCGTAAAGCGGTCGAAAACTTCAGGTGTACTTTGAAAGGTAATATCAAAGGTAGTGTCCAAAGAACCGCTTTTGATTTCCATGGTTTTTGTGATTGCATCAGAAAGAATTTGATAAAAATTCACCTCGGGAGTCGGGCTGGGCTTGGGAGACTCAACGGGCTGAAAGAAAGAACAGCCCGTGATAAGGACGGCGATACCAATGATACCCAAAGAGCGTTTCATATCTTAAGATGTAGGCATTGTTTTTTTGAAACCTTTTCCTTTCCATTCCGGACGAGGAATAAACTCAGGAAATATTGGTTTGGTGCTGGAGGCTTTTGCAGCATCGATGATGCGGAGCAGTTTGGTGAGATAGTGGTGAATGTCGCGGGGATTGGGAATATATTTCACGATAAAGGTGCCTCCACCAATCACTTGCAATTTGCCGTAATTGAATAAACCATGAAAGAAATTTTCATAACTAAATGACGTATCTTTGATGCCGTCGAGACGAAGTTCTCTCGTATAACTGTAGAAAAACCCCTTTGGCACTATTTTTACCAAACGAGAATCGGTGATGATACAGAGAGAGCGATACCACAGTGACCAAGCCGCCATAATCGTCGTAATCAAAGCCAAGAATATAAATGAATAGAATATGTTAATGAGCGCGCCATCTGATGGAAAGTTAAAAGCTCTCGTAAGAACATAACCGATTATCGCCACAACAAATGTAAGGGAAAGATACATGAACAATTGCTGGCCAATACGACTTATCAAGCGAATGGGGTGACGATGAGCACGAAAAAGAATTATTTCATCTTTTCCTTGACCGGCAAAACGACAAAAATCGTAACGCATAATTATGAGATGCTAGCGAGATATGAAGCAAAGTTGATCACCGCACTTAAGAGCCCTACTGCCCATAGACCGCTTAAAACAAGTATAGATGGAACTGCATAGGGGCCGAGGCTTCTTTGCTTATAGAGTTGTACTGCCGAAAGAGCGTGTACAGCAAGGAGTACAACGATACAAAGGATGAACACAAAAGTGAGAATATTCATACGAAGTATTTGCGCGCGGCTAGTGTATCAAAGTTTGAATAATGTCGATAGACATACGGGAGTGTGTTACAATGAAGAGAATCCATGTTTTTATGCAACAAAAAACACAGAAACACTTTGTCATCGGGTTGGGCAGTGCCACGCTTGATCATTTGCAGGTCATTGATGCTTTTCCTGCACCAAATACAAAAAACTCCGCTTCCAAAGTAGATGTCCAAGGTGGAGGGTCAGGGATGACGGCTTTGGTGACTCTGTCTCGTTTGCGAGTGAAGACAGGAGCCATTAGTTGTGTGGGCGATGATTTTATTGGCAAGGAAATTGTTCGTGATCTGAAAAGTCATGGCGTCGATACGAGGGGAGTGCAAATCAAAAAAGGAGGAACTTCACCACTGTCTTCAGTGATTGTTTCCGAGCATGAACATCGTACAATAATTAGTAATTACCAATTGGAAAGTGCGATGAAACCAGCAACCTTGCCAAAATCTTGGTTTCAAAAAGCTCATATTTTGCACCTTGATGGTCATTTTACTGAGGCTGCTTTGGCTGCGTGTAGACTTGCTAAGGAACATGGCGTGCTCATTTCGCTGGATGCGAGTCATTATTATCCAGGCATTAAAAAAATCTTACCTCTGGTAGATATATTGATCACTTCAGAACATTTTCCTCAAAATTTGGGAATACGTGGCAGTGCAGAAAAAGCTGTTTGCATTATGCATGATCGTTTTCAACCTTTAGTAACAATGGTAACGGTGGGTAAACGTGGCGTGTATTATTATGATGGTAAAAAAGTCAAACGTATGCCGATATTCAATGTCCCTGTCGTGGATACCACGGGTGCCGGCGATGTTTTTCACGGTGCCTTTCTTTATGGATTTTTGCAAAAATGGCCACTAGAACGATCAATTCGCTTTGCTGTGGCAGCATCTTCGATCAAGGTAGGAAGTTTAGGACCGAGGAGGGGAATACCGACTTTAGAAGAAGTTCGGCGATTTTTGGAGAAAAGGAAATCAGTTCAGAGTTCAGAGCGCTGAGCTCTGAGTTAAAAAACTCTGTACTCTGAACTCAGAACTCTGCACTTGAGTTTTCAATCGTTGCAGAGCCCAAACATTCATCGCTTTGATAGAAAACAATGCTTTGGCCGGGAGTGATGGCTCTTTGTGGTTTGGCAAATTCAATATGGCCGTCGGCGAAGATGGTGCAGTCTTGATCAAGCTGGCGGTAGCGGATTTTGGCGGAACATTTACATGGAAAATTTGGTTGCTCAACAATCCAGTGAAAGTGAGAGGCATGAAGTTCGTCATGAAATAATGCAGGATTGTCTTCGCCTTCAGCGACGGTGACCGTGTTGTCCGTTACGTCAGTTCGAACGACGAACCAGGGTTTGCTTTCGGGTGTTTTTTTATCGATACGAAAGCCGTGACGTTGACCAATTGTATACGCATAAGCACCGGTATGCGAGCCGATGATGGTACCTGTTGTGTTGATGACGTCTCCCGGTTTTGTTGCTAAACGGACATGAAGAAAATCTTGGAGTTGGACTTTTCCGATGAAACAAATACCTTGGCTGTCTTTCTTGTCAGCAGTAGGGAGATTGAATTTCTGTGCTAGTTTGCGAACTTCAGTTTTGGTTAATTCTCCGAGAGGAAATAGTGTTTTAGATAGCTGTCCTTGTGTCAGCTGACAGAGAAAATAGCTTTGATCTTTACTGTTATCTTTGCCTTTGAGTAAGTGAAAACGGCCGTCTTTTAATTTGCTAACGCGGGCATAATGACCGGTAGCGATTTTTTCGGCACCGAGATTTTCAGCATACTTTAGCAGTGCATCGAACTTAATGAGTTTATTGCAGAGTATGTCGGGATTGGGGGTTCGACCGGCGGCATATTCGCGGTAGAAATATTCAAGTACCTGGTCGCGATATTCTTTTTCAAAGTCGACCGTTTTTAACGGCATATGTAAGTGTGCAGCGACTGCCAGAGCATCACGACGATCATTGATCCAGGTGCAATTTCCCATGTCTTCTTCTGCTTGCTCTGACCAGTTTTTCATGAATATACCGAAAATGTCAGTCGATTTCTCCTGATGCAATAATGCGGCAGTAACCGATGAATCGACGCCTCCGGACATGGCTACAGCGATTTTCATGCAAATATATTAGAAAATGATCTTAAGGGTAAGACAATACGATTTACGATACCGGAATGCAAAGTCTGATATAATGATATGATTTGCTGATAAACAACGCAACTTCTATAGTTGCTCAGAAAAAGCAATGCCCTCAAAAATTAAATCTAAATATTTAACAAAAATTAACCAACATGTTTATGTCACTTTCTACTTCTCGAGTACGCAATCATACTATCATGCGCAAGGTTATTTCAGTACTTGCCTTGGCAACTGTGCTGATGAGTACCATGGTTATGGCTACTCGTGTTTCCGCAGCCACTGAAGATACCAGTGCTGTCAAAGCTACACTGATGCTGTCACCAGACTCAGGAAACTTTGCCGTCGGTGAAACCTTTAGCGTACAAGTACTCCTTGATACCAAGGGCGTAGAAGTGAGTCAGGTTGATTTCAAACTCAAATACGAACCTGACGCTTTGGAAGTGCAAGATAGCGACCGAGATCGTGCCGGTATACAGATCAAAGATGGTGATTTGTTTGAAGTGCTCCTTTCTACAACACCTGTGGATACGCGTGGTGGTACCATTGAATATTCCAAGATCGCATTGAGTGAAGGTAAATATTACAAGACTTCCGGTGAACCGGGAAAAGTAGCAACGATTGATTTCAAAGCACTCAAGGCTGCACCTGTGACTCTTCGTTTTGAGACGTCCGATACACCACCCGTACCTACCAAAGTTTACCGAGCTATCGATGAAGAACAAATTTTGGGTGAAGTAACCAATGCTGATTTTACTGTAAGCGGAACAGTAGCCGTTACTGCGCAGCAAACCCCTACAGCTACTCCTACAACAAGTACCAATGGTCGTTCATCTATTTCAATGGTGATCGATAAAGTAAATCTCAAAGCAGATGGCAAAGACAAGGCAAATGTTCGTGTCAGTGTCAAAGATGCAAGTGGCAATCCTGCAGCTCAAGCTAAAGTAATATTTGGAATTACAGGAAATGCTATTTTGGATCCTTTGATGGCTACTACTGATACAAGCGGTCAAGTAAGCGCTATGCTCACAGCCGGCACACAAGCGGGAAGTATCAGTATCTCTGCGCATTTGGAATCTGAACCTACTGTTTCTACAACAACACAAATTGTTTCTTCTGCTGCAACTGCTACTCCGTCTCCAACAGTAGCACCTACAACTCGACCAACAGCTACACCAATAACGACTCCTCAACCTGTCACTTCACCAGAAGATTTGGATGAAGTCGGTCCATTGAGTGTAATCCCAGCAATGCTTCTCAGTTTGCTGGCGGCATATTTACTTACATTTAGAGTAAGCTTTGCTCGAAGGAGAAAATAATAACAAACTTCTAAGTTCAAAATTCTAAATTCTAAGTTGATATTCTTAACTTTGAAATGAGAACACTTCGATGCACTCAGTGCAGGCCGAGAACTAAGGGCTGGGTTTTAAATCCAACCCTTTTTATTGTACAGTGTGAGCAAATGAGTCGACTATGAAAAATATTTGGTTGGTCCTCGGTATCGTTCTCCTTTTGGGTGCTGGCGGCTATATGGGATATAGTTATTTCTTCCCTGAAAACACCACTTCTATTCCAGATAATTCAGGGATTGCCGAGACACCTGCGCTTGATGAATTGCCTGAATTGACGCCGCAAACTACCGCAACTGGGGCAGCGGTATCAACACCGAAACCTACTCAAGAAAAAGTCATTATTGCTACCGAAAACACTACTCCCGGAAATGATACCGCTGATAATTTTATCCGTCAGGGAAAAGATTTTCTAGCTGCTGGGAAATTTATCGAGGCCCGAGAAGCATTTGCAAAGGCGAATCAAAGTGATCCTATTACTGTCTACTATTTGGGACTTATGGGGAGCTATTTTGGTGAACGGCAGGCTTCGGAAAATTATTTAAAATCACTTGGAACATTGCCAAATAGTGATGTGAAATTAACTCAAAATGCTCAGAAAGTGCTCGATGCATATACAGTGTTTGATACGTATCAAGATGGTCGTCAAGAATTCTTGGCGGCATTAGTCGCTAAGCAATTTCTCGTCATCGGTGAAATCGATTTGGCTATAGGCAAGATGGAATATGTGCTGAGCAAAGTGCCGAATTACATTGATGTGTCTACATTGTTGGGTTCTGCCTACCTTATCAAGGGAAATTACGAGAAGGCAATTTCAATTTTTACAAAATCTCTGCCCAATGATCGTCCGGAAGTATATTACTGGCTTGGTATCGCGCATTTCTATCAACAGAATTACAATAAAGCAATCGGTTCTTTCCAGTTGGCCTTGAACAAGGGATACAAGCCTCAGTTTAAGCCGCATGAAAAAATGGCAGATAGTTATGTCGCTCTCGCGAATTTTGAACAAGCTGTTGTTGAATATGAGGCGGCTATCAATACTACCGACGGCAGTAAATATATTGATCTTTATATTCGACCGGTATGGGTACTTATTGATAAATTGCGTGATCCCAATCGTGCGCTTGCTATGGCAAACCAAGCCGTGCTCAAACATCCTGATTCAGCCATGGCGTACAATTTGCTCGGTTGGTCATATGTAGTTCTCGGTAATTATGAACAGGGTAAAATAGCGCTCGATAGGGCATTGTCCCTGGATGCTACTCTTGCAGCAGTGCACCTGAATATGGGCAATTATTATCGTGCCCAGAATAACTTGGTACAAGCCAAAAGCTCTTATGAACAGGCGATTTTATATGACAAGAGTGGTTCTATCGCTCGTGCTGCACGAAATTTGCTCAAGAGTATCGAGGGGGAGGTTCAGATCCAAGGAGCAGCACAAAGTGGCAGTGTCGTTTCCGGTAATATCTGATGACCCATATCAAAGCAAAAAAACAGTTTGGCCAGCATTTCCTTCATGATCAGAAGGTGTTGCAAGCGATCTTGGAGGCGGGTGAAATTACTCAAAATGAAACAATAGTTGAGATTGGTGCCGGTAAAGGTGTGCTTACGAAAGAGTTAGTCCGGTTAGCGAAGAAAGTTATTGCCTATGAGATAGATCGTGAGTGTTTCCCTCTACTTGAGGACCTCCAGCACCAATATCCCAATCTAGAAATTGTTAAAAGATCGATTCTCGACGCTGAACCACCACAAGAAAAATACAAAGTGATAGCCAATATCCCTTATTATTTGACTGGAACGATTTTGCGACTTTTCTTGCATGTTTTTTCTCATAAACCTGAAAGATTAGTCTTATTGGTACAAAAAGAAGTTGCCGATAAAATTGTAAGCAAAGATAATTCTCTCCTATCACTCGCTGTACAAGTCTATGGTACCGCAAAAATCATCCGTGATGTTTCCCGGGGCGCTTTCACACCTCCTCCAAAAGTAACATCCGCTATTATTCAAATTATTGCTCATCATAAAAGCCCCATCAGTATCAATGCTGATGATTTCTTTCGTTTCTTGAGGCCATGTTTTCAAGGACTTCGGAAACAAGTACAAAAGACCATTGGCCAGCAAGTTCACTTGTCGCGCGAAGAGGTGATCGATATGCTTACCGAGCTTGGGGTCGACTCACAGGCGCGCCCAAGTACACTTGATTTATTCACATGGGAAAAGATAGCCAAGAAATTTCTCCCTCATACAAATTAGACAGCTACGACTTCAACGTCCCAGAAGAGTTAATTGCCAAAGAGCCAATCGAACCTCGAGATCACGCGCGATTATTAATGTATAACCGAGCTGACCAAAGTATTACTCATCATTATTTTTATGAGTTACCGGAACTATTACCGAAGAATCTCGCTTTGGTCTTGAACAATTCTAAGGTTTTTCTGGCGCGTACGATGGCCAGGAAAAAAGAAAGCACAAGCACTTCTAATATTGAAGTATTGTTTGTTCGCGATCTGGGAAATCATCGTTGGGAAACACTGATGCGGCCAGGCAAGCGAATGCGTGAAGGCCAGCATGTCATTTTTGCTGATGGTTCGGAAGCGAAGCTTATTAGTAAAGGCGATGCTGTGTGTGTGCTGGAATGGAATAACACAAAACCGCAAGAATTTTTTGAAAAATATGGACAGTTGCCATTACCGCCATATCTTGCTGGTTCACATGCGAAGAAAAGTGATTATCAAACCGTGTATGCCAATTCCATTGGATCCTCAGCTGCGCCTACGGCTGGTTTGCATTTTACCGACGTTTTATTACGGAAACTAGCAAAGTCTCATCCATTGCATTATGTCACTTTACATGTCGGTTTAGGCACTTTTAAACCGGTTCAGACGGAGGACATTAGAGAGCACACTATGCATGAGGAATATGTGGAGTTGTCTGGAGAGGTGGCGAGAGCCCTCAATGAAGGCGGAGATGAAGATGGAGGAAAAATGAAGATCTGTGCTGTAGGTACCACCAGCCTTCGAACTTTGGAAACCGCATTTAAAAATAATAATTTCCATGAACTACATGGGGTTACAGATCTCTATCTCTACCCTGGTAAAAAACTTCAGGCTGTCGATATGCTGATTACCAACTTTCATACCCCGAAATCCAGTTTGTTTATTTTGGTTGCCAGTATTGTTGGTCTTGATGAGGCCAAGCGAATCTATCAAGAAGCTATAGACAAGAAGTATCGTTTCTTTAGCTTCGGAGACGCAATGCTGATTGTTTAACGCTTACTCCACTGTGGAGCTCGGCGAGCACGGTGGAGACCTGGTTTCTTTCTTTCTTTTTCACGAGGATCGCGAGTAAGGAAGCCAGCTTTTTTGAGAGTGGGGCGAAGTGTAAGGTCAAGACTGGTCAAAGCGCGAGCAATGCCATGACGTATAGCTTCCGCTTGACCGATAATGCCGCCTCCAGCAACTACAACAGTAAGGTCGACTGTTTTTTCCATGCCAACAATCTTAAGAGGTGCGAGTACTGCATGAAATTGAGCTCCAGTTTTCAGATAGTCTTTTAATGGTTTTCCATTAACAACAATATCTCCTTTCCCTTTTGGGAAAAGGCGAACCTTTGCAGTAGCAGTCTTGCGATAGCCGTTAGCGTAGAAATAGGTGGGAAGTTTAGCCATAAATACTAAAGAGTAAGAGGTGTTGGTTTTTGAGCTTCAAACTCATGTTTTTCACCAACGACGACGCGCAGACGCTTGATCATATCATTGGCGAGACGATTTTTAGGAAGCATTCTTTCGATCGCTTTCTTCAATACGCGTTCTGGGTGGGTTCTTAACATGTCTTTTAAAGATGTTTCATACAGATTACCCATATACTGGCTATGACTGTAATACATTTTGTCAGTGAGTTTCTTTCCTGTGACACGAATCTTTTCGCAGTTGATAATAATCACATAATCGCCATGAGAGGCATGAGGCGTAAATTCAGGTCGATGTTTGCCGCGGAGCACTGCAGCCACTCGGCTTGCCAAACGCCCCAATACTTTGTCTGTAGCATCGACAATATGCCAGGTAGGTGTGATGGTGTGTGATTTGATAACAGAAGTCTTTTTCATACAGTAGGAATTATGATACGAAGCCGATTTCGATTTGAGGGGCAGCATCACTTGGTCGAGGAAGTCTCTTCTTCATGCTGACAAAACCTGAACTGCGTTTTTCAAAACGAGGCTTGAAAATCTCAATCATTCTTTTGGTAGCTTCCTGATCGTAAAAATATGCGTTCAATTTGCGAATAGCAGTAACATTATCATCTTTTTTGACGATCATGACTAATTTTTCTATAACAGGCTTGAGCACTTTTGCTTTTGCTGCAGTAGTAGTGATTTTGTCATGGAGGACCAAAGAAGTTGCCATATTGCGTACAAGTGCATTTCTTACCTTGGTGGGACGACTGAGTTTATTTCGTTTTCGAGAGTGACGCATAGAATATAGATGGAGATGAAGGAAGTAAGATGAAGGATTGGTTATTCGCTCAGATGGAGGTCCATTTTTTGAAGAGCCTTCACCACTTCAGTGATACCCTTTTTGCCAAAACCACGGAGATTAGTCAACTGTTTCTCGGTATATGTGAGGAGCTCCTCTACGGATCCAATGCCGTTGTTGATAAGAGCATTCTCTGCACGTTGAGAGATCTTGAGTGCTTCGATAGGAGTATATTTCTTTTCACGTTTTGGTTCTGCATGCGCTTTTTCTACTGCTTTTTCTTTTTTGCTGCTGCCTTCGGTGTCAAAAAGAGTCATATATTGGCGCATGACACGAGCACTCATACCTACCACTTCTTGTGGAGAAAGGGTACCGTCAGTTGCGATTTCAATATCCAAACGGTCGAGATCAGTCATTTGGCCGACGCGAGTATTGGTTACCTCATAACGAACTTTTGAGATGGGGGAGAAGAGCGCATCCAAAGCTATCATTTCTGATTCCAGTTCGCGTTTGTCACGACTGCTACCGGGCAAGTATCCAATGCCGTTTTCCAGTTTCATTTCTATTTCAATAGAATGTCCTTTTTCTAATGTACAAATGATCAGTTCTGGATTAATAATTTTCACTTCCGAAGGAGTTTTGATCTGAGACGCTTTAATTTTACCTTCTTTATTGGCCTTTAGTACTAAGACGGCTGGACCAGTGGATGTTTTCTTGACGCGAAGCAGTTTGAGATTGAGGATGATATCAATAACACTCTCTTTGACTCCGGAAATGGTGCTGAATTCATGGGTTACGCCCTTGATCTTTACTGCAGTTACAGCAGCGCCGGGAACGGAAGAAAGAATTATTCGGCGCAAACTATTACCGATGGTCATACCATACCCTGGAGGTAATGGGGTCATCGTGATGAGACTGCGATTGTCTCCGAGTGACTGGGTGGTAACTTTGGTAAGTTCGAAGTTAATCATGCTGTAAAATGAAAAATTAAAAATGGAAAATTAACGGGAATAGAACTCAACTATAGCCTTACTTTGAACATTTACCTTTTCTAGATCTTCTTTTGTTGGCAAGCTTACTATTTCTCCGGATAAAGTTTTCATGTCAAATTTTAACCAACTTGGTAATTGTACTTTTACAGCTTGTCTTTCCGTAAATAACTTTTTCTTCTGGCTACCCGGTTTGATGGCAAACTTATCTCCCGGTTGTAATATGCGGGAAGGGGTCTTGATAATGTGATCATTGACCACCACATGTCCGTGACTTGATATCTGGCGCGCGAGCGCTGGAGAATCCACTGCCCCCGATCGATATAATATCGAATCCAGGCGCATTTCTAACATGGTTACTAGATAATCACCAGTCGAACCTTTCATGCGTGATGCAGCTTCATAGTATTTCTGTAATTGAGCTTCGTTGAGACCGTAAATACGTTTCGTTTCTTGCTTAAAGCGAAGTTGGCGGCCAAAGTTTGATATTTTTTTAAAACCGCCACCTTTCCCATGTTGCCCTGGGGCATAAGGTCGCGTGCTGACCGGACATTTTGCTGACAGACACTTTGCTCCTTTGAGGAAGAGTTTGTGACCTTCGCGGCGACAGAGACGACATTTAGCTTCAGAAGATATTCTCATGATAATTATGTAAGGAGATTATACGCGACGAGGTTTTTTGGCACGACAGCCGTTGTGAGCGACGGGAGTCACATCGTGCAATGATATAACCGATATACCATTTGCTTGTAAAGCACGAACTGATTGCTCACGGCCACTACCAATGCCGTTAATATAAATGCGGGCCTTAGAAAAGCCAAAGTTTTTTAATTTATTTGCCAAGTTCGTAGCGGCAACAGAAGAAGCATAAGGAGTTGGCTTGCGAGAACCTTTGAAACCAGACGCTCCAGAGCTAGACCAGGCTAAAACATTGCCCTCCAAATCACAGGCAGTTATCAAGGTGTTATTGTATGAAGCCTTGATGTGAATCTCGCCTTCGGGGACATTTCGCAAAATACGTTTTTTGATCTTCTTTGCAGGAGCGCCGCCTTCTTCGGTAGCGCCAGCCGGGGCTGGTTTACCCTTGGAAGTATCAGTTGCCTGAGACGCGGTTTTCAGTTGGGGCGCAAGATCTTGCGCCTTTACAGTTGATTTAGGGTCGTTATTAGTCATAATGATTTAGGTCTTAGTGAGCGCAACTCTACCACTACCCATAGTGACACGTTTGCCACGTTTGGTACGAGCGTTTGTCTTGGTTCTTTGACCTCTTAAGGGTAATTTTTTCTTATGACGATCTCCACGATAAGATCCAATCTCTTGAAGTCTCTTGATATTTTGTCCAACAGTTCGACGGAGGTCTCCCTCTACAGGAATAGTTGATACGGCGGTACGAATAGCATTGGACTCTCTTTCGGTAAGATTTTTGACTTTGGTAAAAGGATTAATTTTGAGATCAGTGAGAATTTTATAACTGAGTGATCTACCTACTCCATAAATCGAGAGTAAAGCAATTTCTACATTCTTATTATCGTTGAGTGTAACACCTGCGATACGAACTGACATGAAAATTTAAAGTGTAAAATGTAAAGTGTAAAATTGATAATTGATAATTTTTCAATTGTTCATTTTTAGCCCTGACGTTGTTTATGGCGCTTGTTTTTCTTGCATATGATACGCACGACACCACGACGGCGAACAACGAGACAATCACGACAAATTTTTTTTACTGAAGCTCGGACTTTCATACTTATTTTTTGCGGAAGGTGATGCGTCCTTTTGAGAGATCATAAGGACTTATTTCTACTAAAACGGTATCGCCGGGGAGAATGCGGATAAAATTCTGTCGAATTTTTCCGGAAACATGCGCAAGAATTGTGTGCTTTTTAGCCTCCTCACCTGGTTTTCCAGGGAGAGTTATTTCTACGTAGAATGTGGCGTTGGGAAGCGATTCTACGACGATTCCCTCTATCTGTATTACGTCTTTTGCCATTGAAAATTAAGCGATGCCTTTTAAAAGCGTTAAGAATCTACATTAATTCCTATCTTTATGCAAGAGAAAAAAATGCATATAATTAACAATTAACGATTATCAATTAACAATTAAAATTACTGGCTCATAAACTAGCTGAGTTCAGAGTTATAAGTGCAGAGTGCAGAAACTTCAACTCATCACTCAGCGCTCTGAACTCTGCACTGAAATTAGGCGGTTAATACCTTGTGGCCGTTTTTGATGATTGCAATTGTATGTTCAAAATGAGCAGCCAAGGAGCCATCTTTGGTCTTTACTGTCCAGTGTTTGGGGTCGATATCTACATTATAATGTCCCATGGTAATCATCGGTTCTACGGCTATCACCATGCCTTCTTGGAGAGACATACCTTTATGTTTTTTGCCAAAATTAGGAATTGCGGGAGGTTCATGAAGCTTTGTACCAATGCCATGGCCGGTCAGGGCACGGACGACACCATAGCCAGCTTTTTCCGCATGTTCTTGGACAGCAGCACCTATATCGCCAACGGTATTTCCTGGTTTTACTTGTGCTATACCTTTCCAGAGTGATTCTTCGGTAATTCGAAGTAAACGCTCGGCTTCTTCGGCAATTTTTCCAACACCCACGGTAATAGCAGAGTCGGATTGCCAGCCTTGCCAAATCAGCCCTAGATCTAAACTGATAATATCGCCTTCCTCCAAAATTCTATCGCTGGGAAAAGTGTGTACAACCTCTTCATTCACTGACGTGCAAAGGGTAAATGGATAACCTTGATAGCCCTTGAAAGACACCTTGGCGCCTTGCTCGATAATCAATCTTTCGGCCAAAGTATTGAGATCGAGTGTGGTGATCCCGGGTTTTACTGCTTTTCGTAGTTCGGTCAGGACAAATTTAAGTTTTTTTCCTGCTTCCGCCATGATGGAGATCTCTTGTTCGCTTTTGATCATCATACTATTTCATATTGTGAAGGGCTCTTATTTCCTCATCTTTTAAACGTTTTTTGAGCTTCAAGAGAGGGGAGAGTTGATTGAAAATATCTTTTGTCACATCAAGTATTGATTGATCACCATCGATAGTCAGTAATTTCCCTTGTTTACGAAAATAATCGATAACCGGAACGGTTTCCTTGCGATAATTGGCAAATCGAACTTTGATCGCTTCGGGATTGTCATCAGCTCGATGAATCAGCACACCGCCACAGATATTGCATACTTCACTTTCATAATCAGGCATGAAAATGGCTTGGCATTTACTGCAGATTCTTCTTTTTTCCAGTCGTTCCAAGGCCTTTCCTTCACTTAATTCGATATCGATAGCGAGACTATCTCTTTTCTTTTCTTTCATCATTTCATCGAAGGCTATTGCTTGTTCATATGACCTTGGTACACCATCATAAATGACACCGGCTACTGTGGCTGGATGTTCAAGATATTCTGCGATACGAAGAAGTACCATTCCCGGAGGAACCAGACGTCCGGTATAGATGACTTTACGAATCTCTTCGCCCAAAGGGGTATTTTCTGCAGCAAGCCTGCGAAGTTCTGCGCCTGCTTCATATATTGGCAAACCCAAAGCAAGTGAAACAGCTTTTGCCTGTGTCCCTTTACCAGCACCCTGTATACCGAAGACTAAGATGTCCATGACAGTAAAATTGTTATCGATTTGAGGCTAATGTATATATAGCAAATAGTATGAGGGAAAGTGAATAGGGCTTTTGTGCCAGTTTGTTTTTCTAAAAAAGAAAAACAGAAACCCTATTTCCTGCTCCTCATCCTATTTACTGATTTTAATAGAGTTTCTCGTAGTCTTGCATGACCAGCTGTGCATTGATTTGACGGATGATTTCAAGAACCACACCTACGATAATGATGAGACCGGCACCAGATATGAGGAGAGGTACACTGGTTTGTAATTGAGAGCCAAGGAATTGGGCGAACATTGGCATGACTGCTACGAAACCCAAGAAGAGTGAGCCTAATAATGTGACTCTTTGGGAGACAGAACGAAGATATGTGGAGGTTTCAGAACCTGGACGAATGCCGGGAATATAACTGCCGCGTTTCTGGAGATTTTCAGCTACCTGATCAGAATTGAATGTGATAGAAACGTAGAAAAATGTGAAAGCAACAACGAGAAGGAAGTAAACAACAAGATAGATGGTATTATTGGGATTGAAACTGTTGACAAGCCACTTGGAAGCTTCAGCAAGCCATTCGCTACGAGCATTTTGGAAGAAACTTGCAATGAGTGTCGGGAAAGAAATAAAAGAGACAGCGAAAATGATAGGAATCATGCCAGCTTGATTGATACGGATGGGGAGATGTGAGCTTCCTGCTTGACCGCGTGCCTGTAATCCAGCATGCGTAATAGGAATTAACCTTTGGGCTTCGGTGATCAGCACAATCATAATAGTCAGTATAACGGTGAATGCAATAATACCAATGAGAGGGATTAAATAAGCTTGATCAGCTTGGCTCAAGTCCAAGACTGGACCTAATATTTGAGGTATGCCCGCGAGGATATTGGCAAAAATCAATATGGAAATACCATTGCCAATACCTTTCTCAGAAATCAATTCACCTAGCCACATCGCAACCATAGAACCTCCCGTGATAATGAGCATGATAAAGATCATATTCGACCAAGATGTGTCGGCAATAATCCTTGTTGTTTCATCGGTAACTCTGAGATCAAGCAAACGAATCATGCCGTATGCCTGGAGGAAGGCGAGTGGAACAGTGAGTATACGTGTGTAACGATTGATCCTTTCACGTCCGGAGTCGCCTTCTTTGGATAGGCTTTCTAGTTTGGGAATAATGACCGTCAGCAATTGAATGATGATAGATGCAGTAATGTACGGCGAGATACCCATGAGCATGATCGAGAATTGCTCTAAACCACCTCCGGTAAGTAAGCTAAAAGACCCAAGGAGAGCATTGCCTTCGATAAGGCTCCGAATATTCTCGACATTGGCACCCGGTACTGGAATATGAGCAAATAAACGAAAAAGAGCTATAATAAACAGAGTAAACAAAATCCGTTTACGAAGTTCTTTGCTGTGAAAAATTTGTTTCAGATGTAACCAAATGCCACTCATGATGATGGATTAGCTTTCTTAATAAGAGATACAGTTCCTCCGGCTTTTTCAATCGCTTCTTTTGCTGTAGCAGAAATGGCATGGACTTCAAGATCGAGTTTCTGAGTAATCTTCCCTTTGCCCAAGACTTTTACAGGCTTGTTGGCAGAACTGATTAATCGAGATTTCTTAAGTTCAACAATACTGATCTTAGATTCTTTCATATTTGCTAAATCATCAAGATTTACTACTTGGTAATAAACTTTGTTGACATTATTGAACCCACGTAACTGAGGAAGTCTTTGTACAAGGGGAGTTTGATTACCTTCGAAACCAGGACGAAATTTCGTACCAGCTCTGGAATTTTGACCTTTACAGCCTCGTGTAGAAAAACTACCATGGCCAGAACTGTCTCCTCTGCCTAGTCTTCTACGTTTTTTGCGGCTTCCTTTGGCCGGGTGTAATGCGTTTAACATAAATTGTGAAATTGAGAATTGTAAATCGTGAATTACGCTGCCTTTGCCTGTTCCTTCTTTACAATAAGGCGCAGAGCTGAAAGCGCTTGTAATGTAGCACGGGAAGTATTGATTTTGTTACCAGAGCGATGAGCTTTACTCAGAATATTGTTGATACCAGCCAGCTCTACAACGGTGCGAACTGCACCACCGGCAATAACGCCCGTACCTACTGGTGCCGGTAATAAGAGGACAAGAGAGCTTTTATATTTGCTTCTGATCTGGTGAGGGATAGTTTCATTGACCATATTTACATTGATCAGATTTTTTTTTGCTTGATTTACCGCTTTACGTACTGCAATAACTACTTCATCTCCTTTGCCCATACCCATGCCCACTTTTCCTTTTTTGTTACCGACAATAACAGTAGCTCGAAAACGCATTCTTCGACCACCGGCAACTACACGCGTTACACGGTCGACTTGAACCACTTGTTCTTCAAATTCACTGCGTTGTCTCTGGGGGCGGGGATTATTCTTTTTCATAGAAAATTTTGATTAAAACTGTAAGCCGGTGTCTCGCAGTCCAGTAGCCAAAGCCTTAACACGGCCATGATATCGGTAACCATTACGATCGAAAGCAATCACTTTGATATTTTGTGCGATGATTTTTTCACCAAGAAGACGTCCGACTTCTTTGGCACGGTCACTTTTGGTTCCTTTTGCTGGCCCCTTCATGTCATTGGCACTTGCCAATATCTTATGACTGTTATTGTCGATCAATTGTCCGTAAATATATTTCAGACTTCGAAATACAACCAATCTTGGTTTATTGCTGCGGACAATTTTTGCTTTGACGCGAGCTCGTCGTGCAGAATGTAGTAATTGTTTCTTGTTCATAAAATTATTTAGCAGCTTTTTTGCCTTCTTTGCGAGCGACGTATTCACCGGTGTAGCGGATACCTTTGCCTTTATATGGCTCTGGTTTTCTTAAACTGCGTATTTTGGCAGCAGTCTCACCAACAAGGTCTTTACTTACTCCCATGATGACGACTTGTGTTTCACTGGGAACGGAAAACACAATACCTTCTGGTGCGGAAATTTCAATAGGATGCGAGAATCCTAAACTGAGATTGAGATTTTTACCTTTAAGATTTGCACGGTAGCCCACCCCTTGAATTTCCAATGCCTCTTTGTATTCTTCCAGAACACCTTTGACCATATTATTGATTTGTGTGCGCATGGTCCCGTGCATGAGGCTGCTCATTTTTTCTTCATTTGCTCGATCAACGATAACGTGATTATCCTTTATTTCCACTTTGACACTCTCGGGTACATTCAAGCTTAAGGTACCTTTTGGCCCAGTTACAGTAACTTTTTGACCTTGTACTTGAACTTGTACTAGAGGTGGGATGGGAAGTGGTTTTTTGCCGATGCGGGACATGGAAATGTAAAATGTAAAATGTAAAATTCAAAATTATTACCAGATTTCACACAGGATTTCGCCGCCAAGACCCTCCACTTTCGCTTCAGTTCCTGTCATAAGTCCCTTTGATGTAGTGACAATAGAAATGCCCAGACCGTTTAACACATGAGGAATTTTGTTGGCATTGGCGTAAATTCTCTGACCGGGCTTACTGATGCGCTTCAGCTGCAAATCTTTCATGTTTGGCAACAGTGTAATGGTAATGTTTTCAAAACCATTGGCATCTTTGCCCTTTTTTGCTTTCTCAACATACCCTTCTTTCACAAGGATATCACAGAGTGCAAGACAGATATTGCTGTAGCGAGCTTCAACGGTGTTTAAACCGGCGCGGCTGGCATTACGAATTCGAGTAAGGAGATCAGAAATGATATCACTATGCATATACTTTTGGTTACCAAGAAGATTTACGAACACCCGCTAATTCACCTTTGTTAGCCATTTCTCGGACACAAATACGACATAGACCAAAGAGTCGCAGATAACTTTTACCGCGGCCGCAATTTTTGCAGCGATTGTACGCGCGAATCCACAACTTTGCCTTACGACCGGAGCGTCTGGCATTGACCACCCTCATGTTCATCCGAGCTGTTTTTACTAGAAGTGCTTTGCGAGCCATAAAATTAATTTAGAGGTTTTTCTTTGAATGGGAATCGGAAATGACGAAGGAGGAGAGCAGATTTCTCAGGATCGCTGTTTTTGATAACAATGGTTATTTCGAGGCCAAATTGTTTACCATCCTCTTCGAGTTTGATTTCAGGAAAAACGATATTTTCTTTCATGCCCATAGAATAGTTTCCTTTTGGGTCGAAGCTCTTAATAGTTACACCACGGAAATCACGGACGCGAGGTAGAGCTATATTAATCAATTTACTCAGGAAATCATACATCCGTTCACCTCGAAGAGTCACTTTCATGCCATTTGGTGTACCTTCGCGTAATTTAAAATTTGAAACAGATTTGCGAGCCTGGATTGTCACCGGTCTTTGTCCGGTCATTGCTGCAATGTTCTTCTCAATTCCAGAAAAATCTTTGATGCCTTGTTTGGTATGCATGCTGCCGATACCGACATTAACAATGATTTTTTCGAGTCTCGGCAAAGCATTGATATTATCCTCGGATAATTCTTTTTTGAGTAGGGGAACGACTTTTTCAAAATAGGTCTTTTGTAATTTCATAAACATTTAGGGAAGTATTTCGCCACTTACTTTGGCATAGCGTACCTTTTTCTGGCCTTTTTCAATTTTGTAACCGATTCTGGAAGGTTTATTGGATCCTGGATCGATAATCATCACATTGGAAACATCTACAGGTCTTTCGGTTTTCATGATACCACCAGGAACTTTATCTTTGGCTTTGACATGTTTGGTGACCATATTAACACCTTCGACAAGAATTTTCTTGGTGTCAGGCATGGCTTCCAAAACTTTGCCAGTTTTGCCTTTGTCTTTGCCAGCGATAACGATAATGAGATCATTCTTCTTAATTTTCATAAATTGAGATTAAACAACTTCGGGGGCTAAAGATATAATTTTCATATATCCGCGATCACGTAATTCGCGAGCGATCGGACCGAATACGCGGGTGCCACGTGGTTCACCATCAGCGCTGACTATTACCACAGCATTATCATCAAAACGGACATAAGAACCATCAGGTCTACGCTGTTCTTTCTTGGTACGAACCACAACGGCACGAACCACTTCATGTGCCTTTGCCGTTCCGTTGGGCATAGCTTCCTTAATAGCGCCAACGATGACATCTCCCAAGCGAGCATAACGAGCTTTGGTAGAACCGAGCACTTTGATACACATGAGTGTACGGGCTCCAGTATTGTCTGCGACATTTACGACAGTTGTTTGTTGAATCATATAAATAATTAACAATTAACAATTGAAAATTAACAATTTTTAGGGATTTGGAGGAGAAGCAGGAGTTTCAGTAGGGGGAGTTTCTTCAGGGGCTGGAACGGGGGCTTCGGCGGCTGGTTTAGCAGATTCTTCTTTTCGTACCTTCTTCTTTCGCTTTTTGTATTGAATAGTGTATTCTCTTAAGTTTATTACCACCTTGGCTCCTTGTTTTGCCGCCGCCTTTTCCTTGGTGAGATCACGTTGCTCTTTTTCAGAAATGACTTTCCATCGTTTGAGCTTACTCATTGGCCTCACTTCCATCACGGTAACTTTATCTCCTACTTTGATATCAGGATTTTCATTGTGCGCATATAATTTCGTAGAAACTTTATAGCGCTTCTTATATTTAGGATGAGCCTTCAATCTTTCGATGACTACCTTTACCGTTTTGTTCATTTTGGTGCTGACAACTACACCCTCCTTGAATCTCATATTTTTGCTTGGGAGTTAATAACAGTATTGATTTGCGCAACATACAGTTTCGCCTTTTTGATCAGGCTGGTGTTTTTTTCAGCGCCAGTGCGGATGGTAAATGAAAGACGAAATACTTCTTGCTTTCCCTTTGTCAGTTCTTTTTGCAATTCATCTGGGCCCAGATTCCGTAATTCAGTGATATTATAGTTCTTCATAGGTTTAAATGTGTTCAACTATTTTGCTTTTTACCGGGAGTTTGTGACCGGCAAGGGTGAAAGCTTCATAAGCAAGATCTTTACTGACGCCGTCGATTTCAAACAAAATATGACCCGGTTTAACAATCGCTGCATAGAATTCAACATTTCCTTTTCCTGATCCCATCGGTACTTCCAAGGCTTTTTTGGTGAATGGTTTGTGTGGGAAGATGCGAGTCCAGATCTTTCCTCCACGTTTGATTGCACGAGCCATTGCCTGACGAGCAGCCTCAAGTTGTCTGGATGTAATACGGCCTCTCTCTAAGGTTTTAAGTCCATATTTGCCAAAGCTCAATCGGGTACTATTATTTGCTTTTCCGGCAAGAGTACCTTTATGCCATTTTCGATATTTAGTCTTTACGGGCTGTAACATGAGAGAAAAAGAGTGATATTAGGCTGTGAGGCCAGGTTATTATATGTATAGTAATTTAATAGTCAATGTGTCGTAAGGGCGTGATTAATCACGCCCTTACGAGATATAAGTTTATGTGCTTTCTGATGGAGCTCCGCTCATGTCTACGCGCTTGCCGGTATTGCCGCTTTTTACTTCCTGTTCCATGTTCTCAGGTATTTGGCTGGTATCAAAAACTAAACCTCGGAAAATCCAGACCTTAACTCCAATAACTCCATAGGTGGTTTGAGCATGATATATTGCGTAATCAATGTCGGCACGTAGTGTATGCAGAGGAATATTCCCTTCTTTATAACTTTCTCGACGAGCGATTTCTGAGCCATTGAGTCGACCACCAATTGATACTTTGATTCCCAAAGCGCCCGCCTCGCGAACTTTTTCGATTGTCATTTTGACAGCGCGACGATATGCGACGCGGCGTTCAATTTGATTGCCGATATTTTGTGCAACAAGAGTGGCATTGAGATCTGGCTTCCGAACTTCAAAAATTTTTACATCAATAGGCTTATTCATCATCTTTCTTAATTGTTCACGAAGAAGTTCAATGTTTGCCCCGCTCTTGCCGATGACAACACCCGGCTTCGAAGTGCGGATAATAACAGAAATACTTTGATTGTTGCGAAGAATATCAACGCTCGCAATACCTGCATCTGTTAATTTTCTCTTAACAAACTTCCTCAACTTAATGTCTTCTTGTACGTTTTGCTCATATTCATTGTGGCGAGAAGCAAACCAATTGGATTTCCAATAACGGAGCATTGGTAAACGGAATGAATATGGATGAACTTTTTGTCCCATAAAATAAAATAGTTATTCTTTCATTGCTAATTCCACCGACACATATGATGTGCGCTTGAGGATAGGATGCCATCGACCACGTGAGACCGGTAAACCTCTCTTGATCACAGGCCCTTTGTTTACAATGACTCGAGAAATTTTGAGATTTTTAAGTGGAATCTTGAAATTGTTCTCTGCGTTACTGGCAGCGGATTTTACCAAGTTATACATAACCTTAGCCCCTTTTTTGGGTAAATACTTCAAAAAATTTAACGCATATTTCACGTCTTGATTTTGGACTATTCCACCAATGACCAAGAGTTTATGCGGAGAGATACGAATTGATTTGTAGTGTGCTTTCATAAGGGAGTTTCAAATTATGCGGCTGCAGCTGCTGCAGTTTCTTTGCTTTCGGTAATTTTACCACCATGTCTTCGAAATATACGTGTTGGAGAAAATTCACCCAACTTATGTCCAACCATATTTTCCGTGACAAATACCGGGATATGAGTCTTTCCATTGTGCACAGCAATCGTGTGTCCCACCATGTCCGGATGAATAGAGGAGTCTCTCGACCAAGTCTTGATCAATTTCTTGTCGTTGTTTTGATTGAGTGCTTGGATCTTTTTGAGCAAGCGTTCGTCGATGTAGGGACCTTTTTTAGAACTTCGTGACATGGTAATAAAGTGTATAGTAAATAGGAATAGTTTTAGCTTTTTTTAGCGAGACCGTGGCTGTCGCGTAATATCCAGCGATTGGTACGTTTGTTGCGACGAGTTTTCCATCCAAGAGCTGGTTTGCCCCAAGGCGTTTTGGCATGAGGCATACCAATAGGATTACGACCCTCACCTCCACCATGTGGATGATCTGGGGGATTCATAGCTTTACCACGAACATTGGGACGACGACCTTTCCAACGATTACGACCAGCTTTACCGATCTTGAGATTGATAAACTCGGCATTTCCTAATGTTCCAATGGTAGCTAAACAATCCTTATGGAAGAGGCGAATCTCGCCGGATGGCATTTTTACCTGAGCGTATTCTCCTTCTAGAGAAACAAGTTGAGCTTTACTGCCGGCTGTGCGAACTAACTTACCACCACTACCCGGTCGAATTTCTAAGTTGAATATTTCCAAGCCTTCGGGAATATTTTTGATCATCATTCTATTTCCCGGCTGAATGGGAGCTTTGTTTGCTGTCAGTATTTCAAAACCAACTTTGAGTTTGTTGGGTACCAAAATATAACGTTTATCTCCATCACGGTAATGTACAATGGCGATGCGGGTATTGCGGTTGGGATCGTATTCCATAGTCTTCACAGTCCCAGGAACATTCATCTTTCCTACAAAATCAATAATACGATACATTCTTTTGTGAGCACCGCTTCCACGATGTCTTGTCGTGATTCTGCCTTGATTGTTGCGACCAGCATTCTCCTTCAATCGAATGGTCAGTCTTTTTAAAGGCTTAGAATTACGGGTCAGAGAAGAGAAGTCTTCTTTGTTGCCATGGCGGCGTCCGGGAGTTGTAGGTTTGAAAGTCTTTATTGGCATAAATTTTACAGGAATTTCATTTTAGCTATATCAAGCTTGTCTTTTTTGGCGAGGACAACTACCGCTTTTTTCTTGGCCAATCTCTTCACTCGTCCTTTTCCACTCATTTTCTTGGGCAAATTAATGATCTTTACACTGAGAGGCTTGATACCATATATTTCTTTGATAGCTTCTGCAACTGTTATTTTGTTAACTTCTTTTTCTACAAAAAAGTAATAGTGATTCTCATTTGAACTTGAAACGCTTTTTTCGCTGATAACCGGTTTTTTTAGAACGGAATATAAATGATTCATATACTTTATTTAGAAGATTTCTTTTTCGGAGCTGGTCGGGGCTGGTCGCCTGAGGCGACCGCCCTTACTGGCGATTTTTTGACTTTTACCGACTTACCAGCTGTTTCCTTTTTAACTACCTCAACTTTCTTGGCAGCAGCTTTTGGAGCCTTGGACCCAACGGGTCCCCCTTTGGGGGTTGTTTTCTTGGGAGCGGCTGATATTTGATTTGCCTTTTTCTTAGCTTGTTTCTCGGCCTGTCTCTGAGCTCGCATCGTGGTCTCAGCTTTTGCTTTCTCAATATTTTTCTTCACAGCCACATCGACTTCTTCATCGGTCATTACCCCTTTGAGTGAGATTTCTGCCCACTTTTTTTCTACCAGAGGCAATGCATCTTTGAGAAAAACTAAAAAATCATGAGACATAATATCCATAATATTGATATTGTCATAAGTGCGAGTCGTAACAGTGGAAACATTACGTGCAGATAAAATAACCACTTTATCTTTGACCGGCAATACGAACAAAGCAGAGCGCATCTCTGGAAGTTTCTTTAACATCTGATCAAAACTTCTAGCACTGATCTTGGGGAAATCAATCTTGTTTAAACCGATGATTTTTTGCTGTTGGGCTTTGGATGATAAACTCATAAGCAAGGCTTTGATGCGAGTTTTATGAGGCAATTCCCGATGGTAATTCTGTTCTCCGGTTGGACCAAAAACACGACCTCCTTTTCTCCAGAGAGGGCTTCGTGTAGTACCTGCGCGTGCTCGGCCGGTTCCCTTTTGTTTCCATGGTTTTTTACCACCACCACGTCGCTCTGCTCGAGTTTTTACCTTTGCCGTACCTTTACGTTGATTGCCCAAATATATTTGAGAGGCCAAGTGCAACAAACCGGAGTTTTGCTTCAAGCCAAAGATATTGTTTGGTAAAGCGATGCTCTCCAATTCTTTTCCTTCCTGATTGTAAACGGGAATCTTGATCATATAATTATTGCCAAAGTTTTACGAAACTATTAGTACTTCCAGGAACAGGGCCTTGTACTGCGAGGATATGCATATCTTTATCAATGCTGATAATGGCACGATTTTTGAGTGTCACGGTGTCGAGCCCCATATGGCCAGGTAATTTTCTTCCTTTGGCAACTCGACCTGGCCAAGTACGACCACCGAAGCCTCCAGGTTCACGATGATCTTCATGTCCATGAGAATCGGGATTACCAGCAAAATTGTGACGTTTCATGACACCCTGAAAGCCTTTACCTTTTGATATCCCGGTAATATGAACCTTTTCTCCCACTTCAAAACGATCGAGGTCAACTTGAGCATTGATCTCGATTCCATCAATAGAATCAAAAAGAACCTCCCGTACAAAGCGGAAATTGGCGTAACGATTCTTCTTCACTTTATTCCTGCTTCCGGTAGCGAGAATCAATGCATTTTTGCCATCTTTCTCAACTTTCTTTACTTGTAAAACAGTGTTTGGCATCACTTCGATCAGTGTAACTGGAGTGATAAGGCCTGTAGAGTCTGGCATGCTTGCCATACCGATTTTTTTGCCGAGAATGCCTTTCATAAATTAAGAGAGGTTATGAAGCGTAAAGAAATTTACGCAGTTAACATCTTCACTTCGATTTCTACTCCCGCAGGGAGGGTGATGTTGCTGAGAGCATCAATTGTTTTCGAAGTGCTTTCTGTGATGTCGATAATTCTTTTGTGAGTGCGGATTTCAAATTGATCCCGCGCATCTTTGTGAACAAAAGTAGATTTTAAAACAGTAAACTTGCGGATTTTGGTTGGTAGGGGAATAGGTCCAGCTATCAAAGCACCGGTACGCTCGGTTGTTTCAATGATCACGCGAGCAGCAGCATCAATAACACGATGGTCATAAGCTTTGATCTTGATGCGAATTTTAGCGCCAGCTGCTGTCATGGGGTGGAGGGTTTGGTAAGGGAGGGTTTTAAACCCACCCTTACGCCTGATATTACTTAATGATCTTGATAACCACGCCGGCACCAACAGTTCTACCACCTTCACGGATAGCAAACCGTAAACCGTCTTCCATAGCGATAGGTACACTCAACGTCACTTTCATCTTGATATTATCACCAGGCATAACCATTTCCACACCTGCTGGCAATTCAATCTCACCAGTTACATCTGTCGTTCGGACATAAAATTGTGGCTTGTAACCCTTGAAGAATGGAGTATGACGACCACCCTCATCTTTACTAAGCACGTATACTTCTGAATCAAATTCAGTATGTGGCTTGATAGAACCAGTCTTTGCCAAAACCTGACCTCGTTCAATATCTTCACGCTCAATACCACGGAGGAGTAGTCCTACATTGTCACCAGCCTGACCTTGGTCGAGAAGTTTCTTAAACATCTCAACACCAGTAACCACAGTCTTTCGAGTATCTTTGAGACCGACAATTTCAACTTCTTCGTTTACCTTTACAACACCCTGCTCAATTCTACCGGTAGCAACGGTTCCGCGTCCTTTGATGGAGAATACATCTTCAACAGACATCAAGAACGGCTTGTCCAAAATACGAACAGGTTCGGGAATATACGTATCCAATGCTATAAGAAGATCGAGGATGGGCTTGGCAGCAGCCTCATCAGTCGGATTTTGTAATGCCTTGATAGCAGAACCGCGAATAATAGGAATTTCATCGCCAGGATATTTATACTTTTTGAGTAAGTCGCGGATTTCAACCTCAATCAAATCCAAAAGTTCAGGATCGTCAACCAAGTCTACTTTGTTCAAGAAAACTACAATATTCTTCACTCCTACCTGACTGGCGAGCAAAATATGTTCGCGAGTTTGGGGCATAGGTCCATCGGCAGCAGAAACTACCAAGATAGCACCGTCCATTTGAGCGGCACCGGTAATCATGTTTTTGACATAATCAGCATGCCCAGGACAGTCGACGTGAGCATAGTGGCGCTTTTCAGATTCGTACTCTACATGCGCTGTAGAAATAGTAACGATCTTGGAAGCGTCGCGAACTGTTCCACCCTTCGCGATATCGGAATATTCGCGTTTGGTAGCCCAACCTTTACTTGCCGCTACTGCAGTGAGAGCTGCGGT